>ERZ791753.1095-NODE-1095-length-19308-cov-19.357866_pt1 | contig 19308 bp, 20 predicted proteins | sample MGYA00509951_ERZ791753 | MGnify/ENA primary metagenome ERZ791753 (study PRJEB30046, sample SAMN00792026) | human gut metagenome | study: EMG produced TPA metagenomics assembly of the A metagenome-wide association study of gut microbiota in type 2... | reverse complement strand
ATGCCGCTGCGGCGGGAGCCAGCGTCCCCGGCGGCGTCGAGGGCGCGAAAGCAGCCATTTTGCAGGCGCTGCGCGACAGCGGCGTGAAGCTTTGAGGAGAACCTATGGCAAACGGAATCCTTGTGATCGACAAGAGCGCCGGTTGGACGAGTCAGGATGTGGCGGCCAAGCTGCGCGGCGTATTTCATGAACGCCGCGTCGGCCACGGCGGCACGCTCGACCCGATGGCAACCGGCGTTCTGCCCATTTTTATCGGCCGCGCGACAAGAGCAGCAGAATTTCTGGAATCGGCGGAAAAGGAATACATCGCGGGCCTGCGCCTCGGCACTGTGACCGACACGCAGGACACGAGCGGGACTGTCCTCGAAACGCATCCCGTGACCGTCACGCGGGCGGATGTGCAGGCCGCGCTCCAGCGCTTCCTCGGCCCGATCGAGCAGATCCCGCCCATGTATTCCGCCATTAAAATCGGCGGCCAGAAGCTCTATGAGCTGGCCCGCAGGGGCAAAGAGGTCGAGCGGAAGCCCCGCAGCATCACCATCCATGAGCTGGAGCTGCTGGAAGGGGAGGGGACGGAGTATGTTCTTCGTGTCCGCTGCTCCAAGGGGACGTATGTGCGCACGCTCTGCCACGATCTGGGCAGCGCGCTTGGCTGCGGCGGCTGTTTGTCGTCCCTGCGCCGGACACGGGCCGGAAGCTTTACGCTTTCGCAGGCCGTCACGATGCAGCAGGTGCTGGATTTTGCGGCAGAACACGATCCGCAGGAGCTTCTCATGCCCGTCGACGCGGTTTTTTCGGTGCATCCGCCGCTCATCGTCACACTGGGACAGGCTGCAAAGCTCAAAAACGGCGCACAGGTCAGGGACTGGCAGTTCCGGCCCGGAACCTATCGCGTCTACGCCGAGGACGGCGAGTTTCTGCTGCTTGGCCGCGTGGAAAACGGGCTGCTTACCACCATCAAGAGCTTTTTCGAGGTGAACACACTTGCAACATGACCGCGTTCTGGCCCTCGGCTTTTTTGACGGCATCCACATGGGCCATGCCGCGCTTCTGAATAAAACGCGCGAGCGTGCGCGGGAGCTTAGCCTTACCCCGGCGGCCATGAGCTTTGATACGCATCCGGATACGCTCGTGTTTGGAACGGCCGTGCCGCTTCTCAATACCATGGCCGAGCGTGAGCTTCTCATGCGCAGGCTCTGCGGCATTGAAGAGGTCATTTTCGCGCACTTTGACGAGGCGATGATGCATATGCCGTGGGAGGTCTTCATCGAGGACTATCTCGTCCGGCAGCTGCGCGCCCGCCATGTGGTCTGCGGGCACGATTTCCATTTCGGCGACCGGGGACAGGGGAATCCCGACCGGCTGCGCGAAAAATGCCGCGCGCTCGGCGTCGGCTGCGACGTGATCCCGGAAATTCAGCTGGACGGGCAGTGCGTCAGCTCAACGGCCATCCGCGCGCTTCTGCGTTCCGGCGATTGTAAAAGCGCCGCGCGTCTGCTCGGCCACGGCCAGCTTGTGACCGGCACTGTGCAGAAGGGCGCGGGCAGGGGAGCCGGGCTTGGCTTCCCAACGGCGAATCTGCCGTTTTCCCCGGATGTGCTCGTCCCGGCCTTCGGCGTCTACCGCGCGGAGGCGGAGCTTGACGGCAGGCGCTATCCCGCCTGCGTCAACATCGGCGTCCATCCGACGCTCGGCGCGCTGCCTGCGCCGGTGCTGGAGGCCAATCTGATCGGCTTCTCCGGCAATCTATATGGAAAGGAGCTTGCGGTCTGGCTGGAAGAACATCTGCGCGGCGAACTGCGGTTCGAGAGCCTCGAAGCGCTCCGCGCCCGCGTGCTGTACGACCGGCAGCTGGTCGCAGACTTTTATCAGACATGATTTTTGAACGCATCGGCGCTTCCCATCCGCTGCTTGAAGCGTCGTTTACCCTTTACGAAGCCAGCTTCCCGCCCAACGAGCGGCGCACGCGGGAAGACCACCTGCGCGCCTTGCAGGACGCGGACTTTTTCCCACTCGGCGCAGTCGAGGACGGAAAGCTGCTGGCGGATGTGTTTTTGTGGGAGACAGAGGACTTCTGCTATCTTGAGCATTTTGCTGTTCAGCCGTCTCTGCGCGGCCACGGGACTGGCAGCACGATTCTCCGGCAGCTGCTGACGCAGGACAAGCCTTTGATTCTGGAGATCGAACCGCCGGAGGACGAGCTTACCTGCCGCCGCAAGCGCTTTTACGAGCGAAACGGCCTGTGTGCGCAGCCGTATGGCCATGTGCAGCTTCCGTTTCAAGGCGGCGGTCCCATTGTTCCGCTTGTCATCATGTCAAACCGGAATCTAAGCGCGCAGCAGTGCCGCGCATTTCAACAATATCTGCTGAACCGTGTCGTCCGGTACACGCAGTACCGGAAAACGCTTGACATGGCTGATATAATTGACATATAATACACATCGTATGATTGCCGGAGGGAGGTGTGTTCCATGGCGGAGGGCGTGAAGATCGCCGCGCGGAACCAGAAGGCGTTCCATGAGTATTTCATCGATGAAAAATTCGAGGCCGGCATCGAACTCACCGGGACCGAGGTCAAATCCATCCGCCTCGGCACGCTCAGCCTGAAGGAAGCCTGGTGCCAGATCAAGGACGGGCAGCTTTTCATCCGGCAGATGCACATCGCGCCCTACGAGCAGGGCAATATCTTCAACAAGGATCCGCTTCGCCCGCGCAGGCTGCTCATGCACAAGCGTGAGATCATGCGGCTGTACGGCAAGGTGAAGCAGGACGGATATGCGCTGATCCCGATGAGCGTTTATTTCCGCGGCAGTCTCGTCAAGGTCGAGGTTGCGCTTGCAAGGGGCAAAAAGCTCTACGACAAGCGTGACGACGCCGCAAAGAAGGACGCCAAGCGCCAGATCGACCGCGCAATGAAAGGACGGTAATCCCATGGAAAATCCCATTATGACCCTCACAATGGCAGACGGCGGCAAGATCGTCTGCGAGCTCTACCCCGACAAAGCGCCGCAGAGCGTCCGCAACATGATCTCCCTTGCCAACAAGGGCTTTTACGACGGCCTGATCTTCCACCGCGTTATTTCCGGCTTCATGATCCAGGGCGGCTGCCCCAAGGGCACCGGCACCGGCGGCCCCGGCTACTGCATCAAGGGCGAGTTCAAACTGAACGGCGTGAAGAATAACCTCAGCCACAAGCGCGGCGTTCTTTCTATGGCCCGCGCGCAGGCGGCCAACTCCGCGGGCAGCCAGTTCTTCATCATGCATGAGGACGGCGAATTTTTGGACGGCCAGTATGCCGCGTTCGGCAAGGTGCTCGAGGGCATGGATGTCGTCGACAAGATCGCCGCTGTGAAGACCGACGGGAACGACCGCCCGCTCACCGAGCAGAAGATCGCCTCTATCCGCGTCGACACCAGGGGCGAGGAATACCCCGAGCCCGACAAACTCCGCGACCCCTACGGACGCGGATGACCGCAGCCGTCATTACCGGCGCGTCCGCCGGACTCGGCGCGGAGTTCACGCGTCAGCTTGTGCGGGAATTCCCGGAGATCGAGGAATTCTGGCTCATCGCCCGCCGCGTGGGCAAGCTCGAAGAGCTGGCCCAGCAGTTCCCGGAAAAGAAGTTCGTCTGCATGGGCCTGAACCTGCTCGACCCCAAAAGCTTCCGCTATCTCGGCGAAAAGCTGGCCGAGCAGAAGGCCGATGTGCGCGTGCTCGTCAATAACGCGGGCTGCGGCACGACGGGCAATATCGGCTCAAGCGCGTCTTCGGCAGACGTTATGCGCGTCGTCGACCTCAACGTCCGCGCGCTTACCATGGTCACGCAGACTGTCGTGCCGTTTATGACGCGCGGCGCGAAGATCATCAACGTCTCGTCCATCGCGGCCTTCTGCCCCACGCCCCGCATGACGGTCTACAGCGCCTCCAAGGCGTATGTCTCCGCCTTTACCGGCGGCATCGCCGACGAGCTGCGCCCCAAGGGCATTTCCGTCACAGCTGTCTGCCCCGGCCCGATGAAGACTGAATTCTTCGACGCTGCGGGCGACCATGACCTGTTCGGCAATATCCCGTGGTGTGACCCGGTAAAGGTCGTCGCCGGGACGATCCGGGCAGCAAAAAAGGGCCGGACGTTCTACACGCCGACGGCATTTAATAAATTCTATCGCTTCGTGGCAAAACTCCTGCCCATGAAGTGGATGATAAAAGCAACGAGAGTCTAATTTAGAGTTTTCCAGCGATCCGCAGCGGTTTTCCGCTGCCATATGGGGCTGCACTGGTTTCGACGGGGGCAGTGAGGCTGGATAAGCGGGCGGAGGCGCCTGGCCTCCATAAAACGGGCAATTTTTCTAAATTAACTGACAACACTTACGTTGCTCAGGCTGCCTAATTAGGCAGCCCGTCCTCCCCGGAAGGGCCACGAGCCGGGCTTGGGCGTGATCTAGTGGCGTCCGTGAACGCAGTAAGCTTTGCCTGCGTCATGCATCATGAAGCTACCAAGGCGCGTAGAGTGTCTGCTCCCGCCGCGCCGAGGGAATGTAAATAACAGACTGCGCCCGGAGAAAGTCCAGTCAAGTTGCTTTCGGACAGGGGTTCGATTCCCCTCAGCTCCACCATCAAAAGGGTACGAAAAAGATGTACCCGGCAAAAAGCCCGAGTTTATCGGGCTTTTTTGCTACCCAAACGCCGTTTTTCAAAGTTTCAAATTCGTAGATGCAAAAACGGCTTTTTCCCTTTGAAGATAGATACGAACCCAAGTAACAACTGAATACAGAACAAGGACGGCAGATAGTAACAGACACTACCTGCCGTTTTTTTGCCCTCGGAGCCAATCGTTTTGAAAAGAAACGGTTGGCTCTTTTTTATTTCACAGACAAAGGAGCAAGACGATGATCTTTTCAGATTCACCGAGTCAGAAAGCCCTCGAGCGGATGATGACGCAGATAAAGGGCTTCCCCCCACGAGGCAGCGGCGTGATGGTTTTGCGCCGTTTTGAATACACGGCAGAAATGTGCGACTGCCGTCTGTGCCTCTATTACAACAGAAAGAAAAAATGCACAGTCAGCCAATGCCCATGCATCGAAGAACGAATCATTGCCGGAGCTGCAGACCGATCTGAGGTTATGGCTGAGATAATGAAGGACATCCACAACGCCGCCTTTCACAGACGGCTCAATCAATTCATCAATGAAAGCGAGGAACTCCATATGAACTTCAGAAACGAAAAACACAGGCTGGCCTTTGTTGAGGCGATCCACAAACTCGACAAGAAAAACTTCGCCTTGATGTCTGCGATCTATCTGCTGACCGCCGAACACAAACTTTGGATGCAGATCCGAAGCTTCGTAGAACGCAATGAGATCAAGTTCGACAGCTTCAAGCCGAAAGACAGCACCGAGAACGGCTACACCCTCCTCTGCTGTGCCAAAGACCTCTACCTTGGCACGAAGCACATCACGATCAGCGATCTCGCCGATACAGAATTGGTCGCGCCGAGGATGTTCGCACTCATCTGCAATGCTATGGCAATCCGCAGATTCGGTCTTGGCGCCATTCAATATAAGGAAAGGACGGCTCAGAAATGATTAAAATCAGAATCAAGAATGCCGATCACGAAATCGACGTCCAGTTTCCCATCAGCGAAAACGGGCTGTATGCAAAGCTGGCAGAGATCCATGCCATCGAAGGCAAGGAAGCCCCGCAGTCAGCCTTCGTGACAGAGGTCTACTGGCCGGAAGAATTCTCCATGCTGAAAGGCCGCTTCGCCAATCTGGATGAGCTGAACTACCTCGCCAGGAGGATGGAGAGCTTCGACTACCACGAATACGATCAGTTCCTCATCGGCATCACAAAGCTGCAAAACCCGACCGAGAAGGATCTCATCAATCTGACCTTCAACCTCGACCACTTCACGCTGTGCAAGGACGTCAGCAGCTACGGCAAGATCGGCAGAGAATACGTGATGAACACGCAGGGCGCCGTTCCCGCCAACGACGAGGACGATCCGAAATACGCCACAATCGGCAAGGATCTCATTGACCGAGGGCTGGCGCAGATCACCGAAAAAGGTCTGCTCATCTACAATCCCTTCGACGAGCTGACCGAGGTGTACGACGGACAAACCTTCCCCGAGTACTACTACGAGAATACCCTTGCCAGCGCGGAGGTCAGCTACAACGGCCGTACCGAGCTGCTCCTGCTCCCCGGCGAAGAACTCGCAATTCAAAAGGCGCTTGCCCGTCTCGGCGCTCCCTCCGACAGCGACTGTGAAATCAAGTTCTGCCTTAACCAAGGAGAGGATGACGCCTGGGAAGAACGCATCGAAGGCATCATCCGCAGTGAGGGGCTGTATGAGGCGAACAAAATGCTCCGCTCGCTGGACACCGGCGATATGGATTGGGGCAAGCTTACTGCCGCCGTCGAGCTCACCGATGTAAAGAGCGCCGCCAACATTGCCGCCGTCGCAGAGCATCTTGGCGAGTTTGCCTTTATTCCCGACGCAAAGAGCGAATCCGACGTTGGCCACTTTCTTGTGGACAACGTGGAAGAATACGAGATGAACATCGAGATGGAGGAATACTTCGACTTCTCCGGCTTCGGAGAGTATTACGCCGATGAGCACGACGGACAGTTTGTGAGCGGCGGCTTCGTCTATTTCGACAGCGACAGAACCTTGGATGAGTTTCTCGAGGAACTCGAGTCCGAGGATGAGGGCATGGATATGGGAGGTATGTGAGCATGAAAATCAATGCAGTTATCGAAAACAAAGACGGCGGCACACTCGTGCTGGACTTTCCCCGAAGCATCTACGACGTGTACGAAAAGATCCAGTCGGTGGGCATCAGAAAGTCCCCGCATCAGATCACTCTTTCCGATGAGGAAGGCAATGACGTGCGCGTCAAGCTGTATTCTGAGGACGAGGTCGGAAAGCACCTCCTCTTGACGCTCAACGAGCAGAACACATTGGCAGACGCCAATCTGCTGGCTTTCATGGTAGACAACGCCAAAGAAGATTTCCGCTCCAAGCTCGAACAGAAGCTGCTTCACAATCAATACGGCTCCATGCAGGAGGTCACGGATGATATCAAGAAAATGCTCTATGAATCAGGACCGGTTAAGGCGGTGTTCTACTGCCCCCTCGTTGGAGAAGTGACCGATGATGAGGGCTTCAACTCTCCCGTCGACGGTCGTTTTCTCAAGAGCTATGCGTGGGCTGTCGAAGAAGCCCTGGAAGCCGATACTGCTGACGATGAAATGGACATGGCTGAGTTTTTTGACGAGGATGACGGTGTCAAAGCAAAGCTCGTATCAGCCAAATGGGTCGTGGAAACCTACCGCGGACGGCTCTTCGGCAGGATCGAGTGCAGCCTCAAGGAAGAACTCACCGATGCGGAAACCGAAATCCTCACCGACTGGATCAGCGGACAGAACTCGGACGGCTACGGTGAGCACTTCGAGCAGCAGCCGATTGACACCGAAGACGGCGATCTGTACGTCTCCTTCTGGAACAGCGGCGACAACTATTCCATCATGACTCATGACGAGTTGGATGCGTATATAGATAATCAGGGCATGACGATGGGAGGGATGTGATATATGGCTGTGCTCTTTTCGGCGGTAACGCTTACCGCAGGCAATAACCAAGCAGAGTTTCTCGCTGCCGGTATTCCGAGGGACACCGACGATCTCGAGGGCTGGACTGCCTATGAGAACTTTATGGATGAGCTGGATTCCGAGCAGGAAGTCAGCGTCCATGTGGAAGCCTATCTCTACGGCGAGGGTGAAACTTTCAAGGCAACGCCCGAGGAAGTGGCGTATTTCAAGATGCGAGCGGATGCAGACGAAGAATTCCTGCACGACCACTGCGACAACATTGAGGACGCGGACTTCACCATCCATTGGTCGCCGGACGAGCTGTACGGAGTGGAGTTGGAGTTATGACGGCAGAAAAGAAAGGCCGCAGGCCGCTCCGCATCAAAAACCTTGCAGACCTCAAGCGGCATATCAAGCTCGGAACCGAGCTGGTGGCAACGGCGCACCAATACCACCCTGATATCGTCGGCCTCACTCGTGTGGTGACGAAGGTGCAGACCAATGGCTTCTATTCCAAAATCAAGGATCAACCGGATCATAAATGGTCGACCTGCAATCATGGAATGGGCTTTTGGTCGCCCTTCAACAAGGCCAACGCCTATCACTTCACAGATTCCACCGTCCAAGTACTCAACACCCGAAAGAACGACGGCAGCGTTCTCTATGAGATGGAACTCTACGACGGCAGACAAAGCATGTCAGAACAGAACAAGGAGGTACCCGACATGAACGAATGGGAACGCCTGCACAGACAGGCACAGCGATACAAGGAGGCCTAGTTGCCTTTGTAACTAAACGAGTATTAAGAAGAACCTTCAACTCAATATTGCTTGATATCTTAAAATATTCATAATATCTATCTGTTATTTTATCAGAATACTCAAACAGGGCTCTTTCTTGGGCGGCATCTCTGCTACATAAAACCTCATCTGAATAATAACTGTAGCGATGTTCGTATTTTCTAGTCTCAACCTTTGCCTCATAATTCCTTTTCCCGGCCCAGAGCGAAACCCAAAGTATTGGTATTGACAACAACACCATGAGTACCGCAGCCCACCACAATTTTGTTACAATAAGCGCGGTTACTGATCCTATCCCAATAACGCTAGTAATAACAGATATAAAGGCCCTCAATCCATCTAGAAAAGTTTCCAGCAACTCATCAGATGTAATATCAATTAGTTCTTTACAGTTTTTGTCCTCTATATAACAATACTTTAAGTTGGCTTGAATTGCGACAATGGTCGGCAATAAATTGCGTTCCAATGACCCCCTAATTTTCGCCTCAACAAGTTGATTTAAACTGCCTAAAACGCTAACAATGCCCATAAGAAGTATCATGAGCGATAGGGGGAAATAAATATTAACGTATGAGGTACCTCCATCTAAAATAGAAAGTGCGGTATCAACGAAATGAGCAGTAGATAACGCCATCAGAGAGGTAGGTATTATAGCCTCAATAATGGATACTACGAAAAAAGCTATGGTAGCCATTGGCTCAACCAGATATGACAGCCTTATAACGTCAATGGCTTTATACTCTCGATCTTCAAGGCTTTGAGTCCCACGATTTTTTTTCATGGAGGTACCCCCCTGGTTAACTTAATGTGCGTATTGCCCCATAAATAAATCTTCGTACCGTGTTTTTTTTGTCGCTGTATCCGCAATTAATCCCAAACTCAAACATTCTATTACATACAGCAATAAGAGGAATGTTCATTTTTTGGAAATCTCCTGTAATTACCGTCCTTACAATTTTCACATCCATCCCCGGCTTAGTTAGATTTATATAGTATACATCCCCACCGGTTTTTTCTTTGACTTTTTTAGCTATCTTCATTAGGATATCATACGAACTGGTTTCTTCAAATAGCGGCTCTCTGATGGGGACAGCTTTTTCCACCTCCCCAAACACATCTTTACTTACGAGAAAATGCTGATTGTACAGGGTGATTAAACTCTTATTAAGGATTGTTTCCGTAAGCATATCTGGCGCTATCTCAATGCCGGTATCTGACCAATCTTCAACTTGTACCGCCTCTGTTATTGAACGCTCTAGAGCTAACTCTGGCAACACATGGCACCCCAGCCCGTTATAGGCATACCTTGAATAATCGTTTTTGTTGACAATCCATGTCCTATAGACCGGGATTTCTAGGTCTGTGGTGTAATCGCGGGTGATCACATCATAGCCCATTGACTTGATTTTTGCTATAATCTCTTTTATGCGTGGGTTCTGAACAGTACTATAATCAAGAATCGGGAGAATATAGGGATTGGATTGGCATAGTAGCCATGCGTCTCTTTCTATTGATTCCAGCAGGCCGTGTAGTATAGCATCTTCGACAGAAGTTGCGATAGCTGCGCCATTTGAGGAAGCCGCGTAAAGTGTTCCCTTTAGTTCCACGTCGTATAAAAAGGCCATAAATGCTGGGACAAGTTTATGACTGCCGTCTGTAACAGAAGTCGCAACGACCCAATCGATTTCCTCGTTCTCATCGAAGTTATCGAAGGCTGTATTGGGATTTTTTATCATTGACGCTAAATAAGGCATGTCGATAGCAACATTTTGCACGTCTTTGTATTTTGCGCAAACAATCGGAACATCACCCGCATATTGCAGGCCTGCGTGCTCAAGCAGTTCAAAAGCTGCAGAGAAAAAAGATTGTGTCTCTGTAAGCCCTTTACCTGCTCCTTCATTCTTCCTAAAAAGAAAAGGAATTTCTGCGTTACTTGTTTGCTCAATAAATGAATTGAAACAATGTATTGTGTCACTATCATTAAATGGATTACCAATCGCAGGTTCAACTCTGACTTTTGCGCCAAATTTTTTTAATTCGGTTTGAAGAATACTCATTGTCTCTGTTTCGCTTGCAGAGCGGAACCCTCCAACCCGATATTTAATATTACGTTTCGTCAATTCGGGTGCATCTTCAATCAGCAATTCATTTAGAAGTGAAACGCAGTCTGTGTTTTCAGGGTCAAAGCGAACATATTTTTTGTTCATTCCAGAGCAGAAGTCACAACTTGTTGTGGGATTAACCCGTTCCACTGTATATTTTGGTTCATTTAATTCAAAGTAGAACTGTTTATCCAAGAAAACAGAAACATCACCATTATTATATTTCTCTAAATCGGTCATCACACAACTACTTATATAGGCCAATACTTCTTTCGAGGTCGTTGACGGTAACTCGCAACTAAACCGCAACGAAAGAACATCCTGTGTTTTGATTCGAGCATCTTTGGATAATTTTGAGTTTAACCACTTTATTTCGTGACTTAAAACACACTCCAAACACGCACTTTTGCCTGGAACAACTAGTGGTCCAGCAACAAGTTTTTCTCCATTGCAAAAAAATGCTATAAACGGCTTGTCAATATAATATAGTTTTTTGTTTACAGCTAGCATCTCCTCGTTTGTTGCGATCCCGGGTGCAAATATGGCTGCATCATAATTAATTGGGGAATCCGTTGTTAGAAAATCCACAGTACTTAGGTGAGAATTGCTTCCACTGCAACTTACTATCGAATTAAATATAGAGCCTTCACCAATAACCAAAACATTCGCGTGTTTAAGAGAGTGTGGCTTGTCCTCGGCTTTCTCGATAATACCTTCTTCTAAAAGTATATTCAAGAAAGACCGAATACTTTCTAACGGATATCTGTCACAAAATCTTCTCTCAATTTCTCCAAAGGCAGTATTTCCATCTACATTCTGCAGAACCTCTGTAAGAATTGCAGGATCACAATTAAGTATCTTAATTTGGCCTGCAGCAGAGCAAATAACTCTATTAGCTTTAAAATCGCACCTTGATGCATAATTAGGGTTAATTCGGGGGATATCCAGAAGAGCGTAGTTCATAAGCATAACCTTTCTTCTTATTCTGAGTGGCAGAAAACTGCCTCCCCGCAAAACCGAATGATATATTTAGTTTGCAGGCCGATTCTTGTCGATAGAAAATCGGGGCGTTTCTGGAAAAAAGATCGAACTTATATTCTTCCAGAAACGCCCCTTGTGCTGGATCAAGAAACTAGTTTACTTCCGAGTTCAGCTTCTCCTTTCCCTTTGCCATTGGGCTGAGGTTATCCAGCTTTTTGGTCTTAACAACGGTAATATCCATGCTTACACTCCTTTCTATCAGCTTTAAAGCATAAAATGCTTTATTAACAATTACAAAACATGTTGGCAAATACTCCCGTGGCGAGAAAACATATTATGCGGGGTGCTTTATTTTTGTACAATTCTAGCGTATAATATAAAAAGGCGCCAAACTATCGCGCGCCCCAAGATTAAGTCGTGTATATAGTTTGTTGCAACCAAAGTAGCATCTTCCCGGGGCTTATGTAGAGAAAATAGGAGGTCAAAATGCCTATTTACAAATTTGGATATGTCATTAAACAACGCAGAGAGGAACTTGGCTATACTCAAGAGGATCTTGCGGAGGGGATATGTTCCGTTCCCACGCTTTCGCGAATTGAAAATGGCGAACGACTACCAACAAAAGACCACTTTGAAATGCTCCTACAGCGGCTTGGTTTCTCAGAATCAATTCTCTATAACTATGTTGATGAACATACACTTTTCCTTCATAAGTTGAAATTTAAAATCAGGCAGGCAATTATTCTTGAACACTTTGAAGAGGCACAAACCCTCTTAGAGGATTACAAAAGAAATATGGATCCTACATCCCCTCTTGATCAGCAGTTTGTTCTGCTCAACGGGATTCTTGCGTCACCGCTATCGTATACCGTTAAGGAACGACTCGCACAGCTTGAAGATGCAATTCGACTGACATGTCCGAGGTATAACGAAGAAAGCGTACCCAAAATTCTATCTTATGAGGAAATAATTATTCTAAATAATATTGCCGGATGCTATCAATCCATGCAAAAGCTGGAAAAAGCGATACATATCTTATCGCTAATTAAGAAGCATTATGAAAATGGCATGCTCAATCCAGAGGAGATATTAAGAACGCAACCATTGATACTTTATAATCTTTCAAAATGCCTTGGGTTAGCGGGAAAATATGAAGAATGCATTGAAACTTGTAACCTTGGAATTAGAATAGCTAGAGAAACAGGTAGATGCAACTTCCTGGAAAGAATGCTGTACAATCGAGCATGGTCGCTCACGAAACGAAATAATCTGGGCGACATGGAGCAGGCAAAGGAGTCGGTAAAGCTGGCGTTGTATATGGCCATTGCGATGGGGAATCAGAAATCGGCAGAACACTATAAGCGCTTTATAAAAGAAACCTTCCCGCAATCAGAGTCATTGTGATGTGACCGCATAAGGTTCATCACAATGCGGCAAAGCTCCGTTATTCGAAGAATCTGACAGGTTAACACTCGCACAGGCAATAAGTAATGCAATGGCGAAGACAAAAGATAGATTTTTTTTCATTATAATAACCCCCTTATATACCTTATTTAAATAAAAATAATACTTTATTCTGCAGAAAACACCATGCCGTAAATGGAAAAAATAATTTTCCATTTACGGCATGGTGTTTGTGTGAATAATCCAATAAAACTAAAAGAATACGGAATGCAAGATAGAAATGCTGCATATGACATCATTCGCAAATCTGTCATTCGCTCCCTATGCGGTAACAATATCCACAATATAGGCAAGTGATGAGTTTGTGAAAGCCGAATGAAGTCGACTCGAAGAGGATGCCAACAATCTTTGAGATTATGATTTCGTCTGTTTTTATGCACATTCTTTTCATTAAGAAGAAAAAAGTCCTTTCCCGACTCGACTTGGGAAAGGACTTTTTTCATGATAAATCCGGAGTATTCGCATTTCTGCGCTGACGGGCGATGTTCTTCGAGCTTTTCCGCATGCCGAAAGTTGGAGAATTATGACCGATGCGTCTTTATGCCCGACAGCTCATGGCAGCCTTACATAGCTAAATACCCGTGATCTCTGAATTTTTGATTTCAACTCAAATTCAAAAATTCAAAGGAGATCATGGTAATGGCAATTTACTACATCGAAAACGAAAATGGCAGCTTTAAGTCTGCAGATGGCAACAGGTGTTTTATGAAGCTTTCCGGCAGGCAAGCCTATGAATATCTCAAGACTCCCGAAGGACAGAATAAGCGTTTTATGAGGACAAGCTCTCACGAAGATGGCTGCGAGGAAGAATTTGTTGAAATCCCTTCCATGCTTATGAAGCAGCATCGAAAAGATGAACGCCACAAGCAGTATGTGTCTGACTGCATGGAGAACTCCGGGTTAATAACCATCTCACTCTATGCTATGGAGGATGACGAGGGCAGTGACTTGTCTTCTGGCGAAGACCTAATTCCTGATCCGTCTTCTGACGTTGAAGCTCAAGTGCTCCATGAAATCAGTCTTGAAATCTTACGTAGCGCATTGAAAGCACTAACTGATGAAGAGCGCAAGCTGATTCATGCGCTCTATCTCAGCGAGAGAAGATGCTCAGAACGGAAACTTGCAGAGATAATGGGAGTTTCTCAAGTTGCGGTTCATAAGCGAAAGAATGCAGTTTTAGAGAAGCTGAGAAACTTTTTTTGATTATCAGGTTATCAAACGCGAAAAAAGTGTGGAATACAGGGTGAGGGGCAAAATTTCCCCTCACCGGCTTCTCCACAACAGAAGAAGCCTCTGCACTTTGACAACTGAATAGCACAGCGCATCTTTTACCTTCCTTCTGCCGTCGGGAAACCGGCAAGCCATATGAGCGAACACTCGGACAAGCAATCAGAAAACGCAGATGTCCCGAGTCTTCAGGACTCAGACGGTGCGGCGCATCCGCAGCGAAGGCTAAGACAAGCAGAAGAAATAATGATACTTGCGTCCAGTCCTACCAAAAAGAAAAAAGTCAATGAGGGCGAAGTGCCGCAGTATTATGTGGAGCACAGCCATGAGCCGATCATTACGCCGGATGAATTCGACAAGGTTCAGATCGAATTTGAGCGGCGCAAACGAATCAGCCGTCAATACAGCGGGAAGAGCATTTTCTCATCCCGCATCATATGTGGCGACTGCGGTTCCTTCTTCGGCTCAAAGGTCTGGAACTCGACCTCAAAATACCGCAGAGTCATCTGGCAATGCAATAACAAATTCAAGGGCGACCACAAATGCGAAACGCCTCATCTGGACGAGAAAACCATCAAGGCACGGTTCATTGCCGCCTTTAATGCCATCCTCGACAGCAAAGACAACATCCTTGAGGACTGCCGACTGATGCAGGCTACGCTGACGGACTGCGCGGGTATCAATGCTGAAATTGAGAGCCTGCTTGAGGAGATCGAGGTTGTGACCGAACTGACAAAACGCTGCATTGCGGAAAACTCACAGACGGCACAGAACCAGGAAGAATATGCCGCACGGTACAACGGTTTTGTAGAGCGATTCGAAAAGACAAAGGCGCAGCTTGAGCAGCTCCGTACAACAAAGGGTGCTCGGGAAGCCCAGGCAAAAGCCATTGGAGCATTTATGTTCGAGGTGCAGGAACTGGATGCTCTCAACGATTTCGACGATAAGCTCTGGCTGACCGTCATTGACACAGTGACCGTCCACGCCGATGGGCGGATGACCTTCAGATTCCAGGGCGGCACAGAGATAGACGCATAATCCCTAACGAACACGAAGACCGCAGGTTTCAACCGCCTGCGGTCTTTTCCTATGCAGAACTCAGAAATTGTGGTATAATCAGAAAAATCTTCCATTGCAAAATATCACAATATACGGAGGCTATTATGATTCTAGACTATAAGGAATTTGTAACCGAGAACGCACACCAAGGTGTGGTAAACTATGTTTCGGTTGAATCTGGGCTTCCGTTGTTTTCGCACAAATCCATTTGCCCTTTTTGCCACACCACAATCAATAACCGAATTTATCAAAAGTCTGTAGACGACTATCCAGATTGGTTGTTTGGTTCCTTTAATCAGTGGGAAGAAGTCGTCCAGTGTCCCATATGTGGCTGGTGGGAGTATAAGTACCAGAACAGCAGCGATGCAATTGTTGATGGCATTCGAGCAACGGATTTGGAATATTCATCTGCAATACTTAGGCGATATGACAATTCATCCTGTGCCGTCCCAGTTGAAGCTTTGAGGCATCAATTGCTCAAAGAGCCAGACCTTATCTATTCCATTAACCCACATAAAATGGAAGAATTAGTACGCTCTGTTTTTTCTGATTTTTACCCCTCATGTAAAGTGTACGCTTTTGGGAAAACCCGCGATGGAGGGAAGGACGGTCTTTTAGTCGATGACAGTGGTAATCAAATTCTGCTTCAAATTAAGCGGCGCGAGAATCCTAATGCAACTGAGGGAGTAACAGCCCTCCGAGAGTTGATGGGAGTTTCGCTGCTTTACGATAACATCAAAGGGTGCATTTTTGTTTCTACAGCAGATCATTATTCACCTGATGCTGTAAAATATGCTAGAGCCGCAGAACATAGGAAGAAAGTCGAAATATTTGAACTCGTTGATTGTAAAGAGTTTCTGAGACGAGTTGATTTAACAAAAAACAATCTTCCCGTCGCATGGGAGACTCTATTAAAGCTGTAGTGCCAATAATACTGCACCCCCCCTAAAATCAAAATGCACCCCCTCTGAACCGATGTTGCACCCCCCTTAACGGGTTTCTATCAAAATTACGGTTCTTTGCCAAAACAATATAATCCAAACCTTTTGCCGATTGGTCATGGGTTCGGATTTGTTGTTTCTGTTGAGGAAATTGAAGACTGGTAGCTTTGTCTCGATTCTTGACACAATGCTTGCTGAACAGCCGTCTGCTCAAGGTGTTCTTATACTAAACTCTAATTAAAACAATTGATTATCCAACTACGCCCTGTAATGCTCTTTATCGTATCAGAGGTCAAGGCGCAAATGGTATCGCAAAGCCGATCTACTACCTTCTCCAAAGTAGCAAACACTTCATTGCGGAAGCCCGTGATTCGAAGTTCTTTCCATATCTGCTCGATGGGATTCATCTCAGGCGTATACGGTGGAATGTAAAACAACTCTATGTTTTCCGGGATATGAAGCTTGTTAGACTTGTGCCATGCTGCACCATCACAACACAGCAGGATCAGATCATCCGGGTATTGCTTGGACAGTTCCTCAAGAAATATGTTCATACAAGTAGAATTGCAATACGGCATAACAAGAAAACAGGAGCTTCCCGTTACTGGTTCAACAGCTCCGTATGCATACCGATATTCACGAATGTGATGGCAAGGTACCGATGGACGAATGCCCTTTTCACACCAGCAGTATTTGGGCTTATTGATTCGTCCGAATCCTGCTTCATCCTGGAACATAAGTCGTACTTCTTGATGTGGATGACCAGACTTGTTTACATAATCCTTTAGTTCGCCGATTCGCTTGTTAATTTTTTTGAGGTCTCGATGACCTCATCACTGGCTTTCTTCGGATGCTTGCTCCTTGGCATGACTTTCCTCCAACCGTGGCGGTGGAGGACGTAATAGATCTGTGATGTCCCTATGGAATGGCCTACAGCTTCCCGATATGCAGTCTCAATATCATGCACCGATACCGTTTTTCCTGCATTTGAAGCCTGACGAAACGGCTCCAGGAGCGCTTCCTCTTCTGCATAACTCAGGTTCCGGTGGTTTCCGTGATAGTGGCTTTCTGTGATACTTGCAAGACCGTTGGCTTTATATCGGGAAACCAGCACGGTAATATATTGCGTGTGGAAGCCGGTTTTTTCACGAATTTCTTTGTTCTGCTTCCCTTCTGCTCGCATCTCAAGTGCTGCCAGTCTTTTTTCAACATTCTTGTCTCGATTCTTTTTCCTCGCAGCCTTGATTTCCTGCGTTTCCTCAAGCGTGAAAGTGTATCTTTTCATTTCTCATCACCATCTTCATTATACAACAACGGCGATAAATTATCAATCTTTTTAAAAGAATATTAGCATGACACGGAAAACCTTGTCCTTTCGGTGCGCCGCACCTTGGACAATTTCAGTTTCGTAGGGGTCGATGCCCACATCGACCCGGGGGCGGACAGAGTCGTCCGCCCCTACAAGCTGGGATTCGCTATTTTCCGTGCCGGAATTAAAATTTGCAGCGTCCTCCGGGAGCGCGCCGGTCTTGAGCAGGCTGTCGATGTCCGCCTTGAGTTACACCTCGATGTGATCTTCAAACACCCGAATTTTTTCGATCATCAGATTCAGGTCGTTGCGGTCGAGCGACGGCTTTTCCAGAATGTCGTGAAATACATCCATTGCCGTTTTCGCCACGCGGTTGATGCGGATGATGGTGTTTCGTTTGTCACTGGCAAATTCGATTTGATGCTGAATGCCCGCAATGCGCTGTGTCAGCTCCGCTTCCAGCTCGTCATAGGTTTCGTCCAAAAGTGCCTCCTGCTCCGGGTGCTTCATGATGTCGCGAATGCGTTGGCGCTTCGTGGCTTTCAGCTCCTCCTGCTTGTCAAGCAGCAAGGCTTCCAGATTTTCTTCCGTGCGCTTCGTCTCCGCAATGTCGGTCTGTTCTTTCTCCAGATCGGCGTTCAGCCGCTCGAGCATGGTGCTGGAATTGTCACGGACTTTCCGCACATAGTCCTTGACCAGCGCATCGAGCGTTTCCACGCGGATATGGTGGCTCGTGCACCCCTTGAGTCCACGCCTGTGATACGTTCCGCAGGTATAGGCGGGCGCCAGATCACTTCGGCTCATCGCGAACATCGGACTGCCGCAGTCGCCGCAGACGAGAAGCCCCGAGTACACGTTGTCGTTGACCTTGACCCCGCGATAGTTATTTGTCGAGCGGCTTTCGCGCAGAGAGCGCACAGTCGCAAACGTGCGGTAGTCGATGATCTCCTGATGGTGGTGCTCAAAGACGCGGTGCTCGCGCTCGTCCAGCTTGCGGTCTGTGCCATTGATTTTTACGCGCGTGAATTTTCCCTGCCGCAGCGTGCCGATATAAAAATCGTTGTCTAAAATCCCCTGTACCGTGACGATTGCCCACGCGGCTTTCGTCTTGCGGCGGACAGGCTCTCCCGCGGCGGCGCGGCGCTCACATTCGGACATCCGCGGCGTGGGCACGTTGTTGTCTGTCAGATAGTTGGCAATTTTCTTGTAGCCCCAGCCGTCTAAGTAGAGCCTGAAAATCGTCCGGATGACCTCAGCTTCCGTCGGCACGACCTCAAACACCTGCTGCTTATTGAGGATATACCCGTACGGCGCGGCGCAGAGCCATCGTCCCTCCTCTTGCCGCCGCTTCACGACGCTGCGCACCTTTTTCGACGTGTCCGTGACCGGCATTTCGTTAATTAAGAACTGGAACTGAATTTTGAGCCAGTCGTCGTCATTCGGGAAGTCGATGTTATCGCCGATCGAAATGATCCGCACGCCCGCATCGCGCAGATCCTCCAGCTCTACCAGTCCGCGCGAGTTGCGGCGGGAAAAGCGGGAGAAATCCTTGACGATGAGAATGTCGTACTTGTGGCTCATCAGCCCCCGGCGCATCTCCTGATACCCCTCGCGCTGCTCGAACGTGTACCCCGAGCGGTCGCGGTCTTCAAAAAACGTCAATGTGCTGTTCGGAAAGTGCGTTGTTACAAAATCTTCGATGATGGATTTCTGATTTTCAATCGACACATTGTCGCGGTCGAGCTCTTCATCGACCGAAATGCGGGCATAGCCTGCAATATCAAAGCGTTCTATCATTCGCATTCACCCTTGAGATACTGTTCCGTCTGCCGCCA
>ERZ791753.1075-NODE-1075-length-19589-cov-26.884714_pt1 | contig 19589 bp, 20 predicted proteins | sample MGYA00509951_ERZ791753 | MGnify/ENA primary metagenome ERZ791753 (study PRJEB30046, sample SAMN00792026) | human gut metagenome | study: EMG produced TPA metagenomics assembly of the A metagenome-wide association study of gut microbiota in type 2... | reverse complement strand
GCCCATTCTTGTCCAATGGCGGGGGGGGGTACGAGCCACGAACCATGAACCACGAGCCATGGCTTTTTCCATGAGCCGAGGGGTTCCCGAGGCGATGTCGTCCATGTGAACCTGACGCCGCGCAGCGGCAACTGAGTCCAAGGCGGCCTGCGACCTGCGGCCTGCGACCTGCGGGGCCATCAGGCCCCTGATTCGATGAACGGAATCGGCCTGCGGGCCCGTCAGGCCCTTGACTCTCATCATCAAATATGGTATCCTATACGAATGATGAGTATGAAAAGCAATCGCTAGTGCTTTTGCATTAGAGGAAAGTCCGAGCTCCGTAGGGCAAGATGCCGGCTAACGGCCGGCGAAGGTGACTTTAGGGATAGTGCCACAGAAATGTGTACCGCCACGCAAGTGGTAAGGGTGGAACGGTGCGGTAAGAGCGCACCAGCGGTGCAGTAATGCATCGGCTAGGTAAACCCCATCTGGAGCAAGACCGAATAGGGGAGGGATGAAGCGGCCCGCTGATCTTCCGGGTTGTGTCGCTTGAACATGCCGGCAACGGTATGTCTAGATAGATGATTGCTGCTGCGCAAGCAGAACAAAACTCGGCTTACTGATTACTCATCACCTTGTGAATCTAAAAGGACTGTTACACGAAGGCATAGGCCATCGTGGACAGTCCTTTTTTTATGTTTGAAAACGGCCATTTCATCACGATGAACGATGAACGACCTACGATGAACGGAACGGCGGCCTGCGAACGGCGAACTGCGGCCTGCGGGCCTTTAGCCCTACAAGCCCTTTACATTTCCCCTTGTCCATGATATCATTTCAATAAGTGGTTTCAGATGGTAATAAACCATAATAATGAATTACCATGATAATGAATACTTAAGCAAACAAAAGCGAGGGATTTAAGTTGGCATTAATCGTTAAGAAGTTCGGCGGCAGCTCCGTTGCGACACCGGACAAAATGCGGGCTATTGTACAACGAGTCTTAAAAGGCAAAAAGCCTGAAGACAAAATCGTTATCGTTGTTTCGGCAATGGGGGATACTACCGACGATTTAGTGGCATTAGCAAAGCAGATTACCTCTAAGACTTACGGCCGTGAAATGGATATGCTCCTGACGACGGGCGAACAGGTCTCCATCGCCCTCATGGCTATGGCTTTCCAGGAAGCCGGCCAGAAGGCTATTTCCTTTACCGGTGCTCAGGCCGGCATCAAGACCAGCGATGCCTTTAACAAAGGCCGTATCCTGGCATTGAAACCGGGCCGCATCATGAAAGCGCTGGATCAGGGCAATATCGTCGTCGTCGCTGGCTTCCAGGGCATTACGGGCCATGGCGATATCACGACGCTGGGCCGCGGCGGTTCCGATACGACAGCCGTTGCCATTGCCGGTGCCATCCATGCTGATGTTTGTGAAATCTATACCGACGTTGACGGCGTATACACGTCCGATCCCCGTGTCGTTCCCAATGCAAGGAAAATCGAACAGATTACATACGGCGAAATGCTGGAAATGGCGAAACTCGGCGCCGGTGTCATGCAGCCCCGTGCCGTCGAAATGGGCAGCCGCTTCGGCGTCCCCATCCATGTACGCTCGACTTTTTCTGAAGATGAAGGAACTATGATACAGGAGGATTGCTCTATGGAAGTCAAACAGTATCTCATCCGCGGCGTCGCTTCGGATAAAAATGTTGCAAAAATCACCGTTTTAGGGATTCCCAATAAACCGGGCTTCGCTTATCGCGTTTTCGCTGAATTGGCAGAAAAACACGTCGACGTCGACATGATCGTCCAGAGTGTCCGCATTGCCAACGAAGGCGTAACGGATATTACCTTTACCATTGCCCGTACGGACCTGGAACAGGCCAAAGCTGTCTTTGCCAATCTGCGCAAGGAAATGCCTGTCGAAGATATCCTCATCGATGATAAGATGGCTAAAGTTTCTGTCGTCGGTGCTGGCATGGCCGGTCATCCGGGCATCGCTGCCGGCATGTTCGGTGTCCTCGGCGATAACGGCATCAATATCGAAATCATTTCCACTTCGGAAATCAGCATCACCTGCCTGATTGCAGAAGATGTCATCGACAAAGCCGTCAAAGCTATCCACGCGCACTTCTTCGACGAAGACTGAGGGGGATACATGTCTGTATTGGATAGCTTTACAGAAGAGATGTTGCAGTCTGAACTGCCCAAACGGGTCATCCTCGAACGCCTGACCCATGGCCTGGAAGTAGAAAAGCCGCCGCAGTTTGCCATTCCGGCTCCCCAATACACCTTTGAGACCAATCTGCACGGCTTCCGTTACGACTATCAACATCAGACCGTCACCATTTCCTATAAAGTAGCCCACGGCCTTCATGACGATATGACCGTATCCTTTATGACTTTCCGGGTCATCCTGGAAGGATTGGGCGTTTGTATCCGAATGCAGAAGTGGTAGTGAAATACAGAGGGGGTTGTCGCCAACGCGGCAGCCTCCTTTTTGTGGTGAAGGAGGGGAAACGCGGTTCGCAGGCCGCAGATGGCAGTCCGCAATGGCTCCCCTGATAGGGGAGCTGTCAGCAAAGCTGACTGAGAGGTTGATCGGCTGTTTCCTCAGACTCATATGCGGCGTTGCCGCGACAGACTTATGAAATAAACGCAGTCCGCAACGGCTCCCCTAATAGGGGAGCTGTCAGCGAAGCTGACTGAGAGGTTGAGAGGCATGCGTAGGAGCCGTCAAGCCCCAAAAACTCGACGAACGATAACGTGGGCCGTCAGGCCCAAAAAGGAGGGGAAATGCGATGCATTGCGGAACCGATATCGTACAAATCAACCGTATAGCGGACATGGCCGCTCGTCATGGCCGTTCCTTGGGCCGCTTTTTCACGGAACAGGAACTGGCTTATTGCCAGCGGACTGATGGTACCTGGCGGACCGAATCGCTGGCCGGCATCTTTGCTGCCAAAGAGGCTTTGTTCAAGGCCTTGGGGACCGGTTTCCGCCAGGGAAAATGGACGGACGTCGAAGTCTGCCATGACTCGTTGGGAGCTCCGTATTATCAGCTCCATGGCTATTACGCCCAGGCCGTGGGTCAGGATAGCCGGCTGCCGTCCCTGTCCATCGCCCACGACGGCGATTACGCCATCGCCTTCACCGTGTTGGAGTAAAAAAAACGCGGTTCGCAGGCCGCAGATGGCAGGCCGCAATGGCTCCCCTGATAGGGGAGCTGTCAGCGAAGCTGACTGAGAGGTTGAGAGGCCTTGTGTGTAGGGGCCGGCCTGGTTAAGGCGGCCCGTTGCGAGATTTGACCACAGCCTATTCTGGTATAATGGCAGGCTTTTACGAACCCCGAACCACGAACAACGGCCTTTTCTCGGACTCAGATGCGGCGTTGCCGCGACAGACTTATGAAATAAACGCAGTCCGCAGGCCGCAGATGGCCGGCTGCAATGGCTCCCCTGATAGGGGAGCTGTCAGCGAAGCTGACTGAGAGGTTGATTGGCTGTCAGATAGTGTCGCTGTGAGGTTTAACCACAGCCCATTCTTGTCCAATGGCGGGATTTTACGAACCAAGAGCCACGAGCCACGGCTTTTTCCATGAGCCGAGGGCTTCCCGAGGCGATGTCGTTCATGTGAATTTGACGCCGCGTAGCGGCATTTGAGTCCATGACGGCCTGAGATGGCGGGGCCGTCAGGCCCCTTTACACGCGCCCTTTTCAATAAAAATAGGAGAGAATTACTATGCAAAAAGTTACTACTGCCGCTCAGATGCGGAATATGGATCGGATAGCTATGCATGGCATATATGCCATTGCGCCGGCTGTCCTCATGGAAAATGCCGGCCATGCTGTTGCCGAACGGGCCGGTGCCTGGCTGGAAGGCTGGGATGGCAAGGATGTCGTCCTCTTTTGCGGCAAAGGCAATAACGGCGGCGACGGCTTCGTCATTGCCCGCCACATCTTAGCCGCCGGGGCCAGAGTCTATGTCTATGTCCTCGGGGAAGAAGCCGACTATAGCGATGAAGCGCGCCAGCATTTGCATACGCTGCAGCAGCTGGCTGACGATGAAACGTGCCTACTCTTGCCGGCGCCGCAGTCGGAAGCTGACTGGCAGGTCCTGCAAAAACGGCTCCTCGCCTCTTCTGTCGTCATCGACGCCATGCTGGGGACGGGCTTCCACGGCAGCCTGCGCCAGCCCATTGCCTCTATCGTAGCGGAAGTCAACGCCGCTGCTGCCGCCGGTGCCGTCACGGTCATCGCCGTCGATATGCCGACTGGCGTCAACTCCGATACGGGTGCTGTCAGCAACGGTGACGACGATGAAGACGGCCCGCTCTTTGCCGATATGACCGTCACCTTTGGTGCCCTCAAACGGGGCCTGGTCCTCTATCCCGGCCGGGCTTGTGCCGGCCACGTTGAAGTCGACCCCATCGGCATGCCTGGTCCGCTGCTCATGCAGCTCGAAGAAGACCCGGCTTATTTGCTGCAGGAATCGGATATCGCTGAAATCGTCGTGCCCCGCAGCCCGGACAGCCATAAAGGGACTCACGGTACTATCGCTATCGTCACCGGCAGCAGCCAGATGGCCGGAGCCGCCCTCATGGCTGCGCATGGAGCCGTCCGCAGCGGGGCCGGCAAGGTCTTCCTCCGCGTGCCCGGTGCGACGGCGCCGTACTGCATCGGCGCCCAGCCGGAAATCATGGTCCGCGGCGTCGGTACTGGCGACCACTTCACCGCTGCTGATGCCGATGAAATCATTGCTGAAAGCAAGACCTGGTCCGTCCTGGCCATGGGCCCCGGCATGGGCCGCGACGCCGGGACGAAAGAATTTCTCCTGAAAATCCTGGCCGCTGTGGATTGCCCCGTCGTCCTCGATGCCGATGCCCTCAACCTGCTGGTCGGAGAAAAGGCTCTCATCGCTTCGCGGGGCAGCCGGATCATCATGACGCCGCACTTGGCCGAATTTTCTCGCCTCAGCGGCCTGTCCATGACGGAAATCAAAGCGGACCCCATCGCGGCAGCCCGTCATTTTGCCTCGGAATGGAAAGTCAACCTCGTCCTCAAAGGGGCGCCGACGCTCATCGTTTCGGCCCGGACGGGGAACGTCTACATCAACTCCACGGGTAATGCCGGCATGGCCTGCGGCGGCATGGGTGACGTCCTGACCGGCATGATCGCCGCCATGACGGCCCATCAGGGTATGAGCGATTTGTGCAGTGCCGCCTGTGCCGGCGTCTATCTTCACGGAGCAGCCGGCGATGCCTGCCGCAAAGCCCGCGGCCCCTATGGCTTTACGCCCATGGAAACAGCCGATGCCCTTCCCGGCGTCCTGGCTTCTTTAGAAGAAGATTTGGCCCTGCCCATTTTGCAGCAGCCCTTGATTGGAGGAAAATAAATTGAAAAAAAGAAAACTCTTTACCGCCGCCCTGGCCCTGGTCATGACCTTCATGCTCGTCCTGGCCGGCTGTGGCAACAGCGCGTCGTCCAGCTCGTCTGGTAGGGCCAAGGCCGTCCAGTCCCTGAGTGCCTCTGACAAGGACCTGCGCATATCCGTCCTCAACGTCGGTCAGGCCGATGCGACGCTCATCCAGTATAAAGGCAAGAATATGCTCATCGATACAGGCGAAGTCGACAGCCGGGCCGATTTGGTCAAACAGCTCAAAGAACGCAAGGTCAAGGACATCGACATCATCGTCATCACCCATCCCCACGGCGACCATCTGGGCGGCATGGCGGAACTGTTCAAGGACTTCAAAATCAAGCAGATCTATGACAATGGCCAGAGTGCCAATACGGCCATGTACCGCAATTACCTGAAGAACATCAAGGCCAAAAATATTGCCTATAAGACCTTGAAAAAGGGAGATACCTTCACCCTGGGCGATGACGTTACCTTTACCGTCCTGTCGCCGGGCAAGCCTTTCACTAAAGAAAATACCCAGGGCGTTTCTGAAAGCGGCCTGACCAATGACAATTCCATCGTCTGCAAGATGACCTATGGCCAGTTCTCTATGATGTTTACTGGCGATGCCCAGAAAGAAGTCGAAGATAAGATCCTCAAGGACTATAAACCAGCTGACCTCAAATCAGACGTCCTCAAAGTCGGCCATCACGGCAGCAAGACCTCGTCGTCCGACGCCTTCGTCAAAGCCATAGCCCCGAAAGCGGCAACCATTTCCTGCGCCGCCGGCAACCAGTACAAGTTCCCGCACGAACCGACGCTGAAGACCTTGCAGAAATACAACGTCGAAGTCTATCGCACTGACCGCAACGGCGTCATCACCATTACCACCGACGGCTCGTCATACAGCATCGAAAAGGAGCATTGATATGAAAAAAGAACTCGTCGGCAGCATCGACCGCATAACCGAACAGACGGCGTACATCATCCTCAACGACGATGAACACGAACTCCAGTTCCCACTGGAATTCTTGCCAGACGGCGCCGATGAAGGCATGGCCTTCACTATCACCATCGAACGCAACGAGGAAGAAGAAAAACGCCTGGCCGAAGAAATCGCGGCCTTGAAAGAAAACCTCTCCCAATAGGAGAGGTTTTCTTCAATCGATTATTCACGAAATATAACATTTCTTACGAACAATACCTGCTGGTAGTATAAAAAATCTGCCACCGGAACAGAATTTGATGGCGGGTGGTACACGTTCGTAACTCAAACTTCCCACATTTCAAATACTAACCAATTATGATTCGTAAAAGATTTTTGAAGCAAAAAAGGCGTAAAACCTATCCTTGTCGCAAATAGATATAGCCACACTACTCAAAAGAATCTTTACGCTATGTCTATTTTATTATCAAATCGCCTTGGTAAAAATCAGATTTCTCATTCTATTTCTTATTTTCTTTCAAATTTCAAGGTAAAATGCTTATTGTGTGCCGGCGGTAGTGATAAAGCCAAAGGGATTTCCGTTGAATGTCTTTTTGCTTATATTCTCAGCAATGTTTTCCGCGCCTCCAGGTTCTATATACAGTAATGAGATTCCTAATGGAAGAAACGCGTTTCTAAGAATACGTATTATCGTTTTCTGGCCAATCCACATGTGAACTGGCTTGTATTTCACGACACGCAGATCGAGTCTTTGACTATGTTCCTATTATGCGTTATAAGAAAGAATTTTGCTTGCTGACATTAGGCTGTACAGATAGTGTTCCTGCTTGTTAATTCTGTTCTGCTTTCCTCAACACAGGAGCAGAATATTCTAGGAAAGAAGCCTTCTTTCGACCATCGGACACTCTCGCATAAGCGACAGGAGTTGGTCATGATTCGATTGCTGAAGGCAGCGCTTTTCGAAGAGGTTTTTACAAAATATGTCTGCTTCGGCAGCTGGTTCGTTAACCCGAGGCAACTGCTCGATAGCTTGAGTCTTAAACTCCATGTTATCGCCATAATCAAGCGGAGTGCTAAGTGTTATTATGAATTTGAGGGAAAGTGAATGACGGCCATCATGCATGGTCCCGTTTTCTTTAGCGTTTATGGAAAATAGCTTCGTCGTTTTTGCCTGTTTTTACGCAAATTGGTTGTTATACAGTGCGGCATAGGCACCGCCGGCGATCAGTAGTTCCTGATGGGTGCCTTGTTCGATGATGTTGCCTTTTTGCATGACCAGGATGGTGTCGGCATCGACGATAGTCGACAGGCGGTGGGCGATGACGAAGCTCGTCCGGCCTTGCATCAAGGTCTTCATGGCTTGGCTGATTTCGCTTTCCGTGTGCGTATCGATGGAAGATGTCGCTTCATCGAGGCTGAGAATAGACGGATTGCGCAGGAAGACGCGGGCGATAGTCAGTAGTTGGCGCTGGCCGGCAGAAAGATTCTCGGTGTTGTGCATCAGCAGGGTGTGATAGCCCTGGGGCAGGGAGCGGATGAAGAAGTCAGCCCGGGCTGCTTGGGCGGCCGAACGGATTTCTTCCATCGTGGCATCGGGCTTCCCGTAGGCAATGTTTTGGGCGATTGTCCCGTCAAAGAGCCAGGCATCCTGCAGCACCATGCCCAGGAGGTGATGCAGGGGGCTTCGCGTCATGGCTGTGATGGGGACACCGTCGATCGTGATTTGACCGCCCTGGGGGTCGTAAAAGCGCATGAGCAGATTGACCATCGTCGTCTTGCCGGCACCGGTGCTGCCGACGATGGCGATTTTCTGGCCTGGTTCGGCTGTGAAATTGACGTCGGTCATGAGCGGAGTCTCTGGACGATAGCCGAAGCGGACGTGAGAAAAGGCGACGCGTCCTTGGACAGGCGATAAGCGGAGCGGAGCTTCCGGATCCGGTGTCATTTCCGGTTCATCCAGGAATTGGCATACTCGTTCCATCGATGCCAGGGCAGACTGTAAGGAAGTGATCATATAGGAGAATTCCGTAATGGGTTCCCGGCTTCATTGACGTACTGAAAAAAGGCCTGAAAGACACCGGGTGTCAGGGTCCCTGACAGCAGCATGCTGCCGCCTATCGTTGCGATGCTTACCAGGCTGAGACGGTTGATCAGGCGGATGCCGGGATTGACGGCGTTAATCATGAAATCCGTCTTTTCTGAGGCCTGTGCCAGTGCTTCAGTGGCAGCATGGACCTTCCGGGAACTCGACTTTTCGTAATGGAAAGCTTTGATGACACTGCGGCCTGTATACGATTCCTCGATGAGGCCGTTCAAGGTCCCGACGAGATGCTGGCGCTGGGCGGCATATTGTAATGTCCGCCGGGAGACGGAGCGGGTCACTGAGAGCGAAATAGCCGTAAAGCCCAGGAAAATCAAGGTCAGGACAGGGCTGAACCAGAACATGAAGAAAAGGGAACCGATAATGGTGCCGATGGCGATGAAGAGGCGGATGAGGCCGGTCTGCAAGGCTTCGGATACTTTGTTCAGGTCATTTGTCGCATGGCTCATGATTTCGCCGATGGCATGGGTGTCGTAGAAGGACAAGGGAAGGCGCTGCAGCTTTTCTGCGATTTCCTGACGGAACTGGTAGTTCAGTTTTTCCGCGAAACCGGCCATGAGGAAGGTCTGGATGATGTAGAAGAGGCTGGCTGCGGCATAGATAGCCAGGAGCCTCACGATTTGGGCGCCTCCGGTTTCCCAGGTGATGGTGAGAGAAGTGCCGGTGGCCTGTGCGATTTTGATATGGTCCCAGAGAGTATCGACGACGTGGGCGCTGTAAAAAGGAGCCATGATATTGAGGATACTGTAGGCCGCAATGCAGATCAGGATGAGGGTCAGGCGGCTTTTCTGCATCCCCAGGGAGCGGATGAAACGCCAGACCGTATGGCGGCGGTCCCGGGTCATGCTCCATTCTGCGCTGACAGACGGGTTGGATTCAGTCATGGGAGATGTCTCCTTTCTGCTGCGAACGTACGATATCCTGGTAGGTGGGGCAGGTCTGCAAGAGCTTTTCATGGCGGCCCTGACTGATGATTTTCCCGTCGGCGAGGACGATGATCTGGTCGGCATGGGCGATGGAACTGATGCGTTGGGCGATGATGAGGACGGCGGCCTCTTTCAGCTCTGTTGACAGGGCCCGGCGCAGGGCGGCATCTGTCGTGAAATCCAGGGCAGAGAAACTGTCGTCGAAGAGGTAGAGCTGGGCCTTTTTGACCAAGGCCCTGGTAATAGCCAGACGTTGCTTCTGGCCGCCGGAAAAATTCGCACCGCCCTGGGCGACAGGGGTATACAGGCCCTGGGGCAGGTCTTCGACGAAAGCGGCCTGCGCTGTCTGCAAGGCATGGCGGAGGGCGGCATCGCTGGCCTGGGGGTTCCCGTAGCGCAGGTTTTCAGCGAGAGTCCCGGAAAAGAGCCAGGCTTTTTGCGGAACGTAAGCGATGGCCTGGCGCAGGACGTCCTGGGAGAGTCTGCGGATATCCTGGCCGAACAGGGTGACGGCGCCGTCGGTGACATCGTGGAAGCGCAGTGCCAGCTGGGCAAGCGTCGATTTGCCACTGCCTGTGCCGCCGATAATCGCTGTCGTCTGGCCTCTGCGGCAGGTGAATGAAAGACGGGAGAGCGTATCGGCTCCGGCACCGGTGAAGCGGAAGGATACGTTATCAAAGGACAGAACCTCGGTTCCTTGTGCGGCGATTTTCTCTATCGGACCGTCCGTGATTTCCGGAGCATGCTTGAGGACAACTGAAATGCGATGCAGGCAGGTCAGAGTGCGGGGAAACGTGAGCAATGTCATCTGCGCCATCATGACGTAGGCCAGAATCCAGATGGTATATTCCGAAATCGCTGTAAGGTCACCGATTTTCATGTGCCCCAGGCCGATGCTGTTGCCGCCCAGGTATAAGATGGCAACCAGGCAGAGATTGATGAGGGTCAAGGACAGGCAGTCGATGCTGGCAAAGAGATAATTCGCCTGGATAGATGCATTAGCATAATTTTCAAAGGTCTTCTTCATCCGCCGGGTCTCGCTGGCTTCCTTGTTGAAAGCGCGGATGACCCGTACGCCAGCCAGATTTTCCCGTAGGGTCCGGTTCATCTTGTCGAGGTACTGCTGGAGGCAGGCGAAAATCGGAGAAGATTTCTTCATGATGAAAGCGACCATGATCAAGACGAAGACTGTCACACCGCAGACCAGGGCTCACATGGTGCTGTTCGTCCGGAAGGCAAAGAGGGTACTCAGGATGCAGACGACCGGGACGGGCAAAAGCATCTATACGAAATCGGTCAGCCCCTGCTGGATGACGCCGACGTCATTTAAGGTACGAGTCAGCATGGAAGCAGTGCCGAACGTTTCAAAGTCGCTGGATGAAAACTGGAGAGAACGGTCGTAAATGGCGTTGCGCATATCCCGGCCGACATTGGCCGAAAGCCGGGCGGACAGCCAGCTGCCCAGCAGGGTCAAGGTGCCGGACGCGACGGTGATAGCCAGCATCATCACACCTAGGTCCAGGATGCGGTCCAGTCCTTTTCCAATGACTGCGAGGTTGATCATATTGGCCGTAATAGCCGGGATGAGCAGGGAGCCGCCAACGTCGGCCAGGACAATGAGGACTATGAAAAAGCATGAGAGCCGATATGGTTTGAGGAAAGAGAATAACGTCATCATAGGAACACTTATTCTCCAATGATTTTTTGGATGGCCCCTTCAAAACTGTTCAGAAGGCTGCCATAGAGCTTGACCAGCAGGTCCCGTTCGGTTTCGGTCAGGCTTAGCAGAGCGGTGTCTTCGGCATCCATGAGGGGACGGATTTTTTCTTGGCACTGACGTCTTCCTTCTTCTGTCAGGCGGATGGCTTTGCTGTTGCGGGCGCCTGGTACGTGTTCCAGGGCCAGCCAGCCCTTCTTGACCAGACTGTTCACGGTGTAATTGATGGTCTGTTTGGGATGGAACCACATCGTGACCAGGTCGTTTTGGGTATAGGCCTTTCCTTCGTCTAAATACAGGGTGTACAGAATCCACAGTGCCGGGTCGGACAGGCCGCAGGATGTGCCGTAGCGATGATAGAGTTCATCTTCCCGTTTAGTCAGTTGCAATAGGGCCAGGTTGATGTTACGAAGTTTATTATCCAAAGGTATCGGACCTCCTGTTATAAATTAAAAATCCCAAATAGGACTATTGCCGGTATAAGTCCTATTTGGGATTTTGTCAATTTATAGAAGAATCGATGTATGGAGTCTTTATTTTTTCCCTTCGACGCAGATCCAGCGGTGGTCTTTTTCGATGTGGACCTGGACGGAGGAGAAGCCGGCCTCATGGAAAATGGTTTCAAAGGTTTCCGGCATCGGGTTATAGAGGTGGTAGCGTTCGATGTTTTCCCGGACGTCAGCGCTGAGGCCGTCGTGTCCGTAGATTTCGGCGATGAGCAGGAACGTGCCGCCTGGTTTCAGGACGCGATGGACTTCCTTCAGGTTTTCCGGCGGATTGGGCCAGAAATAGAAACTTTCGACGGTCGTGATTTTGTCAAAGGTGTGGTCGGCAAAGGGCAGGGCTTCGACAGAACCTTCGCAGACTGTCATTTTTCCGGAAGCTATATCGTCAGCATTCGTCTGGCGTGAGGTCTGGACCGACGTCGCTGAATAGTCCACGCCAGTCAGATGGCCTGTCGTGATGTGGGCGCTCATGCGATGGAGATTGGCCCCGCCGCCGCAGCCGATGTCCAGGACCATTTCATCGCCGCGCCAATGGAAATGGGACAGGCCCCATGCCGTAAGGGCGGCATGGCTCTCATTCATGCGCGCCAGCATCTGCTGCCCCGCTTCCCCAGTCGGTTTGGCCGGATTGCCGGCCGTCGTAATGGCTTTTTGCCGTTCTTTTTCTGTATTGGTCATGATGATAACTCCTTTCGTAATCCTATCATCAAAATCATACCACGATGTCACAGTCAGAGAAAGGGTCGGCGGGCCAGAATTGGAAAATGTGCGGAATTTTGTTAGAATAAAGTGAATGGTATCAAAAAATATGACAACGTGTCTTAGAAAGGAGTGAGGTTGATGCGGATTGCGATGATGCAGATGGCGATGACTGAGGATATGGAACGGAATTTACAGGGGAGTTATGAGGCTGTGAAGGAAGCGGCCGGGGCGGATCTGCTCTTCTTTCCGGAAGTGCAGCATATGCCTTTTTTGCCGCAGTACACGGCAGACGAGCTGCCGGAAAAGATAGGCAGACGGCGGCAGGATTATCTGCTGGACCCCGATGACCCGCGGGTGACGGCCTTTTATGACCTGGCACGGCAGGCACATTGCATGGTGTCGCCTAATCTCTATTTGCAATATCGGGGGCAGGCCTATGATACGTCTTTGTTCATCGACGAAAAGGGGAATCTGCTGGGACAATCGGCTATGGTCCATGTCACCAGTGCGCCCCAGTTCTACGAACTCGATTACTATACGCCTTCGCCAGATGGTTTTCGCGTCTATGATACTTCTTTTGGGAAAATCGGCGTCGTCATCTGTTTTGACCGCCATTTGCCGGAAAGCATCCGCACTTGCGCTGCCATGGGGGCCGAATTGGTCTTGATACCGACGGCCAATTTGACGACAGAACCGTTAGACCTCTTTGAATGGGAAATCCGGGTCCAGGCCTATCAGAACAATGTCTTCATCGCCATGTGCAACCGCGTCGGCCGGGAAGGAGACGTTACCTTCGCCGGTCAGTCCCTGGTCGTAGATAGCGAGGGACAGACGCTGCTCAAAGCAGGCGATGAGGCCGGGCTGGTGTACTGCGACATCGACTTGAAGAAATGTAAAGAAAGCCGCCAGGCAAGGCCCTATATTACCTTGCGTCGGCCTGAATTCTATCGTTGAGAAGGGCCTTAAATTTAAAAACCTTCGCTACAAACTACAAACTTAAAACTCAAACAGAGGCTGTCTTAATGCGACAGCCTCTGTTTTTTTACTTGCATCCTCCTTTTTTATCGGAGAATTTTTCTCTTAGCATCTGGTTGATTTCATTTCTTTCTTTTCCCTGTTTTTCCATTTGTTTGATCAATTTATACGCATGAAATAGTGGGGACGGAGCGATTTCAGAACTGAAGAAGCCGATGCCCATGTTCCAGGCCAGCTGTTCGAATACGTCGTCCAGGGCTCTGGAGTCCAGGCCATTGGCATAGGCTTTCAGCAGTTCCCGCATGGCCTGCCGCATCCGTCCGGCACCGACGGCATTGGCCAGCGAAAGCAGGAGGCGGATGTTATAATCGAGATATCGTTTTTCGCTTTTCCAGGTCATATTCCAAAATTCTACAGCCAGTTCGCCCAGCTTTTCATCGATCATGGGATAGTTCGTGATGACCGCCGGCCGTTCTGGCGCATCTTCCACGTTCCCTTTTTCCTCGGTCCGATAGAAATAAGCGTGATATTCATGTTCTGCTGTTTTTTCTGTATAATGCTCATATCCCAGCATTTCCATGATCTCATAGAGGGGGATTGGTTCAAAACTTTGAATGACTTCCATCCCTTTGCCGACGGGAAGCTTGGCTGCCTGTTTTTTCAGCCCATCAAGGAAATTACCGGCGATGCCGCGCACATCAATTTTTTTAAAACTTGCCACTTTATCTTTCCATTCTATATTTTTCATGAGGTCTGCCCCTTTCTGTTGCCTGTTCATGATACGGTCATTACAGGCATTCTTTATTGTTTTCTTCGTCTTTCTGGAATGAGTATAGCATGGCAGGGGAGACAAGTATGTTGGTTTTAAAACCAAAGCGGATATTTCATTGAACTTGGAAGGGGCACTTTGTTGTAGAAATTTTTTGAATGATTATTGTCTGTTGTAAAAGAATACTGTATATTATATATATAATACACACGAAACATATAAAAGAATATGAAAGAGAGTGATTATTATGAAAACGAGATGTATTTTGTCAAGAGCGATTGTTTTAGCACTTACGTTAACATGTACCGGGGGGGGTATACGTCATTTGCGACCGAGGTGCAATCAGACGACTTTTTTAATAGTGCTGATTCTAACAAAGTAATTACGGTAAAAGATGATACGGTGGTAACGCCCCTTACAGATGACAGCGGAAATGTTGTGAAGCCGAAGGATTGGCATGATGTGTATAATAATTATAGCCTGGGAGGTAACAGCGAGTATGGTGCGAAAGGCTACACGATTAACGTACAAGATGGTAAAAGTTTGGCAATAAAGAACTTGTATATGAATAATCCGGTAATTAAGGGTAATGGTGACATCACCCTTCAGGCAGATGATAAATCCTTGTTTGGTAGTGGTAAACAGTATTTGGTTCCAGGTGATCCTTCTACGCTTTATGGGAATAGCTTACTTGTAACTGGAAAAGGCCAAAAATCTGAAATCCAGGGGAATAATATTAGCATTATCAATACAAATACTACAGGCAGTGATGGTAATGGTATTTTTATGGATTTAAACTGTCAGAACAGCAACCTTGTCATGACAGCACAAGGTAAGGTATATATAGAGGGTAAACGTGACGGAATTGCGACTGAATCCCAAAAAGACCCAAATACCGGAAAGATAGTAGGTTGGACTAGGGGCGATATATCTCTAACCGCCGATACCATGGAAGTTAAAGCCTATTTATTTGGTATATTCAACAATGGTGCTGATAAAGTGGATATTAATGCGACGCATGGTTTTACTTTAACTAGCAGAAATTCTTTTGGTATTTCTAATAATGGTATTAATGAAGGTGGTAAAGAAGCCACTATTACGATCACTTCTACGGACGGGGATACACATGTCAAGGCTGAGAGTTTATATGGTGCAACAGCTGGAAGTGGTGATATATTCATCACGGCTAAAAACAATATTATTGAAGTGGGAAATAGTCCTGACTATAGCACTAATGGTGGTGTCCGTAGTGGCGGAGCGGATATTAAGGTTACTGCTACAAAGGGAAATAATACCATTATGACGGAAAAAAATGTGAATGGTATTGTTAGCTGTTCAAATGACCAGAAAACTGCAACTGTAGAGGCGGCTCAGAATAATATCATCACGGCCCAAAGGGATGGAGCTTATGCCAGTGCCGGTAATGTTGTCATCACTGCCGGTGATGCAAATGAAATTAAGGCTGATCGGAATGGGTTAAGTGCAACAGGGCACAATGATGAAACGGGGCACCATAATACAATTACCCTGGATGCCGCCAAGTCCAATACAGTCATAGCAAAGCAGAACGTCATGTATGCAGCAGATGGTGGCGTTATTACTGTCAAATCGGGTGAAGAACGCAGTATGATGGAAGGTAATGTTGTAGCGGAAACGGGTGGCACCATCAGTGCCGATTACAATACGGGTGATTCCTATCTCCTGGGTACGGTTACAACTGATCAGGGGAGAACCCAGACTTCTTCTACGACGTTGAACTTCAAAAATGGCGGCCAGTGGCTGGTAACAGGGGATAGCAATGTATCAAATGTCGATTTCTCCGGCGGCATCATTAATATGACCCAGAATGGCAAAGGTAATGCGCATAAAGTGTCTATTGATAAAGCCTTGAATGGCAGTGGCACATTCGTGATGGATTTGAAATACCTGGGGAATTCGGTTGATGCGTATAAAAATGCATCGGATAGCGATTTCGTTTATATTCACGGCGGCGATGGCAGTGGGCAGCAGTTAGTTTTCAAGCCAAGCGGTGACAATCTCGGTTCCATGCATACCGGCGATAAATTGTACTTTGCTGAAATCAACAATGGGGCAGCGAAATTTACCAGCAATATCATGATGAATGTCAATAAGTCGGGGATCTATGATCAGCAGTTCTTGATTGATTCGGAAGGCGCGTCATCTCCTTATAAGGATTGGTTCATTACCTGCCTGGGCAATACGGTCAACCCGAATGGCGCTACGCCGATTGCTTCGCACCATGCTGGTTTTGCGCTTTGGCGTGACGATGATACATTGCTCAAACGGTTAGGTGAACTCCGTTATTCTTCTCCGGATGAACAAGTGGAAGATGGAATCTGGGCTCGTCTGATTGGCAAGAAACTCAGCTATCAGCATTCGGACTATGGCTTTGTTACACATGCCAAAACATTGGAAGTTGGCTATGACAAGAAGAAACTTACCAAAGACCAGAAGGGTACTTGGTGGCGTGGTGTCGCACTGGGCCATACATGGGGCCGGACAGATTTCAACGGCGGCAGCGGTGATAATGATTTCACAGATTTTAAATACTATAGTACCAATATCCGTCAGCATGATCATTATATGGATTTTGTTGCCCGCATAGGCCGTCTGGATTCAGATTATGACACGAACTATGGTGATCATGCAGATTATAAGAACTGGGCTGGCAGCCTCAGCATTGAATATGGCCGCAAAAAGAAAATCAATAAGAGAAACTGGTATATTGAACCGCAGAGCCAGCTGACTTACAGTTATATCTGGGGCCGTGATTACACGACAAAAAACGGTATTTCGGTTCATCAGGACGATGCGGACAGCCTCGTTGGCCGATTGGGCTTTGTATTGAGCCGTGAATTTGGTGACAAACGTCCAGATCATAACCGGCTCTATTTAAAAGCTTCTGTTTTGCATGAATTTTTAGGCAATAATAATGATTACCTGGATTATAATGGTACGTATCTGCATGATGATGTGGATTTAGATGGTACCTGGTATATCCTCGGTGCTGGATTTAATGCAGACATCAGTAACAACTGCAACTTCTATTTCGATATTGAAAAAGCATACAATTCGGATATTGATTTATCCTATCGAATAGAAGGGGGCTTCCGTTGGGAATGGTAAATTTCTAAGAAGTACAAGATGATATGTACCCTCTTTACTGGACAAAACAGTAAGGAGGGTATTTTTATGCTTAGAATAGGGATTGTCATACTGGAACTACTGGCGAATACAGTTTTTGGAAATCCGGACAAAATCTGCTGACCTGGCTGGTCATAGCCCAGCTGGCCTTGCAGACGTTTCCATACACAGATGCTGAAGCTCCTGCTCGGCAAGTTCCGGACAGGGATTGCTCAGGATCAGTTCCATTTTTCCCTGGCATTTGTTCAAGGCTATCCGTATCCTTCCCTGGGGAGAAGTATACTTGCTGGCATTGGAAAACAGGTTATGGCCAAAGCCGCGGCAATAAAACGCTCCCTTTCCTCCGGACTTTGGTACTGCTTATCCTTGAGCAGCTGCAAGTAACCGCGCTGGGCGGTTATCGGTGTGCGCAGGTCATGGGACATGCCTTGGATGATCTCGATTTTTTCCTGCTCAAGCCTGTATTCCCGGGCAAGCTGATTATGGAGGTTGGCCGACATGGTGTTGATAGTGCGACAAAGCTCGGTGATTTTATCATGGCCCCGCACGCTGACCTTTATATCGGCGCCTTTGCCAATCTGCCGCGTCTGCTCGATGATCTCCTTCAAGTAATGCCTTTTGTTGCGGAACAGGCAGAGAAAGGTTCCTGAAAACAACAATAGGTTAATGCCCAGTGTCATGGTAGCCAGTTCGATATTGGATAAATTCAGTTTCTGCAGTGCTGCGGCACGTTCAGCACCGCCTGGCAGGACTCCAAATACCAGCCAGCAAAAAGTAGGACTCCTACAAAGCCTGCCACCAGACTCATCATATTCATCAGCAATAGTTGTCCGCTCAAGGAAACTGACTATGATGATGAGCGTACAAAGCTGTCTTGCCAACAGCGTCACTTTTGCTGAAACTGCACCTGTCGTCAATGCGGCTGCGCAGCTGACTGAAGATATCCAGTCCATTCGGCAGCAACAGCGTCAGGATTACCTGTATGTCTTTCAGATGAAAAATGCCATGATGCAGATGACAGGGGAAGGCACATTATCTTGGAAAGCAGATCCTGAATTTTTTCTGATGGGAAACATGAAAACCAAGTTCGTTGGCAATGACAAGAAGGACAAAGTAACCATGTCGCCCTTCTACCTGAAGGAAACCAACAAGGGGCTTATGCTTTATACCTGTCAGGAAGATGGCCGCTGGACGAAACAGCCCAGTACGAAGTCAACGGACATCTCTCCGTTAAAGGGGGATTTTGCACAAAAACTTTGCAACGAATTGTTACAGAGCCAAAAATCTGTAACCCTGCTAAATGAAAAGCTCACCCAGAGTGCGCATATCTTCGTCGTTCCTTTTCGCCACTGAAAGCAGCATGTAGCGTGTGAAAACGAAAGCCACATGCGCAGTCAGCGCGTCATAAGAGAGGCCATGGTAACTGCGCAGGTGCAGGTAACTCTTGCAAGTCTTGAAAAACACTTCAATATCCCACCGTCGCCTATAAAGACGAATGATTTCTTCTTCGCTAAGGTTCACATCGGTGCTGATGAGGGCAATCCAGTCCTTGCGGTTATGCCGGTTACGCACACAAACAATTTTGGCCATCGCTGTTTCTTCGCTGACGCCTTCTTGCTTCACATGAATTTTCACGGGGACGGACAGCAGGTATTTGGAACGGCCGCGGCGCTTCTTGCAGGCTGCAAAAATCTGCTTGACCGTCATGCGCTTTCCCTCAAATTCGTAATAACACTTAGCACTCCGCTTGATCATAACAATGGCATGGAGTTTAAGACCCAGGATATCGAGTAGCTGCCTCGGGTTAGAGAACCAGCTGTCGAAGAGGACATACTTGGCAGAAATCCCTTCACCAAGCGCTTCCTTAAGTAGGCGAATCATGACCGTAGTCCCTTTTTCCTTGGCCATCTCCTGTCGCTTGTGCGAGAGTGTCCGATGGTCGAAGGAAGGTTTCTTGATACGTATTCTTGGAGAAACGTTTCTGCCATTTGGAATCTCGTTGCTGCATATAGAAACTGGAAGCATGAAAGACATTGCTGAGAATGTAGGCAAACAGACATTCAACGGAAATTCCTTTGGCTTTATCGCCACCACAGGCACGAAATAAGCGGATTACCTGAAAATTTGAAAGAAAGTTAGAAATAGAATGAGAAATCTGGTTTTCATTGAGGCGATTTGATGATAAAATAGACATAGCGTAAAGCTCCTTTCGAGTAGTGTTGCCTATATCTATTTTCGATAAGGATAGGTTTTACGCCTTTTTTTGCTTCAAAAATCTTTTATAAATCATAGTTGACTAGCATTTGAGATGTGGGAAGTTTGAGTATAGGAAAAGAACCACTGTTGTGAACGTACTCCCGCCTATAGAGGCGGGAGCTTCCTGCTTCAACGAGAACAGCG
>ERZ791753.1061-NODE-1061-length-19763-cov-3.090319_pt1 | contig 19763 bp, 10 predicted proteins | sample MGYA00509951_ERZ791753 | MGnify/ENA primary metagenome ERZ791753 (study PRJEB30046, sample SAMN00792026) | human gut metagenome | study: EMG produced TPA metagenomics assembly of the A metagenome-wide association study of gut microbiota in type 2... | reverse complement strand
CCAACAGGCAAAGCAGACAAACCGACAGAAGTACATTTTTCCTGTGTCATCACCAACATTCCATTCACAGAATATACTTCTACGCGTTTAGCTTCTCCGGCAGGCAGCACCAAAGTATCCATACCTCTATTGTAATATATTAAAGGCTTTTCAGCATCAGGAGCAGTAGTCTCGATACCTGTCAGAGTCGGTTTAAAGTTAGTAAAGAGACGGAATTCATGGGCAGGAACAGCAATAGTCTGTGTAGTGCTTGATACATTCAAAGGCTCATTGTCTTTCAGTAACTCATACCATGTACCAGTTTCCTGGAAAGTTACAGAAAAGTTCTTATCTGCCAACGTAAAGTTGCCAACAACTACAAGAGACTTGCCGTCAATGGAAGTAGCCGACAAAGTACGTCCATTGTCCCAGTTAGCAGTACCTACTTTCCAGCTAAATGTAGTATTTGAAGCAAACAGTTCAGGATAGGAATGACGTAAATCTAAAAGAGCAGCATACGTCTCATACAATTTCTTTCGATCAGCATCTTCAAAGTAGTCCCAACGTATCGGCTTGGGGACAGTACGAAAAGCCTTATCATCATATTCAGAACCATCTGTATTATTGTTTATAGAGAAATCATATCCTAACTCACCGAACTGCCAGATCATCTTTGGTCCGGGCACGGTAAGGAAGAAGGCCGCATTGGTAGCTAAACGTTTGGTACGGGTAGATAGATTAATATTACTTCCCGTTGCAGGGCTTATTCCGGTATTTGTACCCGTAGTTGATGCTATTACTCCGGTATTTCCCCATTTCCAGGCTTTAAACCCTGTACGTTCTTCATCATGACTTTCCATATATCCCACTAAACTACCGGCAGGCATACTTGTTCCCGCATATAAACCAGAAAAATCGGTTTTTGAACCACTCCATCCCATAGCTGTTTCACAATATGCTTCATTTTTATTACACCATAACAAGATACCCGCATCTCCTAACTGCCTTTCTTCACTAGTAGCTGCCAAATGTTCAAAAATAACATAAGCACCCGGTTGCCGCTTTTGTACGGCAGCCGACATACGCTTCAAATTAGCAATACGTGCATTATCCGGTCCATTTGCCCAGTCATTCTCCCCATAAGGAGTATTAGAAAAGCCCTTTGTAAAGTCATAACGGAAACCATCAATTTTATATTCCGACATCCAGAAACCAGCTACACTATCCACCAGAGCACGAGTATACTCACTCTCATGATTAAAATCATATCCCCATGAAAGGCTCGTATTCTTGATATTTGATTCTTGATTATACCACGGATTATCAGCAGAGGGCTTCCCATCTGCATCCTTATACAGAAGATAGAAAGGAGACTGACCAAAGCTATGATTCAGCACAAGATCAATAATAACAGCCATCCCTTGACTGTGACATTCATCCACAAAAGCTCTTAAATCATTCTTTGTACCATAATACTTATCTACGGCAAAATAGAATGAAGGATTATATCCCCAGCTCGTGTTTCCTTCAAATTCATTAACAGGCATTAGTTCTATTGCGTTTACCCCCAGATTCTTCAAGTACTCCAGTTTTTCTTTTGCAGCATTGAATGTATGTTCTTCAGTAAAATCACGAATCAACATTTCATAAATAACCAATTGCTCAGAAGCCGGACGTTCGAAGTTCTTCACTTTCCAATTATATGCAGTCTGACCAGTCTGTAGAACCGAAACAATGCCTTCTGCCTTTCCGGTCGGATAAGGTTTCAAGTTCGGATATGTCGTACTTTCAATATACGAATCATTCCATGGGTCCAGTACTTTATCAGTATAAGGATCTGCAATATAAATAGAACCATCTACTAAATACTGGAAAGCATATTCTTCACCTTTTGTCAACCCGGAAAGAGTTATCCAGAAATATTCACCATCTTGTTTCAACTGATAATCCGATTTAGGAGTCCAATCATTAAAGTCCCCCACTACATATACATACTCCTTTTTGGGAGCCTGCAATACTAAAGTTGCTTCTGTATCACTAATATAGTTAATACCGGGACGCACTCCTTGGGGCATTTTCTCCGAGGTGCTTGTCCCATTCAGTACTGTTACTTCTTGTGTAGCAGAAACAGTTTTACCATTGGCTGTAGCTTCTGCTTTCAACGTATATCTGCCGGCAGTTGAGAACGTGTGAGATTTAGAAATTGTAGTAGCATTAGCTTCCATGGCTATTTCAGTAGCATCTACATAGAGTTTCAAAGCAGAGGCAACAGAAGCGGAAGCTTGAATTGTAAGAGCAGTGTTGGTAATCAAATTTTCTTTCTCGGCAGGTTGATCAAAACGAACGGTTAAACCGGCAGTATGTACATCAACAAAGATATCTTTGTTCCCCGTGTCCTTGCCTTCTTTTGATTTATCTGCACTACGAAAAACAAAAGCTAACTGTGTTACAGTTTCTCCATCTTTGACACCATAATATTCACGAATATTGGGGGTTATTTTCAGCTGCCATTTATCATTTCCTAATGGAGTCAATTTATACTTCGTCGAATTATCTCCCCAAGTGGGGGCATATTGCCAAACTGTGTTCCCAATTGTCACTCCCGTATGCGCATATACATCACCGGTAAAGCCTTTCAACCCAGCCGTACCTTTCGTTGCATCAAAAACAATGGTGACTTCATCATTCTCCGTTGGAAAATCCGGAGTAGTAGTTACTATTTGCGCCTGCATAGCTAAAATAGCTAACAAGCAAATAAAAAAAGCGTAGAGTCTTTTCATTCGGTATCAATTTATAGTTAATGGTTCAAAAGTACAGTAGTTATTCCGGATTATCAAGTGCTTGAAACAGAAGAGGAAGAAGAAGTAATGCAAACGGTTGCATGAATCAGAGCATACACTCCTGTTGTGAATACAAAGCAAGAATATATCAGATTTTGTTTCTTAAAAAGGAAACTTCTTTGTAATTTTGCATCGATAAACATAAAACCATGGAAGAAAATGCAAGATTTAAAGTAGTGCTGTCTAAAGAGGCTCGTCTATTTTTAAAAGGGTTGAGTTCTAAAATAAGCGACAAAATAACCTATAATATTCGTAAAGCAACATCTGTAATAGATCCTGTGCTATTCAAGAAACTGGATGACACGGATATTTGGGAGTTCCGAACCCAATACGGAGGCATACAATATAGACTATTAGCCTTTTGGGATAAAGTGAACGGCACGGATACATTGGTCATAGCCACCCATGGTTTTATCAAGAAAACGCAGAAAACTCCACCCAAAGAAATAGCGAAAGCTGAAGAGATAAGAACCAGATATTTTAACGCTAAAGATAAGTGATTATGAAAGAAAAAGATTTCTATACCCTTGAAGAAATAGAGGATGAATTTATAGGTGTAAAAGGCACTCCGAAACGTGATAAATACGAAGCTGACTTGAATGCCTTTCTCATTGGTGAAGCCATTAAACAAGCCAGGGAGGCAAGGAATCTTACTCAGGAGCAACTGGGTGAACTGATGGGAGTTAAAAGAGCACAAATATCGAAGATTGAAAGTGGAAAAAGTATATCATTCTCCACTATTGTAAGAGCTTTCAAAGCTATGGGAGTAAATACCGCCAGTTTAGATTTAGGATCTTTGGGGCGAGTTGCTCTTTGGTAAAAGGGGAGATTTAAAATAGCAGACTTTTGCAAAAATTTAGAACTAGTCCAAATCTTTTCTCTCCTAATTGAGAAAAGATTGGTAATGGAGATATGGTAAAATGAGAGGGGCTATCCAGCACAACAAAAGCCTGTCCACGGAAATAATGCTCTGGTGATAACACCTCAACAAGTTATTGATGGCACTGTCCCCGATTTTTTGTTAAAAAGGAGTTTTTAAACAGGCTTTAAACTTAGTAGTAATGACTCGATTACTACTAAGTGGTTGACCGCCCTACTAAGGTATCCTCTCCTTTAGTACAATCTCCTCATCACCCTTTAGCAAATAAGTATGGCAACAGTTTGCTGAAACAACATAGTTTTTAGTAACTACTATTTTTTCTCCTATTTTACCAACAAACTGCAACTCAATCTCTTTTCCTGCAAAATCTCCTCTATCAAGATCTGAAGCGATGGTATATGTATGAAATTCTTCTCCCCAGTTAAGAACATCCCGCACTTTTCCTGTAGCAACTTCTATAACTTCATAACTATCCAATACGACAGATGTATCATCTTCGTATTTTATTTTAACTCCAATACTGCAAAACTCGTCAGTACAAATAACCTCAGAACAATCCTCGGCATCACTGTTATCTTTATCTCTACTACACCCGGTACATAAAATTGCAAAAAATAAAGAGGCAAAAAATAATAAGTTTTTCATAAGTAATATATTTTTAGGTTTCTACTTATATAGTAAATGCTCTCAAAGCAACAATACTGCATTCTATAAGCAAAAAAATGCCATTCTCATAGCACACATTCTTGCTATAGAATGCATTTATTGTATTTTTAAGTCTACTTTCCTACTGTTATTTTCTCAGTCAAAATTTCATCTCCGATAATGACACGAGTTACATACATACCAGAAGTCCATCCTGAAGTATCCATCGTATAAGATAAATCTGTCATACCTTTAACTTCTAAAACTTTTGTCCCATAAGCTACATTGTATACTTCCAAATTCCAGTTCAGACCATTCCTCGCATTTATCACATCATCAGTAACTAACCGTATTTCTTTAATATTCTCTGAAGAAGAAAGCACTTTCAATGAATAAGCAGAAGCTGGTGCATTTCCGTTACCAGTATAGGAAAAGAATATTATTCGTTTCTTTTTACATACACCTTCACCATCAAGTATAAAAGCAAAAGGTAAACCACCAGAACGATATGGTAATTGAAATTCTAAAGTCTTTGTTGGCCGATGATAGTTCCAAAATAAAGGTTTATGAGTAATTCCACCTGAAGAGTCATAATAGATATCTTTATCATAGTCACTGTTAAAAGTTACACGGACCATACAACCTTGATGTACAAATGTAGAGTTCTCTACTCTGCCGCTTATGCTCGGATGATTAACCCCATAAAAAGGACAAGCCTCTTGTATATAGGTTGCATAAGGATAGGATTTTGTATCAGATATAACTTCTTTTGATAAAGTCAATAAAGTATTTCCATTATAGACTATCTTAGCTACTAAATTTGCATTGTAAGGATAATAATATTTATTTTTTATGGTGCATTGATTAGGTACTGGATAATTAGTATAAAACTGTGGTCGTGGTGCACTATTTGCTTCAGTTGGATATTCCCATACCACCATTGCGTTAGCTGGCAAATTCTTTATATAATAAGTACTACTATCACAAATAAATTTAGTTCCTACTATTTCTGGAAGCAATTCTCTTGCTTCTAACTGCATCATACCTGTATTATTCGCATCTAACCAATCTTTTAATCTTCTCGTCGCTACACTTCCATAATCCCACGATACATCAAAACGACCATAATATTTCGTTACTGGAGCACAACCATTATCGCCGCCATGTAACTGTCCTATGACTAAATGATTTTGGTTCATCAATGGAGAACCAGAAGAGCCCCCTTCAGCTGTACCAATATCAAAACCAACCTTCCAATGCGTATTTTTTTCCGAGACTGTACCATCGGTCCAATTAATTGACGAATTGTAACTTGTAACCGCGTCATTTTCAATTGAGATTTTTTTTATATCACCACGTGGATGATGTATACCAACAGCATTTGTAGCTGCAATACTACTCCGAGTCCAACCTAAATAATAAGGTATATACCCAGTCACATTTTTTACAGATTCCGTTAATTCCAGCAATGCAAAATCTGAGTGGCTATTATTAGCTACAAGCTTTGCTCCAGCAGAACTTGGAGGATTATAGATATATGTATTAGAACAATCAGGACTTTCATAATTCCAATAGAAAATCAACTGATTCATCTGATTTGTACCTTGTGCATCATACCCACCAGAAAAGCAGTGATTTGCAGATAAAAAATAATCTTTATTTCCTGTATTGCTAATTAAGGCTCCAGTACATAAGCCCCCATTACCATTATAAATTGCAGCAACGGCTCTCTTTTCTTTCTGCCAGCTAGCACCTTCCGGACAATTTATATTCACATTACAACTTTTGGAAATTCCAGGAGTCACCCCACGCATCACATTACTTTGTGTAACAAGGACATTTTTATAAACATAAATCACTCTTTCTACAGAAACAATTCCAGTTTCTACCCCAATAGGTTCATAATATTCAAGTACAATATCTTCTCCTGCCACAAATCCTGTTGCAAAGTCTACAGGATTTTCCCGTGTTCCTTTATTATTGAAGCTTGTAAAAGCCCCTATACAGAATGTTTTATCTGCATTATAAACAAAGAATTTAGCCCCTTCCGGTATCCAAAATTTATCATAGCTAACAGTCATAGCCTTTGCTCCTGATGCATGTAGCTGTAAACGCCAAACCCGCATACTATCGCCCACGCTTTGCCAATGACCAGAATTGTGAAGATTGTAACTTACAGCAAGAGGTAAACCAACACGGTAAGGGATATCAGCATCTGCAAACAAACTATCCTCATGTAATGCTTCAGCTACATCAGGAATAGGCAAATTAATCACATCACCCGAACGGACAGAGAATAAAGCAGATGAAAAACTTGGAGGTAATTCATTGGTGCTAATTTGAGCATGAGCACTAATTGTGAAGATTGCAATAAGGCATAATGCAAAACTCTTCAATAAAGCTTTTGTTTTCATAGTATTATATTTTTGTTCACTAACAAAAATAACACATTTGTATAATATAACAAAGAAAAAGATGTGGACAAAAAGTAACAAGATAAAGCAATACAGATCAATAGATTAAATCAAATACAGAACTTTTTAGTGGACAATTACCATACCTTTTTACAGCAACAATACAGCATTTATTTTTATTTACTATCCATATGAGATAAAAAAGCTTAATACTTTCACCTCATTGAACATCCGCATATCTTTTTTCAATATTCATAAAGTTCTCCACTACCCTCCAATATTCTTCCTTATCATGTGGACGTGGTTGCCAATCAGGATCAGGGCTATTACTCACAGCTTCATTCCAATTAGTATCATCCATAAACTTATAGTCAACAGTACAAGAGGATAATTCTCTTATTGGTTTAAGGAATATATATCCATCGAACAAATCGGATAGAATAAAATCTTTATGCCCCATTGAATAATAACTATAATCGTGCAGTTCACCAATATGAGAACCTTTCAAATCAAAGCCAATGGGGTTATTCTGAGATTTTTCCATTATTAGTTCTAACTTTCCAGCCGCTGGGGAAATTAATGTTGGTTGCTGATTAGGATAATTAAAGAAAGGCTGGTGCAAAGCTACAGATACTACTTTATTGCCATATTTATCGTACAGCAAATTTCCTAAAAAACGATTCTCATAACGTACAAAACTAGGAGAAGTATAATCATAATAAGGAAAACGGTAGGACGTAAATGCATGAATAGTCCCAGTCAGAACCAATATTTTCTCGTGAACAGACAACACTTCACGTTCCAACAATGTACACCGAAAATCTTCTGTATTCCCTAAAGGAAACACTTGCTTCATATTTTCCGGAGTTCTAGCTCCTTCAAACTTTTCCCAATTGTAGCGATAACTAATATTTAAAACACGAAACTTTTTCGCTTGCTCCGGTAATGAGTGATTCCATTCCCAAGCTGCTTTATAGAGATTCATATACTCAACTATAGCCCAACGGGTATTATAATTGAACATCAGTTGACGAGCTAAATTCTCATTATATCTTGGTGCATTTATCAATGAATCCAATTGCTTCTGATCCTCATATGCTCCAAATTCCATACCTAACATATAGATACCATTCGCATACAACTTCGGTATCATTTTTTTAACGAAGTCCAAGTTTTCCTTAACACCATGGTCTTCGGCCAATAGTACGATATCAGCATCTTTAAACTTAGAAATCAAATAATTATCAGGCGACATATCTGTATCCTTCTTATCACAAATACAATCTTTTCTATCAGTTCCTAAAAGAAATAATAACGGATTATCTAAACGCTTATTCCAATCCACTTCCGTATGCGCAGCTCCCGGAAATACTTTAGACACCCACATTGGTCCTTTCCAGCCTTTCTTCCTCATCAATTTGTCCAGTTCATCCTGATAAGGAGGATAATAAGCATCTAAGGTAGCATCTCCTCTATCCATATAAATTATACGACTGTTAGCCGTCGGAAGGTTCTCATCAAGATAATTCCTAAAAGCTCTCGACCATTGGTCCGCTTTTTCTTTAGATAGTTCCTTGCTTAATATCATGGGAACATGAGTCGACATACATGCAGCCCCTCCAAATACTTCCGGGTATTCACAAAGTGCATATAGTGAAATTAGACCACCCATACTGGAGCCCATCACAAAAGTATGCTCAACACTCTTATTCGTAGAATATTCTTTATCAATAAAAGGCTTAACTTCTTCTACCAGAAAACGAAGATAGTTATCTGCATTAAAACTAATATCTTCCGGCAATTGTTCATCCGGTAAATAGTTTAATGCTTTTTGGGGAAAATAATCTTCATACCTCGTTTCCGGAATACTCGCTATTCCCACAACAATACATGGTTCCATTTTCTTCTCAGACAAAAGTTTTCCTACAATTTCATCAATTCCCCATTCTTGTTTATTCCATGTAGTATTTGCATCAAAAAGCATTTGCCCATCATGCATATAGAGGACATCGTATCTTTCTTTTGTTGAGTAACCTGTAGGTAACCATACGAAAACATTGCGAGAGGGAACAATGGTAGAGTTAAATCGAGAATATTCTATAAGTTTCCCTGATGATACAGTTTGTTGAGCAATAGTCCATTGGCACAGCAACAGAGATAATAGTAGAAAAAAAAGTCTTATTTTCATACGCTAAATTATAATCATCTCCTATTAAACAGAGATTACTAAATATTTATAAAACAATCTATTCACAGTCCCTCCCATTAAGAAAAAGAGAGTATCTTAATAATCACTCTCTTTTTCTATATTCTCCTGTAGCACCTATTTCTTCTAAATTACTTCAATCCAATTCAAGCATTAAAAATATTATGAGGGTAATACTTTTTCATAACTCAACATTATAATTCAAGTACAAGCACTTCTTTAGGTTGTAAATGAAGTATTCTTCCTAAGGACACATTACCGTTCGTCAACACATTCTTCGAACTAGTCTTATCTCCTATTACTTCTTTATAAGGAGCCAAGTCCAAATCAACTTCTTTATTTATTCCATTCATTATAACCAGTATACTTCTTCCATCACAAGAACGCTCATACACATATACATTATTACGAGGCATAAAATGTTTCATCTTACCTTTAGAAATAACATCATTTCCTTTACGCCAATGCAGTAACTTACTCATAAAATCAAAAGCTTCCTGCTGCATAGCCGTTCTTCCATTTTCCTGGAAAACAGAAATTGCATCTCCTTTCCAACCTCCCGGCATATCCGGACGTACATACCCAAAGTCTATTTTATTACTACCAGACATTAGTAATTCCTGCCCATAATACAATTGTGGTATGCCCGGAATTGTCAACAACAAGGTAACTGCCTGCTTATAAGCATTCAAATTTTCCGGGGTCTCCAATAAGAAGCGATCCGTGTCATGATTTTCAAGTAGACGCATCACATTGTTAATGTCAGGATAGCAAAAATCATAAGCAAAATGTTCGAAAAGAAGCTGCAAACCAGTATCCCAAGAAGTTTCTTCATGGAAAACTTTACCAGCTATTGTTCGCAAACGAAAATCCATCACAGATTTCAGCTTTGTATTAGCTTTCTCATTAAGCACACTATTTTGTTGCCAATATGCAGTACCTACAGGGTTATTGGGAATCATTACTTCACCTACAATATTGAAATTTGGATATTCCTCAAAAACTTCTTTACACCAACGAACCATCATATCCGGATCCGGATATACATATGTATCTTGGCGAATACCATCTAAATCTGCATATTCAATCCACCAGATTGAATTCTGAATCAAATAATCAGCAAGAAAACGATTTCTTTGATTTAAATCGGGCATTGTAGGCACAAACCAACCATCCGTCAGTTCCTGCTTATCTATATCCGAAGCATAAGGATCAAAAAATACAGTCTTATTATGATTGGTCTCGATATATTTATGTGAATTATTAAACCAATTCTGCATTGGTGGATCAAGCAGCCAAGGATGATTGGTTCCACAATGATTAAAAACCATATCCATTATCAGTTTCATTCCACGTTGATGCATAGATTCCGCCAAACGAACATAATCTTCATTAGTTCCCAAACGAGGATCTATTTTATAGTAATCCGTTGCAGCATAACCATGATAAGAGCCTTCGCCCATATCATTTTCCAAAACAGGAGTTGTCCAGATTGCCGTAATCCCCAAGCTATCCAAATAATCAAGATATTGCATAATACCAGCTAAATCACCACCATGACGAGCATTTACATCTCTACGATTTACTGTATAAGGATGCTTCATCTGTATATAGTCATTGCTTTCATCACCATTGGCAAAGCGGTCCGGCATTAATAAATATACGACATCAGAAGAATTAAAGCCAATCCTATCTTCTCCTTTACGTTGGCGTTCTTTCAATTCATAAGTATAATTCAGCTTACGTTTTCCTTTAACGAATTCTATCTGAAATTTACCCGGTGCCGCATCTTTTACATCTAAATACAAAACCAGATAGTTTGGACTCTCCATTGGACAGACTTCCTTCAAAACAACTCCCGGATGATTTATTTCAGGTTTATATGTTGCTATATTTGAACCATATACCATCAACTGTAAACGGGTATTCTTCATGCCAGACCACCAAAAAGCAGGTTCCACTTTTTCTATCTTCTCATTTTTCTTTCCTGAATGATGTGAAGAGAGCCAATCAGAATTATCCTGTGAAGGAATAATAGAAGATTCAAACTTAGAATATTCAATAAGTCTTTCTGACGACATGATTTGTTTAGCAAATCCCAATTGACATAGCAATAAAGCAAAAGATAAAAATAAAGTTTTAGTTTTCATCATACATAAAATAAAAGATACTATTTACAAAGGTTGAACAAACAGACTAAACTCTTTCATTGCAGGAAGAACTTTGCCCGTATGATTATCAAAAAGCCCACGATTAATCCAACCTTCTGTTACATTATTACCGCAAGCGTTTTCCTCGGGGAACCACCAAAATAATCCCGTCACGTTGGCATGACGACGTAATTCAGCCACAAGTTCGTGAGTGAATATGCGCTGTCCTTCAGTAGTTATAGGATAGAATTCAGAATGTTCATCCGCACTTTTTGCCCATTGGTCATTCTCATGCGAATAGTAGGCGGCAGTCTCCACTATCATCACCTCTTTATCAGGAAAATCAACAGCGAGAGAATCAAGCGTAGCAGCAAGTACCCCCACGGCTTTATGCCACATAGGATAATAACTAAGCCCTATAACATCGTAATCAAGCTCTCGTAAATGGTTATAGTAAGTTTTAGTTTTGTTCCACTCTCCTGCTTTCTCCGTATGGATGATTATCTTTGCTTTAGGACAAATTTCCCGACAAGCTTTGGCACCACTTTCCAGCAGCTTCACAAGCAAATCCCAATTTTCCATTCCAAGCGGATCCACCTTTGCTACTGGCCACAACATGCCGTTGGTTATTTCATTACCCACTTGTATGAGGTCAGGAGAAGCTCCCGCTTTCACCATAACCTCAAGACTATTTTTAGTATATTCATATATACTATCCGGCAATGAAGCTACATCAACATTCTTCCATCTTTCAGGCATAAATTGCTTACCGGGATCAGCCCATGTATCAGAGTAATGAAAATCAAGCATAAATTGATAACCTTCTTTTTTTATTTGCTGTCCAAATTTAGTCACATAATCTAAATCTTGGCACACTCCTTCACCTTTGTGTTCAGCAGAAGCTTTTGAAGGGTCAACAAAAAGACGAACACGGACGGCATTCCAGCTTTGCTCTTTAAAATATTCAAGAGGTTTTACTGCCCTTCCCTTTTCATTACGATATATGGTTCCAGCTTTTTCATAACTTGGCAACAAAGAAATATCACCACCCAAGAGACGTTGTTGAGCATGAATTCCAACACATAAAGCAAACAAAAACAAGATAACGAATACTGATCTAAAATTCTTCATAACGATATTAGTGATTGTTTCAATGAAAAGCAAAAGCCCTCTTCCCCGTTTTTCAATGCGAGAAAGAGGGCTTCTATAAAGTGCCAAATAGTCTTAAACTTTAAAATTATTATAAATAATCTACTGTTTACCTTAACTAGTTAGCGGCTTCAATCGTACAATAAGCTTTGCCTTCACAAAGGGGATATAGATTGATAGTATATGTACCAGCCGTTGCAATCTTCAGATTAGCACCATTATTGGTCGTTAGATTTTCGCTAGTACCACCCCAACTAATATCCCAATCATCATTGGCACGGAATTTTAATTCATCTGCTTTCAACTCAGTAGTGATGGTCCAATAATGTATTGTACCCTTGCCTTCTTCAGTATATTCTACCAATTCCATGTCCGTGTCTGCATCCCAACCACTGGGAGTAGCAGGGCCAATAATACCTATCGCGATGGGAGTCAAAGTATAAGTTTTCTCATTCAAGTCAACAACTATCTGATAGAAACCTGCCTCTTCGGTCATCATTATATTGGCAGCATCAGCGGCAGTGCTAAAATCTGCACCATAGTTAGTACCATTCCAACTGTCCTCCGAACTGAACTTGAAACCTTTCTGATTAAGGTACATATACCCCTTATAGACATTATTGAATTCAGGACTTGCCATCACATCAATATGTTTCCATCCGTTTGCATCACCAGCCATATAGAGATAAGCAGTAGCAGGAGCAACTGAATAAATGTAATTTACAGCATCAAATGTAACTATAAAATGTCCTTTCCCAGTAATGACAGGAGTTTCCACTTTATATACGTCACCCGTCCAAACTGCAAAGTTTTCAGTCTTGTCATCACCATTCACACGACAACCAATCTGTCCGGCATTAGCACCATCCCAACCAGCAGCTATGTCATAAGCTTCATAGAGTTTGAAATAGTTAGAGCTTTCATTCTTAGTTTCCACTGTAGCTTGAAAAATTCCCTCTTTACCTTCAACTGGTTTCATGATTACAGGATTTTCAACATCCCATCCATTACTCTCTACTAAATCTCCCAACAACATATACCCATCAGCTGAAATTTCCGGAGTAGTAATCGGAGTAAGTTTAGCTTGAGAAGTACCTGAAGTGTTTACCGCTTCACCGTTTTTCAATTTAACAGCAACATTCATATTTACATTGAGTACACGCTCTACATGAGCACGGCTGAAGAAAGCATCACGAACTACAGAATCAAGTTCAAGAGTATTCACCTTCACAATATTCCCTTCTTTAAATGCCGCATTGATAGTCACACCGTTAATATTTATGCTGTTCATCTTAATAGAAGCCACCTCTGAATTCGATGAAGAGAGAACGGCAATTTCCACAGAGTCTGTCTTTTGTTCTTCCGCTTCGATAGTACTGTAAAACTTATCCATATCCACAACTGCATCGGAACCTGCGGCAAAACTGATTTCATATTTAGCGGCCGCTTCTTCAGGAGAATTGGATTGGGGGTCAGCCCAATCCGTATAATCTTCCGTACAAGCACCTAAGGTAATTCCGGCGAGGAATATACCTGCGAGTATTTGATTTTTCTTCATAATGTTTTTCTTTTAAAATAAGATTATCATTCAGGTTATTTTACCTCACCCGTATCTACACCGTCTTCAGTAGCACCTACAGTAAGATAGAGTTTCTGGCCCGCTCCAGCATTTACGCTGTATTCAGAACCCATATCAGTGTTCCAATTGCTGGCTATATTTGCATTCTCACGCCAGAAAACTTTACCCTCCAAAAGCGTAAATTCAGTTTTCCACCAATCAAAATCACCTACTTGAGCATAGGCACGTAATTCACCTCCAGATACAAATTCAGCAGATATCCATTGACCAGTATTATCAGCGGGAGCAATCATCGGAGCAGAAGGAGGCGTAGGAGTAAATCCTCCATTAGCATCACCTGTAACCAGAAGTTGTGCAGGATAAAAAGTCAGTGTGTAATCAATAGCTTCACCATTAATCTTACCCTTAATGTAGAGTGTATACCATCCACCATTTTTCACTTTCACATTACCACCATTATCAGAAACATCCGCACCGGCTTGATCATCAATAGTTTTAAAATCGGCATGGCCCAGCCATTGTTGAGGATAAGTTCCCCATTTGAATTCGGCATCATTAGGAAGGTAAACTATTGTAAAGAAGTTACCAGCCATACCATTAATAAGCGCCATTGGTCTCCAAGTTGTCCAAGCAGTTCCTATACTCGAACCGCATACATAGATATCCTCAGGCAATGTAATACTCGGAGCCTGATAAGTAGCTATCACTTGGATCTTTATAACATTAGAGTAACAACTCCCCAACTCCATACCATTAACATTGGCATGTAAGCGTACATAGAGGTCTTTCACTTCATTAGAAGGATATGTCACACCTTCATTGGCATCCTGAAACATAGTAATTACAGCATCATTCAATCTACTACCCGATACTTTAATGGTAGCAGAAGTCGAGCTTGCCACAACTTTGTACACAGGTTCTTCCACACTGAAATCTTCAAAAGAAATCTCCACATCATAGTTAGTACTCAAAGGTATGCCACCATAATCAGGTTGGCTGGTAGTAAAAGTGAGTTGATCAGTAGTCAGCAAGTCCAATACATTATTGGCTGCGTTGGCAGGCATATTCAATACAAATCCTGTAGTATTTTCGTGGAATGTAGGATTGCTATCCATATCTTTCTCACATGAGGTGACCAACACCAAAGTAAGAACGGGCAGCAACATTCCTAGCAGTATCTTTTTCATATTATTGTTTCGATTTAAAAAAAATTCGATAATAAATTCTATTAATAACGCGGGTTCTGAGTCAAGTTCTTATTACCATTGATGTCATCAGCCGGAATAGGATACACGTTGAAGAAATCTTCCACGCTCTTTCCTTCTGCTACACCACCCTTGAAATCCCAAATGTATTTGTCACCTGTGAAAAGACCAAAACGGATCAAATCACTACGACGACGACCTTCCATATAAAACTCACGACACCATTCATCAATAATATATTGTTCGGTAATGGTAGCAGGAGTAGAAGCACCTGCACGGCTACGCAAAACTTCAATATCAGCACGCGCTTGTTGCGGGTCACCAGTCAAACGGAACTTAGCCTCTGCACGAGTCAGATACATTTCAGCATAACGTATCAAAGGAATATCCACATCGGGGAATTCATTATGTGAAGTCGCTGCACCATCTGTACGAATGTTACTCCACTTCACAATAGAAAGACCGGAGTTAAAACCTGCAATCTGTTCAGCCTGTAGTTTGCGAAGTCCACCGCCGCAACCGGAATAGAACAATGCACGATGATCGTTGGCTTTCTTCTGCACGTCTTTTGTAGTAGTACCAGCAGCCTCATCAAGCGCGATAATTTCTGCCTCGGTAGCTTTATCCGGCGCTTTTTCTGTAGCAATCGGACAATCTTCAAGCGTAGAGAAGAATTTCTTAACCAAAGCTGCACGGGAGAAGTTACAGCTCCAACCATTGGAAGTACCCATATAAGGCATTCCGGTGATACGGGTAGAACTTACCAGATAATTGGCGCCACTATAACATTTTGTTTTTGCACCATCCTGACGGATAGGCAGGATAATTTCTTTCATAGCTTGCGGATTTTGGTCATTATCAGCCATAAACACTTGCTCATAACCAGTATAGCCATTCTTTTCAGCTTTAGAAAGTTCATATTTCCCATCAAGCAGATCGCAATAGTCAATAGCCTTCTGATAGTCTTTTACCGCACCTTTGGTATAAACAGCAGAGTTCAGAGCCAAACGGGCATGGAGCATATAAGCGGCACCTTTATCGGCACGTCCAAAGTTAGAAGAGTTATTGAATGCACCCACTTCGGCAAGATCCGGTTCTATTTCGGTCAACTCCTTGTCAATCCAGTCATAAAGTTCTTTACCAGCTTTCTCTACAGGCAGTTCATAAATATCGTACGTAGTCTTGAAAGGAGCCTTTCCCCAAAGATCGAGGAAGTACCACATATGGAGGGCACGCAAAAAGCGGACCTCGGCACGATACTGTTTATAGTCAGCCTCTTCAGCCTTATCCTCGGTGTTGGTAAGATAGAAGTTACAGAGCGTCACATCGAAAGCCAGACGCTGGAACGTCCATTGCACGCGAACAGATGAAGCCGTCCAGTCAATATTGGTGATTTGAGGAATATCAGCGTCAGTCTGCCAAGCCCAAAGGCATTCATCGGTACAAAGTTCTTGTAGATTGAATGTAGTACGGTAGAATCCGCTTTCACCTTCATCACTACTGATATCTCCACTACCGGCAGGACCTTTCTGGCCTGTCAGACCCAGTGTACTGTAGATTTTCGCCAACAGTTCCATATCTCCATACGATGAACTGGACTGCGGATCGATAGACGAAATATTCAAGTCGTTGACACACGACGTTGCCACTCCACCCATAAGGAGGGCTGCAAGGGCTGTTTTCAAAAATATATGTTTCATCATTATATGCATTTAATAGGTTAAAAATTCAGGCTTAAGCCAACTTGAATGCTGAAAGGACGCGGATAAGGATTGGAATCAATACCGCTTGCTACCTCAGGGTCGATGCCTTTATATTTAGAAATAATAAAAGGATTTTGAGCAGTAAGGAATGCACGACCAGAGCATGTTTCATGACCAGCTACCTTAAACAATGCAGGGAAAGAGTAACCTAAAGTAATGTTTGAGCACTTCAGATAAGAAGCATTACGTACGAAGTAATCGCTCAAATAATTATCGTTACCTACTCCTACACCGGTAAAGCCCAATGCTACAGCCTCGGCAGTAGAGTTATGCAGGGCACTGTTAGAATACAAGCCGGATTGGCTGACCATTGCACGATTCGACAAGAAATCGTAATAAACATAGTTACCAATAGAAGCACGGAAAGACATACTCAAATCCCAGTTCTTATAGAGGAATTTAGTTGTAAGACCCATAATAACATCAGCAGAGGGTTTCTTGTAGAAATAACGGTCACCATTGTCAATACGTCCGTTACCATCACGGTCTACGTACATACCTTCAATAGGTTTACCATTCTCATCATACACTTGCTGATAAACAAAGAATGAGTTAGTTGCTTTACCTACAGTATTTGCCTGAATCAAGGTATTGTTACCACGGCTGATCTTATCTCCCGACCATGCATAATAGCCTGCATCACCATCCACCAAGTCAGTAATTTCATTATGGTTCCAAGCAATATTATAGCTTACATCCCAAGTAAAATCTTTAGTTACAATAGGTTTGGCATTAATAGAGAATTCCACACCGTAATTCTTCAGCGAACCGATATTCTTTGTTAACTGAGAACCAAACTGCATACCTACAGGAATAGTGATAGAATTCAGCAAATCTTTGGTTTCGCGGTAGTAACCATCAATATTGGCTGTGATGCGGTTATTCAGGAAGCCCAAATCGATACCGGCATTATAGGTAGTTGTAGTCTCCCACTTCAAGTCAGGATTGTAAGCCGACGGACGCATCGTACCATAGTAAGTATCGCCAAAAGGATACTGAGCGAAAGAGTCGCTTGAAGTATAATGAGTTTCATAACCGAAATCAGAGTTAATATCCTGCTGACCTGTCATACCCCATCCCAAACGAAGTTTGAATTCATTCCACCAAGTAAGATTCTTCATAAATGCCTCTTCATTGATTTTCCACGCCAATGCCACAGAAGGGAAGTAACCCCATCTATTGTCTTCAGAGAAACGAGAAGAACCATCGGCACGGAACGTAGCCGTAAGCATATATCTGTTGAGCAACGTATAATTTAAGCGACCGAAGTAAGAAACTAAAGAGTTATGCGTAGCCCATGCTTGTTCTTCTCTCAATTTGGCATCATGAGGAGTACCATCGTAAGGATCGGTACCTTGACCATAGTCGTAACCACTGCGGTGGAAGTGACTTTCTTCGGCACCAACCATTATATCAAAATTATGGGCGCCTATTTCCTTAACGTACTGAGCATAAGCATTAGCTGTGACACTATATTTATAAGTCTGCGTTATACCATTCCAACCAAAGTAGTTGTTAGAATAAGAATACTTGGAGATTATATCGTCCTGCTTACTTTCAGTATACTGTCCGCCATAGCTGGCATGCAGACGTAAATCTTCAAAGCCATGTACCTTATAGTCTACATCAAAGTTGCCTGTAAAGTCATTGGCAACAGCCTGTACATCCTTAAGTTTCAACAGAGCTAAAGGATTCTGAGGAGCATTGGGATTATTAGTATATTTCCATTCTGCATTGAAATCTTTAGGTGACTGCGAATGTTGAAAATAACCATCGAAAAATGGAGCACGGGCATCATCAGCATCAAAGTATACCGGCTGAGTGGGATCCATTGAAAGAGCAGAACCTATTGCACCGCCTGCATCAGCATAACGGTCTTTCTCATACATATACTTAGCGTTAATCTTCAAATTGAGGTGATCATCGAAGAAAGAAGGAGAAAGATTCAAGCCGACATTGGCACGGCGCATCCATGAGGTTTCAACGATACCGTCAGAAGCGTTATATCCCAAACTCAAACGGTAAGGCATATTTTTCAAACCACCGGATACTGATACATTATGACTATGAGAGATAGCAGTGCGGAATATTTGATCTTGCCAATCAGTATTAGCGTTACCCATACCTACTTCACCGGCTTTATCGCCCCAGATGTTATTAACAAGTTCACGAAACTCATCACCATTGAGTACATCATACTTTTTCTGGATCATAGAAATTGTCATGTCACCATTGTAAGAAACCTTAGGGGCAGAACCACTCTTACCTTTCTTAGTGGTAATAATGATAACACCGTTTGAAGCACGGCTACCGTAAATGGCAGTAGCAGAAGCATCCTTTAAAACTGTAAAAGTTTCAATATCATTCGGATTAACCATAGCCAAAGGATTACTCATTCCTTTTGGAGTATTGTTATCAATGGTCAAACCATCAATAACAATCAACGGATCGTTTGAAGCATTAAGAGAAGATCCGCCACGCACGCGAATCTGAGCACCTGCACCCGGAGTACCACCTGCAGTGATAACATCGACACCGGCCACTTTTCCAACCAACATATCCTGCGCATTGTTGGTGATACCTTTACTGAGTTCATCCGGTTTGATTGCCGTTACCGAACCTGTAAGATCATCTTTCTTGGTACGACCATACCCCACTACTACTACTTCACTCAATAATTCTGCATCATCTTTCAGTGTCACCATCACCATAGGAGCAGCTGCTACTTCTTGTGTCTGATAACCAATAAAAGATATTGTTAATGTAGCACCTTTAGGAACACTCAAGGTGAAATTTCCATCAAGGTCGGTGATTGTACCATTAGAGGTATTTCCTTTTTCTACGATATTCGCGCCTATCACTTCCAATCCCGTAGCATCTTTTACATGCCCTTTCACGGTAATGTTCTGTGCATAAACGCCAACAGACAAGAATAACCCCATCAATAGGGGAA
>ERZ791753.1055-NODE-1055-length-19849-cov-7.219410_pt1 | contig 19849 bp, 20 predicted proteins | sample MGYA00509951_ERZ791753 | MGnify/ENA primary metagenome ERZ791753 (study PRJEB30046, sample SAMN00792026) | human gut metagenome | study: EMG produced TPA metagenomics assembly of the A metagenome-wide association study of gut microbiota in type 2... | reverse complement strand
TCGAATTTTCATTTCAAAAACAAAAAACACAGGAATTCACTAAAAATAATGAATTCCTGTGTTTTTATATCCGGGCTAAAAATCGAGTTTCTTCCCAGACACCTTTGTTAATTATTTAATTTATCTAAATCTACATAGTATGGTAAAAGATTCGATATTTTAGTTGTTGATCCCTTTATATTTGAAGCGCTGATAAATGTATGAGTACCTTTGATTTGATACTTATATTGTGGTCCAGCAGTCTTAGCATTAACAGTTACGGTTGTACCGCTAGGAATACGTTGGCCTAAAATCATATCTCCAGCTCCAACATTAACGGTCTTACCATCAACAATAACTCTATGAGCATTAACGCCATTAACTTTAACGACTCCAGGCAACACCTTCCCTGTTTTTGCATCTGAAGAATCATTCACAACATAAACTGGTACTGTTTGACGACCAGGGGCTGTTACCGTAATCTTTTCGCTATTAGAGCAATTCTGCAAACCATTAATTGTGGCAACGTTTCTAACGTTGATATATCTACCTTTACCCAATGAGTAATAGTAACTATTCTTTATTTTCTTATAAGGCAAATAATATTTTTCAGTACTAGTTGTATAAGCTTGAGAGTCTATGTTACTCTCAAGCACATAATATCTTTTATCTTGGCTAGTTTTTCTTAAACTGCCTGAAAAATAAACTGGATATCTATAAGATAAGCTACCTATCTTTTTACCACTAGCATTGTAAATATAGCTATTATTTAACAAACGGAAAGTATTTCTTCCATTTACTTTGCCAATAGAATCCAATGGAACATATTTGCCTTTGCCAACATTGTAGCAAACATATTTTTGCCCCTTAATAAGCCGTGGATTACCGTAATATTTCATAGTAGTGTTGGTCTTAATTCCACTCGATAAGCTTTTCCCGTTTACGTTATAACTTAAAGCTGTACTTTTGATACCAGCATAATAATTAGTATGTATCGTCTTTTGCGCAGCTTGAACTGTGTGAGCTTGTGAGCCAAATGAAAGCACTGAGCCAATAGCCATCAAAGCTGCAACTGAAGCTAAAATAAATTTGTTTTTCTTCATTTTAATCATCCTTCTATTAATATCTCACTTATACATCTATTATCTCCCCCCAATTTTTAAGTCAATCAAGGCAGTCTGAATTTTCTCAGCAAAAAATCCTGTCGATAATGACAGGATTTTCCTACTTTTTCTTAATTTTTATTCTCTGCAGCCGCTTTAGCTTCTGCCTGAGTGTTACTTGGCTTAAGTTTCAAACCATCAAAGTATTTCATATCACTGGCCTTAACATAAGCATCAGAAACTTTAAGCTTATCGCTTGTTGACGAAGTTGTATAAAAGCTTTTAGCAATCAGATGGTAGAACAACTCAGCCTTATTTTCACTCGGAAGCCAAATGTATAATAGGTTATCAGCTCTGAACCAATTTGCTTGCTTTCTCACTTTTACTCCATCAGCGTTCAGCTTTTCACCTTGACGATTATATACATCTGCGTTGTTCTTAAATCTTACCAAAGAATAATTGATACGGGCATTTTCAAATTCTGGATCAAACAAAGGAATCTTTTTATTAACTTTAACAGCAGAGCCCATTATCCATTGATTGCTGCCTTTAATATGATAAAATCCATCGTCGTTAATCATTCCTGCTGGGAAGTTATCACTAAATGAAGTTACCTCATGGCGATCAACTGTCAATTTTGTTCCTGGCTTTAAATTCTTACGGACAGTATTGCCTTTATTATTAAAAGTTCTAGCAAGCCAATCAGCGTGTGGCTTTATTACAGCAGTAGCAGTCTTGACAACAGGTCTAGCTTTGAAGTTAGCTACTTTGACGTACTTATTTGATGTTGGACTAATTTTATAAAATTTTTGACCATTTTTAAGTGTCTGTCCATCACCATATGTAGTTACTGATTGCCCCTTGTATAATTTCTTTTTATTTTTATATGAAGTTCTCTTATTGGTTGAATTATAGATATATGCGTTTCTTGTGACTTTTCTAGTTGCAACAACAGAATATGCTGCTTTTACTTGTTGAGTAGAAAATACTCCAATAGCCATCAAAGCTGCAACTGAAGCTAAAAAGTATTTCTTATGATTCATTTCATTTTCTCCTTTATTAACTCTTAACGTTATTATACTCGGATAGAAAAAAAGCGCTTGAAAATTTTTCAAGCACTTTAAAATATTAATCCCATTCAATTTCATAAATTCTATTTAAAATTGTGAGATTCTTATTATTAACAAGCTTATGATACGCAACTGTTAAATAACCATGATTTTCACCAATAATCTGAATTGATTCTACCTCTGAGTGCATTCCTTTTCCGCTAATATTAACAGCAGATAATCCGACTTCTTCCCATTGTGAGGTCTCTTCATGCGCATAATAAGGAATCTTTTTAATCATTTTTGGATAATACTTATGATCTTCCATATTCGGTTTATGTTGACTAGTAATATAAATATTCCCTGCGTTATCTAAATCATAACCCTGTACAGAATTATTCATTAAATCATCAAAATTAGAAATAGTAAAACTATCTTCACATGGATATTTTTGCTTATCGCGTAAATCCACATAATCAATACTTGTATCATCTAAAGCTTGATTAATCATTTTTGCATTATAGATAACAAAATGTCCAGTTCCATCATTTTCCATTGTAGCAATTAACATTTTTGTATAGTCTGGAGATAGTGCTGCTTCTGCCCTCTTAAAGTTTTCAGGACTTTGACAGTAATCTTTAGGTTCTCCAGCTTGATCTAAGTATGCAATTCGTGGAAAAGCAGTATTACTATCGTACGTTTTACTTGCCTTTAAAGATCTAATATCTACACGAGCAATTTGCTTAGCCCAATGTTCCTTAGTAGGTTTCACGCCCACAAACCATTTACCCGATTCGCCTGAAAACTCCCAGGTTTGTGTATGCCCTGCAGCTTGTCCCACTAACTTTAAAACCAAATTAGTTAAATTGCCACGAGTCCCTCTAAATACATATGTATCTAACTGATCACGCCATAATTGCAAACCATAATCATAAGTTTCACCAACATTACCTTTTTGTATAACTGACTTATGTCCTGTACTTACATCAAATTGATTCAAAATTCTAGCATCAACCATAATAAAACCTCCGAAAAAATCTACTTATCCTGAGTCTCATGCAAGTCATTCATTTGCTTTGCAACTTCCGCAAAAATGTCCTGCACTTCTTGTTCACTCAACTTAAAGCCCTTAGCTTGCAAGCCATCAACTACTGCATTGCCAACTCGATTGATCTTCTTTTCATCAGATAAATTCTCTTGGTCATACATGTTGATGTAGCTTTTCATTAGATTGCTTGTAACAATACGCAATCTTTCTAGCCTTTTGTTCTTAAAGTGAACATGACTCAAGATACCAACACTTACAACACTAATAACCCAAAACGCTAGAGCTATTAGTTCAACATAATCATGAATATCCATGATTTCTTCTTCACCTCTCTTTTTACTTATTGCACAGTCATTGGCACCACCTCTTTGAATAAAATTTATCAACTAGATACTAATATTTATTGACTTGTATTAGTATTTATACTAATATGATGGTATAAGAAATAACCTTAAGCACATGATTTCTTTCTTACTTACACACGTGTTTCTAGGCTTTTTCTTATTTCTTTCATATCTCGTTGACAGTTCTTATGCCACGTCTAAAGGCTAATATTGTCAATACATTTTTAGTAAAAATACCTATTTAATAATTTAAAATATTCGGAGAATGCTTGCCATGATTGAATTAGAGCGTACTAAAGAATTAGCGAAAAAATATAAAATGAACTTACGTGAAGTGAATGACAAGGCTGGATTAGGTACTAATTCTATCTATAATTGGAAAAATAAGAGACCTGGTGGTGATGCCTTAGAGGCTGTAGCTGAAGTACTAAATACTTCAATCGATTACCTAAAAGGTAAAACTGATGATCCTACCCCTATACCTACAAAAGGACAACCAACTTCTATTCCACTAGACGAAGAAAAGCCTTATTCATATCATGGCTACAACGTTCCTGAGAGATATCTCAATATGATTCGAGGACTAATGGAAGATGACATTAAGGAAGGTCGTGCAGACAAGAAATGAGAAACTTAGGCAAAGAAGAGTTAATTGAGTACTTACTCAATTATGCTTTTAAGCACGGTCTTTCATACATCTTGGTTAAAGGAGAGCCATATGACCCAGCACTTTCATTTAAGAATGCTCATAAAATGGTAATCAATACTAATTAGCATAATCCTAATGAATTGCCTTTTATTATTGGACACGAGATTGGACACTTAATGTTAGGTGATTCAGGTATTGCTTATTGGCCTAGCTTTTCAGGGCAAAACTCAGAAGAAGAGGAAGCAGATCTATTTTCTCTTAAGATTATTTACGACTATTCCTGCAAAAATGGTGACTACATTCAAGAACCAGGAACCTTCATGCAGAATTATGGCATCCCCGAAAGAATGACTGCTGCAACCAAGCAACTTTTCAAAGATAATGACGACCTAATATAACAAAAAAACTGGTGCTTCTAGCTTCATAGCTTAGATGCATCAGTTTTTTAGTTTTAAAATCTATTTTTAATTTTACTTTTTCGCAGCAGCCTCTGCTTCAGCAGCAGTGTTTGAGGGTGTTAATTTCAAACCATTTGGATCAACTTTAACTTCACTTGCTTTTATGTATGCATTTTTAATTGGAACACGATCGGAAACATAGTCGCCATTGTTTGTTAAGCGATAAACGCTTCTATATTCACCATTCAAATGTAAACGATAGAATCGTTCAGCCTTATTTTCCTTGGCTACCCAAATGTATGATAAGCTATCAACTCTCCATGCCGAATCGTTCTTCTTAATTCTAATATTTTGAGAAGTACCATCTGCATTGTAGACTTCAACTGGTTGATCCATAGTAATTAATGATTTGTCTGTTTTGTTATAGCTCTGAACTGATAATTGCTTAGCAGCTTGAACATCATTATTATAAATCCAGTAATCCGTTCCCTTAATATGATAAATTGCTAGCTCATTATCGTCATCACCGTCTTGCCCAGTACCAGCACGTGTCCCTTGTTCTAAACGGTCTACCACAAACTTATCACCTTTTTTAACACGTTTATTAGTACGTTGGACTTGGATTTTACCTGGAACTTCTGTAAAAAGATAAGTGTATGGAGTAGTTACTGTTACAGTGGTTTCATATTTACCAACTGGTTGGGTATTATTGATTGTGGTGTTTGACGAATTATTAGAACTTGTTGAAGTATTAGTTCCGATAACTGGACCTAAGTTAGCAGTTCTAACATATTGCTTTCTTGGTCCGCCTACCTTGAAGTAGTGCTTACCATTTTTAAAGGTGTAATAGCCACCATAAGTAGTTACTATTTCGCCTTTGTATAACTTCTATTTCTTACTGCTTGCAGTCATACCGTAAGGCGTTTTTTGAGTAGAAGTACGATAAATATAAGCATTGTGGGTTACTCTACGTCTTACACCATCAATATTAGTTACTCTAACATATTGGTTTTTACCTGAAATCTTGTAATATTGGTTACCGTTAATAGTTACAGGGGTTGGATCAACACTGATTGATCCGTAAGTGTAATACTTTTGACCTGTTGAATTGCCATCTTTATCATAAGCAATTGAATTATACATAACTGTCTTTCTGACAGAATTATCTGCAGCTTGAACCGTGTGAACTTGTGAGCCGAATGAAAGCACTGGGCTTACAGCCATTAATGCTGCAACTGAAGCCAAGATAAGTTTATTCTTCTTCATTTTAATCATCTTTCTGTTAATATCTCGCTGATACTTCTATTATCTCCCCCAATTTTTAAGTCAATCAATATAGACATTAATGAAAATGAACTATAATTGTATTAACAGTTAAGATATTAATGAGGTATTAATATATGAAAAAGAATAAAACAATATTTACTGTTCTGATCGCTGTCTTTTTAGGCATCGTTTCACTGGGCATGAATTCCAGCCCAGTTAAGGCAGCCAATAATGTGAAGCTGTATTTAAACAGTAACTCCTATGTATACAACAACAAAGGCCAACGTTTACGTGGTAAAAACAATTATCTTAAGAAGAATAAGGCTGTTACTGCTCCAGGAAAATTGCTAAAAACAAATTCTGTGAAGAGATATTACGTGCAAGTACGACAAGATTTACAATCAAGTCCTGATTTTAAAGTTGATTTATATTATCTTCCATATAAAGTTATTAAATCTCAACCATACTACAAGTTGAACAATAATAAATATATCAAATGTTGTAATATCAAAAGAATAAACCAAAAAACTGTTTTTACTAATCAAGCAACTGTAATAGTTGGAAAGCCATTACCACCAGATAAAAATGTATATGCTATGAACCCATCTGGTAAATTTACCAAGAAGATCTTAAAAAGAGGACAAAAATTAGTAGTCGATGAAGCCAATATTTTAAATGGCTCACTTTATTCTTCTTATCATATTAAAAACACGCAATACTGGATTTACTCTGGAAATGTAGTTAAAAAGCCAAAAATGCCATTTTCAGCTCATCCAACAAAATCATTTATCAACATGCAAAGAACGCAATATTAATAAAAGACCAATATGTTTAAGCATTGAACATATTGGTCTTTTTTTATTAACTACCAATTAATCTTAAAAATTTTATTCTTTCGAGTTGTATAATCTGAACTATCATGGTAGGCAACAGTCAGATAAAGATCATTTTCACTATTAACTTGAATACCTTCAAATTCTGTAGCATATCCCGATTCATTTAATTTAAAACTATTATCTAAACGAATTATATCCCATTCAGAAGCTTCAGTAGCTTCCCATGGAATTTTGACTATTTTTCTAGGTTTAGAATAAATATCTGTTTGATCTGGATGTGCCTCACTTGAAATATAAATATTCAGGTTATCATCAATATCATATCCTTGTAATGATGTAATTTCTTTTACTAGACCTTTAATTTTAAATGCTTTCAAGCACTGATCAGCTAATGTGTCTGTCTTCAAATTTACATCACCTGTACCAACTCTATCTAAAGCATTGTTAACATCTTCCAAATTATAAAGTGAAAAATATCCTGTGCCACTTTTATCTACAGTAACAATTAAAAAATAACTATAATTTGGAGATGGAGATACGGCTGCTTCAGATCTAACCAAGTCATTACCACTATACGCTAATTCAAATTTCCTACCAGCTTGATTTAAATTGGAAATACGAGGTAATTGCGTGTTGAATTTATATTCAGCTTTACTGAACTTTACTCTAGCAATTTGAGTATCCCAATAAATTGAAGGATGATCAGGATCTTTTTTAGGCTTAGTACCGATAAACCATTCACTTGCTCCACTATAAGAATCTGTCCGATTAGCATATTCCCAAGTTTGAGTATGACCACCAGCTGCTTGCAAAGTTTTATTAGCAGGAACAGAATGAATCCCATCTAAATACAATCGCTCAACATTACTATTCTTGCCTTTTCCTTTCACAAAATCTCTCCCATGACGAGCACGATATACTACCGCATCTGTACCCTGTTTTAGTAATTGAAGAGCATAATTGTAGGTCTTTCCAACATTACCCTTTTGAACTACAACCTCATGCAAGCCATTCAACTCATACATTTTCTCTATATTCGCATTTGTAATATCAACCATAATAAAACCTCCAAAAAATCTACTTATCCTGAGTCTCATGCAAGTCATTCATTTGCTTTGCAACTTCCGCAAAAATGTCCTGCACTTCTTGTTCACTCAACTTAAAGCCCTTAGCTTGCAAGCCATCAACTACTGCATTGCCAACTCGATTGATCTTCTTTTCATCAGATAAATTCTCTTGGTCATACATGTTGATGTAGCTTTTCATTAGATTGCTTGTAACGATACGCAATCTTTCCAGTCGTTTATTCTTAAAGTGAACATGACTCAAGATACCGACACTTACAACACTAATAACCCAAAACGCTAGAGCTATTAATTCAACGTAATCATGTATATCCATGATTCTTTCCTCACCTCTTTTTTCTTTATTACACAGCCATTGGCACCACCTCTTTATAGAAAATTTATCAACTTAATACTAATATCCGTTGACTAATATTAGTATTTATACTAATATAATGGTATAAGAAATAACCTTAAGCACATGATTCCTTTCTTACTTACACACGTGTTTCTAGGCTCTTTTCTTATTTCTTTCATATCTCGTTGACAGTTCTTATACTACGTCTATAAACTAATATTGTCAACACATTTTTAGTAAAAATACTTATTTAATATTTTGAAATACGTGGAGAATGCTTGCTATGATTGAATTAGAGCGTACTAAAGAATTAGCGAAAAAACATAAAATGAACTTACGTGAAGTGAATGATAAGGCTGGGTTAGGTACTAATTCTATCTATAATTGGAAGAATAAAAGACCTGGTGGTGATGCCTTAGAAGCCGTTGCCGAAGTACTAAATACTTCAATCGACTATCTAAAAGGCAAAACCGATGATCCTACTCCTATACCTACCAAAGGACAACCAACTTCTATCCCATTAGATGAGGAGAAGCCTTATTCATATCACGGCTATAATGTTCCAGAAAGATATCTCAACATGGTTCGAGGACTAATGGAAGATGACATCAAGGAAGGTCGCGCAGACAAGAAATGAGAAATCTAGGCAAAGAAGAATTAATTGAATATTTGCTCAACTATGCTTTTAAGCATGGCCTTTCATACATCTTAGTTAGAGGCGAGCCATATGATCCTGCACTTTCGTTTAAACATAAGCACAAGATGATAATCAACACTAACTGGCACAATTCTAATGAATTGCCTTTTATTATTGGGCACGAGATTGGACACTTAATGTTAGGTGATTCAGGTATTGCTTATTGGCCTAGCTTTTCAGGGCAAAACTCAGAAGAAGAGGAAGCAGATCTATTTTCTCTTAAGATTATTTACGACTATTCCTGCAAAAATGGTGACTACATTCAAGAACCAGGAACCTTCATGCAGAACTATGGCATCCCCGAAAGAATGGCCACCGCAACCAAGCAACTTTTCAAAGACAATGACGACCTAATGTAGCAAAAAAACTGATGCTCCTAGCTTTATAGCTTAGATGCATCAGTTTTTCTATGCTCTTTTAACGTATTTTTTTCACTTTAAAGGCCAAATAAAAGTAAATTGTCGCCTTCAACGCCAATATTGTTATCTTTCTTAAGTTGCTTCAAAGAGTTTACTACAAACTTCTTCTGACTACCCTTAAGCTTATTAGCAGCCTTCATTGCAGCGTTAAAGTCGCGTTTATTTTGTTTATTCTTTAGACTAACGATGTTCTTATCAGCGCTTCTATTAGCAATTCTCTTCAATGGATTTACTACTCCGCGCATCCCCTTGCTATTGAAGTAATAATATTGAAGCATTGCTTGCGTAGTCCAGCAGCTGTACTTCTTATCCTTAGAAGCCACTAAGTACAATGGAGCACCACTAATTTTGCCGTGGAATCTGACTATCTTTTCAACTCTAAATTTAACGTTTTGAACCTTAGCTGGACTAATTGTCTTGCCCTTGAAGGTTTCATAATGCGTTAAAGCATATTTGTAGTTGTTTTTTCCTACATAAATAGGATCTGCATCTTTGGAATTCTTAATTCTTAAAACATAGCCTTGTTTAGTTAACTTAGGGTCATTTTCAATTACGGCCTTAGGATTAACATTTGTGGTTTTAGGTGCACTGCTAGCAGTACTTGCAGCTTGAACAGTAGCAGGTGCAACGCTTAAGAGAAGTCCCGCAATAACAGCGGAAGAAAACAACAATTTTTTGTTAAGGTTCATTGAAATTTTTTAGGGCTGATTAAGCAAGGATACCTCATGATTTTAATCTGGGGAAGAATTGCACTTTCAGCCCCTTTTTTGCTTTTTATTATTTATTCACTAGACCACTTATGATATGATTGCTAGTGAATTAGTTTAAAAAGAGGTGAATTAAATGGATCAGACAGTGACCGTTAAGGCAAAACTGCTCAATATTGATGAAGAAACCGCACATTCCTTTATGCAAACGATGGTTAAATATAAGGATGCCTGCAATTTTATCTCGCAATATGTTTTTAACCATGCTTTTGAATTAAAGCAATCTAAGCTGAACAAGGCTCTTTACCGTGATCTTAGAAATAAATTCGGTTTAAAAAGCCAAATGGCGCAGTCTGCTATTAAAACTGTTATTGCTCGCTATAAGACTGTTAAAACACAGCTAAAGCAAAAGCCATACCGCTACGATACTGGGAAAAAGGACGGCAAGGGTCACGCTATTTGGGCACAGACTTTTCGTAACCTTAGCTGGCTCTGGTACCCGATCCAATTCAAGCGTCCGCAATTAGATTTACAGCGCAATCGGGACTGGTCTTACCTAAGCTCTACCAAGCAAATATCTTTAAACACTTTGCAAGGAAGAAAAAAGGTTGATTTTGTGTGCAAGAGCTTCGATCAGTACCTTGATTCAGATAAATGGAAATTCGGCACGATTAAATTACTTAAATTTAGGAACCAATGGTACATGCACCTAAGCGCTACCGTCTCTTTGCCGGAATATCAGCCGGAAGAAGCTGAGCATGTTGTCGGGATTGACCGTGGCTTGCGCTTTTTGGCTTCCTGCTACGATGAAAAAGGCAAAACCTTGCTTTTCAACGGTCAAAAGGCATTAAGAACCAGACGCAAATACAAAAAACTGCGTGCCCAGCTTCAAGCCAAAGGCACCAAGTCCGCCAAACGAAGACTTAAGCAGATCGGTCAAAGAGAGAACCGCTGGATGAGCGATGTCAACCATCGCTTGACTAAGACACTCGTTGACCATTATGGCGCTAATACCCTTTTCGTTTTGGAAGACTTGACCGATGTCCGCTTTGCTACTGAAAAGACAGCTAAAGACAAACGCTATGAAATGGTTTCTTGGGCTTTCTATCAGTTTGAGCAGTTCCTTACCTACAAGGCTAATCTGAACTCGTCAGCGATAGTAAAAGTCCCTGCCAAATATACCAGCCAGCGCTGTCCCAAATGCGGACGGATTCGTAAGGAAAACCGTGATCATCAACTGCACTTGTATGTTTGCGATAGATGTGGCTACAAGTCAAACGATGACCGGCTTGCGTCAATGAACATCCAGTTCTTAGGGACACTCTATCGAAGCGGTGAGGAAGCACCGCAGTTTAACAAACAAGCATCTGCCGAGTAAATCTTGGCAGGTAAACGGGCATTGTCAACTGTCCGATGATGTAGTCTCGAAGGTGAGAGCCGAAAGGCGTTAAGATTACTATTCCACGTGGAATGAGAACTACAAACCCCAGAATTGATTCTGGGGTAGTTGATAACTATCTTGAAGGAACACGAATGAAACGAATTTACTATTATCACAAAACTACCGATGACGTGGTCGACAGCCACGATCAAAATTTTAGCTTACCAGATGACTACGTAATTTTGCCCAATTCTCGCGGTGCAAAAATTTGGTCAGCAATCGCCCGCCCTCTTGCCGCCGGCTTCGGCTGGATCGTTTTTCGCTTTTTCGACAACGTGAAGGTAATCGGCAAAGAAAAACTCAAGCAAGTCGACGGTGGCTACTTCATCTACGGCAACCATACCAGACCAATGGGCGATGTTTTTACATCCCTTACGATTTTTCCAATTAAGAACTTCTACGCTATCGCAGGTCAAGCCAACTGGGGCATCCCCTTCATCGGCAAATACCTGGTACGCTACGGTGGCCTTCCCGTTGGTAAAGACTTAAAACAGTCGGTCAAGCTGATCAAGGCTATCAAAACCGTGATCAAAGATAAAAAAGGTGAAGTTCTAATCTACCCAGAAGCCCACGTTTGGCCCTACTACACTAAAATTCGTCCCTTTGACGCAACCAGCATGCACTTTCCTGTTCAACTGAACGCGCCAAGTTTCGTTATGACCAAAACCTACCATAAAAGACGCTTTGGGAAGCGCCCTCGCGCAGTTGTTTATATCGACGGACCATTTTACCCGGATCAAACTTTAAGCCGTAAGGAAGCCCAAAATAAGCTCCACGATGAAATTCAAAAGACATTAATTGACCGAGCTAAGCTCAGCGATTATGAATATTGCCAATATATCAAAAAATAAGGTTAAGAAACGTTTTTGCTTCTTAACCTTATTAGCTTGTCTTTAAGAGTTTTAGTTACCTAATTAACATCATTACTAAAGGTGTGACATCATTTAGATTGTCTTTTCGAATAGAATTACTCAAAAGTACAATCGCATTTTCATCATTCATCCATTCTTGATGCTTAAAAAAGTCATGCATAGCTTGTTTAACTGCTGCAGTATCTGTTTTATCATCTTTTGAATTTAGTGCAGCTATGATCAAGTTTGCCCTATCTCTTAATTCTGTTGACATATGTTTAGTATTCAAAATTTTCAGCTTTAACTCTTTGGCTTTTTTTACATCATTATCATAAAAAGCTTGATTTAATTCTTGAGATATTTGGGAGTAATCTATGTTATCATTTGATGGAAAATACTTTTTAAAAAATTGAGTAATTGATATTCCACGTAACTGTAAAATTAAATGACCTTGTGTTAATCCTAACGATTTCCGTTCTTTTCCCAAAGCTTCTGAAATTTTCATTGACTTCATCCCTTCACTCAGAAAAATGCATTCTACACGGTATCATATAGATATATACAGATTAGTAAATTCGAATACTACTAAACAGGAGCAATTATGAATATACTTTTTTGCGGGGACGAAAACGCAGAAGACGGCGTTTTAATCTCCACACTATCATTATTAAAGAACTCTGGTGCAAAAGAACTGCACCTCTACATTTTAACCATGGAAGCTCACAGCGATAAACGCAAGTATCATCCCTTCTCTAAGCATGCCGCAGATTTTATTCGTTCTTTATTAGTTAAAGCAAACCCTAAAAATACGCTGGAGTTGATCGACTGTACCGATCTATTTATCAAGCAGCCACCTACAGCCAACATGAATACGCGTTTTACGCCTTATGCCATGTTGCGTCTTTTTGCGGATGAATTGCCACAGATCCCTGATCGTATTCTTTACCTGGACGACGATATCGTTATTCGCGGCGACATTACTGCTTTTTATAAGCAAAACATCAAGGGTATCGAACTCGTTGGTGTACTCGACTACTGGGGCAGATTTTTCTTCCACAATGTCAAAACTAAGCGCGTCTTTGACTACCTGAATTCCGGCGTCCTGCTGTTAAACATGACTAAGATTAAACAAACCGGTCTTTTTGCTAAAGTCAGAGACATGATGCAAACCAAAAAAATGTTCTTGCCCGACCAGTCCGCAATTAATAAGCTGGCTGTCGCCAAGCGGGTCGTGCCACGCCGCTACAACGAACAATATCGTTTACAAAAGAACACTAAGATTCAGCACTTTACTACTAGTTTTCGTTTCTGGCCTTACTTCCATACGCAGACAGTTAAGCCATGGGACGTTGACCGTGTGCACAGCGTACTTCATTTGCACGAATATGATGATTTACTCAACGAATATCTCAAGATTCGCAATAATTTGAAAGAATAATACTTGGAGGAACTATTTTGAAAACTATCCCTGTTTTTTACACTATCAGTGACAACTACACGCCATATGCATTTGTCTCAATTCAATCATTAATGGATCATGCTGATCCTAAGAAGGACTACACTATCACTCTTTTGGTTCAAGAAATTTCTGATGAACACAAAAAGAGCTTGGAAGACATGTCAACTGACAACATTCATGTCCACGTCTTCCACATTGACGATGACATGGTTAAGCCAATTCACAAGACTAAGGAAAACTACTTACGTGCCCAATTTTTCACCATGTCCATCTTCTACCGTTTGTTCATCCCTGAATTATTCCCACAATATGACAAGGCAGTTTACCTAGATGCCGACACCATTATTTGCACGGACATTGCGGATTTATACAATACTGAAATCGGCGATAACATGTTTGCCAGCTGTCCTGATTTATCTATTCGCTACATGCCGCTTTTACAAAAATACATTAAAGAGTGCCAAGGTATCTTACCTGCCGAAAAATACATCAACAACGGTGTCATTTTGTTCAACATGAAGGCCTTCCGCGATAAGCACTTCGTCGATAAGTTCTACTACTTGATGGGCAAGTACCATTTCGACAACGTCGACCCAGACCAAGCCTACATGAACGAAATCTGTGAAGACAAGATCTACCACTTGCCTAAGGAATGGGACGCTATGCCTAACGAAAGCATCCCCGAAATTGAAAATCCTAAGATCGTGCACTACAACTTGTTCTTCAAGCCATGGCACTTTGAAGACGTGCAATACGCTCACTACTTCTGGGACGTTGCCAAGACCACGCCTTACTATGACGAATTAAAGCAGCAACTTGCTGACTTTACTGACGAAGATCGTAAAAAGGCCCGTGCCGATCTTGAATGGATGGCCAAGAAAGTTGACATGATCGTTGACGAACCTAACACCTGGGCTAAGGTCAAAAAGCACGAATCCGTTAAGATTGACTAAGAAAGGAAAATTTATGACAGTACCAGTTTTTTACAGCATTAGTGATGACTTCACTAAATATGCGGCAGTATCACTCAATTCTTTGGTTAAACATGCCAGCTCTGATACAGACTACACCGTGTATTTCCTAAGCCAAGATTTGTCTGATGAGCATAAAAAAGATTTAAGCGATCTCGGCAATGAAAATGTACACGTAAAGTTTTTCCATATTGACGACAAGTTGGTGAAGCCGATTCAAAACCGAAAGGAAAACTTCTTGCGGGCCGACTTCTTCACCATGTCAATTTTCTACCGCTTGTTTATTCCTGAATTGTTCACGCAATACGACAAGGCAATCTACATCGACAGCGACACCGTTGTTAACGACGATATTGCTAAGCTTTACAATGTAGAGCTTGGCGACAACTTATTTGGTGCCTGCACCGACTCTTCAATTCAATTTGTGCCTAAGATGGTGAAATACATCAAGGATGTTTTAGCACTCGATCCTAAGAAGTACATCAATTCAGGAATGTTGGTCATGAACGCTAAGCAATTCCGTGACAATCTTTTTATCGATCACTTCATGGAACTGCTTGAAACTTACCACTTCGACTGTATTGCACCCGATCAAGATTACTTAAATGAAATGGGCGAAGGCAACATTCTTCACCTTGATCCACGCTGGGATGCTATGCCTAATGAAAATACCGAACCGATCAAAAATCCTGGTTTGATCCACTACAATCTTTTCTTCAAACCATGGCATTTCAAAGGCGTGCAATATGAAGATTATTTCTGGCAAAGCGCTAAGGAAACCAAGTTTTACGACGAACTAAAGGCTGAACTCGATAACTACACCGATGAACAACGTGCGGCCGATCGTCAAAAGCTGAACCACATGCTTTTAAAGGAAGACAAAACAGAAAAAGACCCTAACAATTGGGCCAAAGTTAAGGAACGTGAGGCAGTTAAATTATGATTTTTGGTGATAATCGAGAAGCAGTAATTAAAAATATCAAAAAAGCTGCCAACGACCGTGATTTTACGGCTAAGGTTGAAATCGGTGACCCACAAATGTCGCTTGATGAAAGATTGAAGCTAGTTAATGACTACTGGGAAAACCGTAAAACTTTTTCCAGCAAGATCAACAACCGCATTGGTCATGTGATTTTTAATACTTTGGCTAAGACAATCGCTGGCTCAACCGAATTCGAAGGCCTAGAAAAATTAAACAATTTACCTATTGGTGGCGCGATTGTTACTTCCAACCACTACAATCAAGTCGATTCGCTTCCAATTAAGCTCCTCGCTGACAAAATGCACTGTCAACTTTCAATTGTTATTGAAGATACCAACCTGATGTTGCCTGGCTTTTTCCGCTACTTGATGAACTATGTCGGCACCATTCCTTTGGTTCAAAGCCCTAGTTACATTGCCAACGAATTTCCAAAGCATTTGAGCCAAGCATTGGATCAAAACAACTGGGTTTTGATTTATCCTGAACAAGAAATGTGGTGGAACTACCGCAAACCTCGTAAGTTGCAACGCGGTGCCTACTATTTTGCCGCTAAGCAAAACGTGCCAGTTATTTCCACTTTTGTTGAAATCAAGGATTTGCCTAAGGTCGAAAAAAAGGACGCCAACTTCTACGAAACTAAGTACATTGTGCACGTTTTAGACCCCATTTATCCCGATGTTTCCCTAAGTGCTAATGAAAACGCCCACCATATGATGGAACAAGATTACAAGCAAAAAGTAGCTGTTTACGAAAAGATCTACGGTAAGAAATTAAACTACGATTTCTTAGATTGGGATATTGCCGGCTGGCGTGGTCACCTTTCATAAAAAAGATATAAGAAAAGATAGACCGCTTCTATCAAAAGTGACACTATGTTACTATTAACCTATAGTAGTTTTACTTTAGAAAGGAGCTTCTCGATATGAAAGAATTCACTAAAGAAACTCTGTCAAATTATGATGGCAAAAACGGTCGTCCAGCTTATATTGCCGTAAACGGCGTAGTCTATGACGTAACCAATAACTCTCACTGGGTTAACGGTGAACATCACGGCATGCGTGCAGGACGAGACGTAAGTTTTGATTTAACCAATACATCCCCACATGGGGCAAAAGTTTTAGTTCACACCAACAAAGTTGGTACTTTTAACTAAATAAAAATTTTGATCCGAAAAATGAATCCACCAAAAAAGTGTCTAGGAATTGTTCCTAGGCACTTTTTGTTTTTAGTAGTTAATTATTTTTTTCCGCAAAAGCAGTGTTAGCTGCGATTCTACCAAAAGTAAAGATATCAGCAAGGGAATTACCACCAAGACGGTTGCCGGCATGAATACCACCTGCAATTTCACCTGCAGCGTAAAGTCCCTTAATTACAGCACCGTCTTTATTGATCACGCGGGCCTTGGTATCGATCCTAAGACCACCCATTGTGTGGTGAATAGCTGTTTTACGAGGCGTAGCATAGAATGGGGCAGCTTCACACTTCAAGTTGAAGGCACTCTTGCCAAATTCTGGATCTTCACCAGCATCAACGTAAGAATTATATTTCTTAATTGTATCTTCAAGCACCTCTGGCTTCATACCAATTTGCTTGGCAAGGTCGGCTAAAGTATTTGCCCTGAAAAGCGTTCCTGCCTTAACCTGAGCGTCGATTGACTCTTGGGTAGTGTTATAGGCAGTGGCCTTAATTTTATCGTCAGCGATCAAATAGAAGAGTCCTCCGTTGGCAATTGCAGCTTTGGCCAGCGTATCACGTTCCGCAAATTCATTTACGAAACGTTTCCCCTCTTTATTTACCATAATGTAGTTCTCAGGTGGCGTCTGCAAACCAGTGAATAATTCACCAGTCTTTGGATCAGACACAGGCATCAATTGAATAAAGCCCATGCCGACCAAGTCTGCACCAACTTCTTTTCCTAAACCGATCCCATCACCAGTTATCGCTGGAGAGTTAGTCGTTGGCATGTCGCTATCGATGTGTTTCCAATAAGTGTTGTACTTTTGGACCATCTTCATGTTGGCGCCAAAACCACCTGAAGTTAAGATAACTGATTTAGCGTGAACGGTAACCTTGGAGCCGTCGCTCTTTTCAGCAACAACGCCAACTACTTTATCGCCATCCACAAGCAAGTGCTTAGCGCGAGTTTCAGTCAAAACAGTTGCGCCATGGTCCTTAACCCAGTCGCCCAAAACATGAATATAAGCATAACCCATTGGTTCAACTGGCTTGTGACCTCTACGCCAAAGAGCACCAACTGGCATTGTTACTTGGCTATCGTCAAATTTTACGCCAAGTTCTTTAAGCCAGTTAACTGAATCGAGTGCATTATCAACTAATTCCTTAACTAAAGCGTAAGTGCCGTGAATCTCGTGTCCATTCAAATCGGTTCGCTTACCACCAACATAGGTTTGAATTTCATGCAGTAATTTTGAATCAAATAAATAATTTGCGCCTGAATCAACGTATTCCTTAATTTGTTTTTGCAATGCCTCAAAGTCGGAACGATATTCTGGATCAATCTTTTCAATTGGTGTAGCGGCTAATTTTTCCAAGTCCTCTTTTTCACCAGCTAAAGCCTTAAACTTCTTTTGCCATTCAGGCTCGGCCGCATTCATTGGACCACCAGCACGAGTCGTATTGCCGCCAATTTGTGGGAATTTTTCAAGTACGACAACTTTTCTACCATGTTGGATACTGCGCGCAGCTGCAGCCAGCCCAGCACCACCGGCACCGATAACTACTACATCAGTAGTATATTCTTCATCCTTTGTCGCATGTGCCTTGCTAGGCTTAGCACGCTTTTTCCATTCTTCGGCGTCTCCGCCGGCTTCAGTGATTGCTTCCGCAACCCCATCGATTACACCATGGCTAGAGATAGTAGCACCACTGACTGCATCAACGTTTAAAGTTTGATTGTCGACAATTAATTTTGGCAAACGGTTGAACACCTCATCAGCAACGCCCCTAGTTTCACCGCTTGCATTGACATATAGCTTGAGCCATGCCCTTTTGCTTTTACATCGTATGTACCTGGTTTCATAGCCATAAAAATCTCCCTCTTTTTGTATGTAAAGGTTTTCTTCTTTATTTTAATGGGGAATCTGGCTTAGGCAAAATAGTTTTCTAGCTAATGAGTTATAATAATTTTATTATTGGAGGTATATTTTATGAACGATCCTGAAGCATTATTGCATTATCTCGACGTATTACTAAAAGAAAACAATTTTACCAAAGCCGCTCGCGAGTTATATATTTCCCAGCCTTATTTAACTCAACTCATTAAAAGAATTGAAAAGCGCCTCGGTACGCAAATTATCAACCGCGATCACGTGCCTTTTTCGCTGACTGAAGCTGGAATGATTTACTACAAATATTTAGAAAACATTTCCTACAACGATCAGCAGCTCGAGCGTGAACTTGCACCCTTTACCCAACCTAATAAAGAGATTATTAAGGTGGGCATTTTAGAGAGCTTAGGTACTTTTTTATTACCTCGACTTCTTCCAGATTTCTTAAAAGAAAATCCTACAGTTGAAATTCAATTATTTGAAAATTCACCTCGTACAAATGAAACTAAATTGCTTAATGGTGAAATTGATTGTTACATCGGTCAAACACCTAAAACCATTTCTCGTGATTTAACTTATTCTGTTAAAGATGGTGAACAGTACTATGTAGTCATTCCTCAGAGCTCGTCATTTTTCCAATCTGGCAAGTTTATTTTGGAACCAAGCAGTCTGGACCTGAAAGAAGTTTTACAGGATCCTATGGTCTTAAGCTCCTCTGAGTCGGTCATTCGCCATCAAGTTAACGGGCTTTTTCAAAAGTTCCATATTAAGCCTAATATTGTATTAGAAAGTAAAAGTATCGTCACAACTACCGAATTAGCATTGCGTGGTGTAGGCTTAACTATTTCTTCAGCCAGCATTTTAACCAAAATGCGGCAAACACCGATCAACTTACTACCTATTGATGAAAATCTGATCTCCATTCAATTCTTCATTGCCACTCAAACAAATAAAGAATTGTCTCCTGCACTACAAAGATTAATCACTTGCTTTAAAAAACTTAATCTTAAATCAAGCATCTAAAAAAGACCGAGGATAATTCCTTGGCCTTTTACTTACTACTTATTTAGATACCAAAAAAGAGGCCCGGCGGCCTCCTTCTTCCGTACTCCGGCTGTCAGACTCGAACTGACGACATCTTGATTAACAGTCAAGCGCTC
>ERZ791753.1054-NODE-1054-length-19868-cov-2.544945_pt1 | contig 19868 bp, 18 predicted proteins | sample MGYA00509951_ERZ791753 | MGnify/ENA primary metagenome ERZ791753 (study PRJEB30046, sample SAMN00792026) | human gut metagenome | study: EMG produced TPA metagenomics assembly of the A metagenome-wide association study of gut microbiota in type 2... | reverse complement strand
CGCCCTAACCTATCAGCAACATCCCTAATACGGGATACAAAAAAGTCAATGGGACACGGCCGTAAAGTCATTGAGAAACCATCTCTATTCCATTGACTTTACCACCGTTTCCCATTGAGATACTATCGCAAACCAGACACTTCAAGGACGGAAACTCATTCCCCGAAAAGAAACTTACAATCCCGTTCGGCCGCCGGTCTCGTCCAATCCTGCGGGATCATTTGCCATTGGTTTAAAGGTTGTGGGCTAAGTACGCCCTTTTCCTTTATATATTGAATCATATAATAACGGAGGTCTTTATCGGTCGAATGAATGATACGACTCTTTAACTCGTCTTGGGGAATACCGGCCCCTTTCGTCAATAACTCACCTCCTCAATTACCTCGGTAAGAGTTGAGAGCTACTTTATACGTTTTATTCTCGTCGAAAGGCCTATTATCCGCCATTTTCAAGATCGTAATCTTCTCACCCTCTGGTTTCGTTACGTCCACGGTGTAAATGATACCAGCTGCGGAGTCAAAGTTAAAACTGAAGTTGACGAATGAGACATAATTCTCCTGTCCTTTCTTTCTCTCTTTCAATAATAAGACATGATCGTCCGGAGATTTCATCCGGTTGGTCCACATAGCGTATGATTCCTCCAAGAAACCTTTGATCTCGGCTCCCGTCAAATTCATCGTATAAAGCATATTCTCATATTTGTAAAGACTGAACATATCGCTGATCGTGATATCCCCTTTATCTATTTTTGCGTCAAAGGATAACGGGGCGGCAAAAGAGACGTCCGCACCAGTCAACTCCAATTGTAAAGAGTGAATAAAATCAATAAAAGCGGATGGCCCAAAGTAAGCGGGACGGGTCGCAATACTCTCCGTAAAAGTTCCCACCTTCTCGGAGACAAAATCATTCACCGCTTTGTATTGCGGAGCGAATTTCTCCATAAACTCCTCGCTAGGCTCCAACTTATCCACATCCGTCAAAACACCCGATACTTGTTTGTCCAAAACCTTTCCATGCTCCATCTTTAACACGACATCAACGGAACCGACTACACGCCCATTACTTGCCGGATTTATCAGTAACACGGAATCTCCCTCGATATTCGCCACCTTACCACAATACCGGCGATGATCATGCCCCATCATAACCACATCGAAGCCCGGAATGCGCTGGGCAACCTCCATCGACGCATCCTCACGGTACTGGCCGGACATGGTACGAGCCTCATTTCCCGCATGAAAGATACCTACCACAACATCCGGTTTCTCCTTCTCCTGAATGATCTTCATCCATTTACGGGCCGTCTCTTCCATATCGGCGAAATAAAGACCTTGCCACAGAGTCTCCGGTAACCATACAGGAATGGCCGGAGTAATCATCCCCAGTACAACGATCTTCACACCATCACGCTCAAATACCTCATAGGGCTTTAAATAGTTCTCCCGGTCGGAGGTACGGATAATATTGGCACCCAAGATAGGGAAATCACATTGTTTGATCCAACGATCGAAAACGGCATGGCCAGCCTCTACATCATGGTTACCCATATTTCCCGCATTGTACCCCATATAATTCATCATGGCGGAAGCTATATGCGTAGAGACCGTATCCATGAAATTGTAATAATACGCCGAAGGTTGTCCTTGCAAGATATCGCCATTATCCAATAGCAAAAGGTTATCGCCATACGCCCGGCGTTCTTCTTGCACGAACGAATATACCCGTGCCAGACTTCCTCCCCACTCCCGCTGCTCGATAAAATTATACGGGAAGAAGTTTCCATGGATATCACTGGTTTCCACTAATTTCAACTTTACTTCCTTCGTTGTCGCCGACAGACCGAGAGCGACCAGCAGCAATAAGGCAATTGAATAAACTCGTCTCATATAAGGATTTTAGATAGATTAATGACGCAAAGATAACGAAATAACCTGTTCGCCCGGTTTCAACGGGATTTCTTTTCCATTCCAGATAAATATACCCGTAGTACCTTCCGGCAAGACCAGACGGGCGGTTCCCTCACCTCTTTCATTCAATTTATAAGCGGCGGTCACGCTTCCAAGCGGATGTGGGATCGTACCGGAAACCTCCTTCAGTTTTCCCAAAGACGGAGCGATCCGTATCTTCCTAAATCCGGGAGCATCGCTATCTATCCCCAACAAGATCCGGTAAAACTCGATATTCGGACTGGCTCCCCAAGCATGGCAATCAGAACGGGATGGCTCCGGCATCTCTGCCCATGTGGTCAATCCCAACGCCATCTGATCCCGCCATATTTGTAAGTTATCCAAGAACTGATCCCCTAAACCGGAAGCTTTCAACGCTTGATTCAAGTAATAACGGAAATATATCGTACACTGGATCAAGCTCGTATCCGCCAAGGTTTGGTTCATCACCTTTACGGCCTCCTCCCCTTTCGTAACCCCAGTCAAGATCGCCAAGGCGTTCACATGCTGGGAATAGCTGCGATGATCCTGCGTATCGGCGAATAGATTACGGGCAGCGTCCCAATATTTCGGGCGGATCGTCTTACGCATCTCGGTAGCGATCTTCCGGTAATGATCCGCCATGGCAGGGAGGCCGATCGCTTGTTCCATCTCCGCCGCAAATTCCAAGGTCATTATATACATCAAATCTTGGAGCGCCGAGTTTCCCTCTTTCTCCCGTATCGGCTCGCCATAATCAAAACCGGCCGCCCAATCCACGAAGAACCAATGAGGAACGTACGACAAACTATAATCCGGCTTCAACCATTGCTCGTACCACGACAAAACCTGACGGTAAGCGGGAAGCAAGGTCTTCATGTATGCCTCATCCCCACGGTACATCCAATAATCGTGCCCCATACAAATCCACCAGAGAGAGAACGAGGATATAAACTGATGTACGCTAGACGGATATCGGCTCATCGTAATCCCTTCCGCCACCATGGACTGCCGTCCTTGCTCTAGGGCATTCTTCACCATATAAGGGTCTGATGTATTATACATGGAAATCATTGCCTGTATGCGTGTATCCCCGAAATATTGCAGTTGCTCGTAATACGGGCAGTCCATATACGTCTCATTGGCGCACAGACGGGCGGTACGCCATCCTATCTCGAGCATACGGCCCAGCTCCTCATGTCCCGGAGCGGAGAAAGCGGTCTCGTTACGGAAAGGATAGGCGGAGAAAGTCCCATACATATCCTCGATCACCAAAGGCTCGGAAGCCGTCTTCACTTTCAACTCCACATATCTCCATGTACGCCACCACAGGGAGGTGAAGAGACGATTATCTCCCCCATCAGCCAGTATCTTATCCCCGTACCCGATAAACTGCTTATCCGTCAACTCGTCCCGATGTCCCTTGCCATTCAACGCATACGATTTAGTGGTCGATTCCTCTTCTTGCTTATAGAGGGCTTCCGAATAACCGATATGGATCTCGGCCTCCTTTCCTTTGCTGAAGGCTAAGGAGAAATAACCCGTCGTCAGGTAATCATTATCCAGAAGCAAGCGGACCTCCGTATTCGCCGGGATCGTCAAAGCTTTTGGCCAGTAAGGAAATCCTTGCGGGCATTCGATCCCTTCCGACCGGCGGAGCTTGGCCAGCCGCTCGATCCGGCTGTCCATCGGAGGTATCGGGCTAGGAACCAGCAACCGTCCCGGGTAATCTCTCGATCCTTTCGTGGCACCCTCCATACCCCGTACGGCCTTCTCCCATTTCCTGTCGTCGTAATCCGGTTGTTCCCAGCCCCAAGGATAAGCGGAGGCTTCCAGTTCCTCGCCCGGGCCAGCCACGTAATACCCCAATACCTGCCATTCGGTCCAAGGAGCATACGCCTTATTACGCAGGCAGACCCAAGTGGTATCCGTATTTACCACCGCCTCATGCCCCGTATTGCCTTGCAGGATAAAACCCGTCTGATCGTAACTGATCTGGGCGACAGGTTTCCGCTCGGCATAATTCCAGACAACGGAGGCCAGCGTATTCTTCCCTTTCTTCAGATAAGGAGCCAGATCCACCGTCTCGAAACTCCAGCTATAGATATCCCCACGGGCCGGGCCCAAGGATACCAATTTCCCGTTTACATATAATTTATAACGGTTATCGGCGGAAACATGGACGATAAACCGGGAAGGAACCACCTCCAGATCGAACGATTTACGAAAATGATAGACCCCATATACATTCGGGGCCTCACCCGGGTAGGAGATCCAACGGGCTTTCCATCGTCCCTCGAAAAGAGAAGGATCGATCTTCTCCTGATTATACCCTTTCAGGCTAATCTGGGAGGAAAGGGAGAAGGCTTGAAACACAAAAAGCAAAAGGAATAAATAGGTTTTCATACAAACACGGTATTATTTGAGATTAACGATCCGAACAAAGGTACAAAAAAAGAGAAAGCGCCAAAAGAACTTTTGCCTTTTGACGCTTTCCCTCACCATATACCGGATGCCCGGTCCTCCATTAGAAGAATATCTCCGGCTCCCTGCGCGCGCTAAAGTTCTTATGGAGCATCGCCGTGTAAGGAGTATCGAAAGTACGTGCGCCCTCGGGACACTCTTTCACGCAGGCGCAACATTTGATACATAGGTTCGGGTCGCTATACATACCCTCGTCTGCCAAGGATATCGCATGCGTAGGACACACATCCACGCAATACTCACATTGCGTACATAAATCGTTATCCGTAACAGGAGCTTGAGGAGTGGAAGGGCCTTTCACCCGATACGGGAAATTACCTTTCACCTCCAAGGTGGACAAGCATTCCACGCAGGAAACCTTCTCCAGCTCCTCGATAATCTTTTTCCCGAATTCCGTAGCCTGATTAAGATCCGACTCGTCCGGACGCCCCTCGGCAATGGGCATCCCCTTGCGGCTGAAAGAATGCTCGCCGATAAACGCTCCGGCAGCCACAGGTACGAACCCCTGCTCCGACACTAAATCACAGAGCTCTTTCAAGGCATCCTCATAATCCCGGTTCCCATACAGTACCACGGGGACTACCGGCGCATGGTGGGCAGAACGGAACATGCGAAAACGTTCCATGGCAGTCTCCGCCACACGGCCACCGTATACAGGAGCGGCTATAATCGTCAGCTCATCATCAATATACTCTTCCATATCCAGACTCTCACAAGTGACATCCGACTCGGACATCGAAGTGGCACCCATTCCTTCCGCTATCGCGTAAACGATCTTGGCGGACGTGTGTGTCGGAGAAAAATAAATTAAATGTATGTTACTATATTTCATGATTCTTATTTTAACGCACCCTCTATTTTAGTCATTAACTCAGCAAATTCCTCATCGGTATAGCCTTTGCTCGTATAAATGATCTTCCCGTCTTTTCCGACCAAATAGCCACGAGGGATCAAGTTCTTGGCGAAAGCGCCGAAAATAGCCCGGTCCTTATCGGGATACAAAGGAAAATCGAAGCCTTTTTTCTCGTTATATTTCTGTAGATCGGCATCGGAATGCTCACGCCCGATCACCAAGAGAACGAAGTCCTTGTTGTTCTTGTATTTGGGCCAGAGGGTTTGTTGGACAGCGGCCAATTCTTTTTGGCAGGGAGGACACCAAGTGGCGAAGAAATTCACGAGGATCACTTTTCCCTTTAACGAAGCGGACTGCAACTTACTCCCGTTGTCGGAAACAATCGTAAATGACGGCATGGTATCACCGACCTTCACGATATCGGAATTATCCTCCTGAGCTTTGCCTACGAAAGCCAATAACGCTAGTAAACTAGCCAATAAATACTTCTTCATAACCTTAATCATTTCTCGTTTAGGATTCAGCGACAAAGATACATTAAAATTCTCATCAAACCGCATAATTCTAAGGCTTACGAAAGTTCTACGGTGCCGTACCTACCCCTCGACAACGCCTACGGAGTTTTTTCGATGCTGTACCTACCCCTCGACAGTGCCTCCAGAGTTTTTTTGATGCCGTACCTACCCCTCGACAGCTCTTCTAAAAGTTCTAGGGGGTTAGATGTTAAAAAAAACGTACGTGAAACCCGGAGATGTCACGTACGCTGATATCATGCAAACCCGGAGAAAGATTTACCGCAAACTTTGCGCTAAGTCATAACCGGCTTTCAATGCCTTTAGGTTCATATTAACTATATCCTCGCCCTTACGACCGAATATCTGACGGATTCCCGCCTCGATCTTATCATACTCGATCCCGATAAATGGGGCAGCTGCACCCAACATCACGATATTGGCGGCACGGACAGAACCCGCTTCCTTGGCGATCTCCTCCACGTCCAATACGACCTTGTGAGGGAGCTTGTCCAACTCGGCGTTCACTTTCTCGATCTCCGGATAGTTCGGGATGTTCACGAACGGACGGGAGTTTGTCACCAGCCAACCCTCTTTCTTCAGGTAAGGCAGATAACGCAAGCTCTCCATCGGTTCCAAGGAGATGATCAAATCGGCGTGGCCCTTCGGGATCAAGTCCGAGGCGATCGGCTCGTCGGAAAGACGCAGGTTAGACTGCACGTCTCCACCCCGTTGACTCATACCGTGAACTTCCGCTTGCTTCATATACAGACCTTCTTTTAAGGCGGCTTCTCCAATAACGGCGGCGATAGAAAGGATACCCTGTCCTCCTACACCTGATAGTATAATATCTGTTTTCATTTCTTGCTTGCTTTTTTCTTTCTGGTTAATGTCTGGATACACTCACGGCGGGGGATCAATACGGATACGCCCTTGTACTCGATTTCCTCACGGATGATAGACTTCATCTCCTCGAAGTTCTTTTTTAAAGGAACCATCACACGGATGTGAGCCGGATCCACACCGATACCGGCGCAGATAGACTCCAGACGTCCTGTTCCGGCGGAATCCTGCCCTCCGGTCATGGCCGTCGTCTCATTATCGGAGATAACGATGGTGATATTCGTGTTCTCGTTCACGCAATCCAGCAAACCAGTCATACCGGAATGGGTAAACGTAGAATCGCCGATCACGGAGATAGCAGGGAATACACCCGCATCGGAAGCGCCCTTCGCCATCGTGATGGAGGCGCCCATATCGATACAAGAATCGATCGCACGGAAAGGAGGCAAAGCTCCCAAGGTATAACAGCCGATATCGCCAAACACCTTAGCCGTACCGTTATACTCGGCGATCACCTCGTTCAAGGCCTCATACATATCCCGGTGTCCACAACCTTGGCACAATGCGGGCGGACGTTGCTCAACCACCTCGGGGATCGCATAATAGCTCTGGATCTCCTTACCCAAGGCTTTGCCTACCGCGTCTGGCGTAAGCTCGCCGTCACGCTGAAGCGTACCGTCCAGACGGCCATGAACCGTCACGCCCTTCCCCAAGAAACCCTTCAATTGCTCCTCGACAACCGGATACCCCTCTTCCAGCACCAAGATCTCCTTACACTCGCCAACGATCTTCTCCACTTGCTTTCTCGGAAGCGGATACTGGGAGATCTTCAATACGGGATGCTCGAAACCGTCCGGATAATTCTCGGAAAGATAATTGAAAGCGATACCCGTCGTGATGATACCCAAGTCTTTATTCGGGGCATCGAAATACTTATTATACGCGGAATTCTCGGAAGCTTCCGTGAAAGCCTCTTGAGACGCCAGCAAACTCTTGAAACGTTTACGGGCCAATGCCGGGAGTAAGATAAAACGTTGACGACCGTCTTCCGGACAATTCATCCGGTTCTCCGGCTTCAACGGGCTGGTTACGACACCGGCACGAGAATGCGCCATACGGGTCGTTACACGCAGCAAGATAGGATACCCTAATTTCTCGGATAACTCGAATCCATGATATACCATATCATAAGCCTCTTGCTGGCTGGATGGCTCAAACATCGGGATCATGGCGAAATTGCCATAAATACGGTTGTCTTGCTCATTCTGGGAAGAGTGCATGGATGGGTCGTCGGCCGTAAGGATGATCATACCTCCGTTGATACCGCTCATAGCGGCGTTCATAAAGCAATCGGCGGCTACATTCAAACCCACGTGCTTCATGCAGCAAAGCGCACGTTTACCGGCATAGCACATACCCAAAGCGGCTTCCATGGCGGTTTTCTCATTCGCGCTCCAGCGACAATGGATACCTCTTTCCTTCGTTAGCGGAGAACCTTGGATATATTCTGTGATTTCAGTAGAAGGGGTTCCCGGGTATGCGTATACCCCGGAGATTCCAGCGTCTATAGCGGCTTGCGCTATGGCCTCGTCCCCCAAAAATAAATGTTTTTCCATATAAATATAATTATAAGTTTACATATCAATCAGTTAAAGCGAAACAAATTATTAATTGTAAAGTATTTGTAAAGCGGATCGCTTGTATCTACTTAATCATGGACAAAGATAGGCACTTTATCTCAACATCTTTTGTTTTCTTTTTTTTTTACATAAAATAACATCGCCTGTTTGATCAAAAGTTAACAGGATTCTTATTCTAGCCAATCTCTCATGATAATCTACAGGCTCGAAATCCAAGGACTCAATGAGGCGATCCAATTCGTTTCCCATTGAGTCCTTAATGTTATTTTTAACACATATCATAACATGGCTTCCATATACCTCCAAATCTTTCCTTCCGGAGCGTCATCGTCAAGAAAATAGAAGATTATAGCGTCTTCGATGATTTTCTTTTCAGCGTCATGGTCAAACCATTCCGTGAATTTAATCTCCTTGTCATGCCAATTTGCGTTAAGAGCAACGTATACGTCCCATATGTTGGTATTTCCCGGTATGCTCATGCCTTTTATAGCGGTAGCCACCTGCTCCATATTCCAGTGCTCACCTTTATGTTCTCCCGCCTTGCCTTTATGACGCATTGCCGCCACGTCCATCCTAGCAAAGCACTCATTATAATGAGGCCCACAAAACACTTCATGTAAATCACGCATAGCCTCGTCATACGCTTCCGGGTCTTTCTCCCTTAACTTTTCCATAGCCTCCTCCATCACGTCTATGGAGGCCCACATCTTCTTCTCGGAGCCTAGTCCCTTGGCTTGGTACTCCCTTATCTGTTCCTTGTATCTCATATCTCATATTATTATTCGGTAAATATTGATTTCAACTCCAAAAAATCCGCTTCCGTTATACGGATAGCGTTAGTGTCACCAAGGATAAAATTCATAAGAGCGTTATCCGGAAGTTCCACCAATATAGATCCTTCCCCGATCGTACCCTTCAAGAATCCTTGCTCGAACTTATACGGCTTCATGCTCTTGAATACGTTCATAGCGTCATCGAATAGCTCTTCCTTGTCATAATTGCCATTCTCGTCAGCCGCAAACAACATGAATCCTTCCACTTTCTCAGTGATCTCCTTATCCTTTTGCACGAGGATGTTATGGACACCCCTTTTAAGATACTTTCCAAGAGGCTTGAACGCCGTGTTCCCGGAGACGAAAGAGTCAACCCTTTCCTCCGCCCATATCTCCACCGAGTTCACCAACCGGCTCTTTAATTCCAACGCTTGCTGTTTCAGTTCCATGATCCCGATTAATTAGGTTGTTTCTTCTTGCCGCTATTCTTTAGCTTCAGGAACTCAGCATAGGGCATATCGGCGTATTTAGACGTATACTCATTAAAGAGCGCTATATTCTTGTTCGCTTCCTCCGAGGCCGATTTCTTGACTCTCTTGGTGATTGCCATAAGGTTATCCAGTATCTCCTTCCCGTCCTTGGACTCTTCCACGATCGGTCGCATGATACGCATGTATTCCCGGTTAAGGATTCCCATCAGCGCGTTCTGCGCTTTCTGGTATTCCGGGTCGTTGTTTAAAGCCTCGATCTCCATGTCCGTCATATCATTAACGACCTTGTCCATCTCATCCCATAAGGGAGATTGGCTTCTTTTTGGGTTATTCCGAGTGTTTAACAACCGCTGTTTTTGTACTTGTATCTGATCGAGGGTCTCTTGCAACTGACGCTCATAAGCCTCCATCTGATTGCTCATGTTACCGTTAGACCCCAGTAACGGGTCACCTCCTATGTATACGTTATTTAATGCCATAATATCTTTTGTTAGTGGTTGGTAATAGGAAAGTGGTAAGCCCCGAGGGGCTACCACTAACTTTTCTTTCTCTTGCTAACCTTAGCCTTCGCCTTGGGCTTGGGCCTCGGATTATCAAGCTGTCTCAGCGGGGGCGCTTGTCTGGGGAAACCCACAGCAGCTACGGTAACTCCCATAACCAGTAACGACAGGGGTGTTAGGCAATACCAACTCGCCCTTGATGTTACGGCAATCAAGCTGTCTCGTGTAGTTGACAGAAGCCGTGAACGCCTTGTCGATCTCGCACTGGATCAGACGATCTTGGTAAGGACGGATAGCGGCACCAACGGCTACCTCTTTCTCCAAATGGCTGATACGGGCATTCAGCACGTCAAAACCGTCACGTTGGCTCTTATATAAACCAAATGCGGCATTATTCAGCTTTTCGGTCTGATAATCGTTAAGATCACGGATAGTCTTGTAGTTCCCGAAATCGCCGTTTACCTGTGATTGGTAAAGCTGGAATTTCTCGGCTACATCCGTATTACGATGGTCGTAATCAGCTTGCATGCCTGATACTTTCAATCCCCACATTGCGTTTGTAAGCGATAACGCCTCCTCGCAACCTTTTTCCCATGCCATGAACGCCGTCGGAGCGCTTGCCCCTGAACCTCCACCGCCTCCCGTGGTCGTGTTGATGTTAACGTTCTCCGGCATACCGGCTCCCCAGCCACCGCCGAACAAGCCGCCACGGTTACGTGACACCGCCCAAGCTCCAAGAGCCGTGCCAATGATACCCAATGTCAAGCCGGCGTTGCCCACGCCCTTGCTTGCGTAATCCTTGTGCTCATCCTCATGGACGATCTCTTTTTCTTTAATGATTTTCTCTGCTTCCATATGTGAAGTTTTTTATGGTCATATCCGGGTTATCCCGGACACCACAAAAATCCAGAGAAGTTCATACCAAGGGAAATATCTTGTTCCTAGCTTATTCCTTATTCATTCCTAGTTTGTTCCTGACCTCCCGGTCAAGCATATGTATCATCCAATTACGACTTATCCTATCTGGAAAATCGTTCTTGATCCTATTAACGCCCCGTCTGGTAAGCCCTGTAAGATCGGCCACAACTTTCTCCGAGTACCCCTTATCCAAGAGTATTATAATGAGGATACCACGGGCATTAACGCATTCCTCACGGTTAAATGACATCATGTCTACGGGATCAACCCCGCATACCTCACCTGCGATACAAATCACTCGCTTGTAAAACTCCTCGACCTTGTTCATTTTTTTGTAGATTTCATTAACAAAATAACGCCACGCATGTTATATAAGGGAAGCCCCGAATAACATACATGGCTAGTTATGTCTTTCCTCCGGAAGGTCGAAGAGTCGGAGGAATAGGGGCTTTATTCAATACCCGCCCATATGGGTATTACTCATTACCAGATCCTATAGAATCCACCTATACCTACATAAGGTGATAGTCCATGCTTTCCGATCCCATAACCGGCTATCGCACCGATTCCCCATCTACGAGGGGTGATCGTCTTGGTTATATACTCAGTCTTGCGATAAACCTCGATGTAGTCAAGATTAGGCTTGTAACCCGAAATTGAAAGTCGGTAATCATCCGTCTTGTACTCCTTTTGAGTTATCGGTAAAGGAACATATACAGGTTCCTTTACCGTGTCACCGTCCAACGTGATATAAACAGGGAACGGCTCCGGTATCGTCTGCACCAATGTCTCGTAAACAGGATACGGGATACTGTCATGGATCGTGTCTGTTATTAATACGGTATCGGATTTAGACACGACTTTATCAGTCACATCCCCCCGGATATGGTAGCCAGCCGTGAAACTGGCTACCAAGCACACTAGTATTAATATGATATGCCACGGCTTCATCTATCGAACGATCATCCAATCCGTAGCTAGCATATCCGTTTGAGATGCCAACCAGCCATTTACGATAGTATCATCAGCGGCTTTCATACACAAATAAGCCGTGAACTTGATCTTGTCCGTTTCCGAGTCACCATATTTATTAGCAACCCATTTCTTTACTGCATCAGGTAAGGATTTAACCTTATTCACGACCATGTCTGTAGACAAACAGTCTTCAGGACGCTGAAAGATAAACATGCCTTTTCCATTCCATCCTTCACGACAAACCAACTCCCCTTTTTTGATAGCCTCTAAAGCTTCTCCAAATGTCATGTTTTTAGTTTTCATTTTATTTACGCTTACCTCTACAGCATTAGGTCTTGTTATTGTTAAAGTAAATTCCACCCAGCTATAACGTCCGGCATTTCAGCCTCCCTAGCGTTCTCGACCCGACTCATACCAGCGACAATACGAATCATCTGCTCACGATCGTTGATGTTGATAGGATCATCAGCCGGGATACCGGCGTAATCGGATACGGCCTTAATGTAAGCGTCCGTATCGTTCTCGTTTTCCGGTGCCCAGCGACCTATCATCTTGCGGATCGTGTCCAACTTATAGTTGTTATAGTAGTTACGCAAGATCCGGAATATGGCACGGTAGCCATACGCCATCGTCTCGAATTGCTTAAATGATTTATCTCGGCTAGGTCTGACCTCGCCTTGGAACAAGTCTCCGTTGATTCTAATGTTTCCCGGGTTGTTGTTTCTCAAACCTCTAGGTAATTTTTTCTCTGCCATTGTTATTTGATTTTATTGCTATATTTGTGACGCTTTGTTAACCTTGTTCCTCTACATAACCTGTGACAGGCGTGATAGGGTCGTTTTTTACATCCAGCTCCCCCTATCCTTTTGGATTTGGGGAGCCTTTTTTATCCTTGCTCTTATTGAACTCTTCCAAGAAATTGACCTTGCTGATAAATTTCACGGCGGCAACCCAATACAAGAAGGCTATCACCTTGTTATCCGGGAATACCTTACCCATGTTCTTCAAGACATTGGTCCCGTAAAACCATATCATCGCCCACGTGATCCAAGATACAAAGGCTTTGGCGTTATCCTCCGATATATCCATCATCACGCCTATCCAAAACGAAATGATAATTATCAGGAAATAGACTAGCATGTACACCCAGCTACGGATGAATTTGCTCTTCCGGAAATCCCCGTGATCCGCGGCCAACCCCCAGAACGTATCAATGAAGGCCAGCGAAAGGATCACAACCAAGAAGTTCTCGATCGGTGACACGAAGTCCATCGCAGTGACAACGGCGGCTATGGCGATGGACTTTAACCAGTTCGCTAGGTCGGATATGTAGGAGAGGTAACGGTACATGATTCTATAGTTCTAAAATTTAGAATGTTTTATTAAACGTTTGAAGTAAAGCAGACAAAGCGGGTCTGTATGTAATACCGTCGTTTGCATCTAACGTACCGTCATGGAACGCTAGATATCTTGTTTCCAGACCCGAATCCACATTACTTCTAGAGACAGTTCTTGTTGTCGCGTTCCAACTGGCGTTAACTGCAAATGTTAAAGTCTTCGCTAATTCAACATCCGTCAACTCTGTATAATCATCCCTTTCGGCGGTCTCGTTATTTGCCAAGAGCGTAGAGATAGTTTTATCATAGGCTCTATACTCCATGATATTTTTAGAATTCGGTTTAATATTCTCAGATAAAAATATCGCTCCGTTCTCTTGCATGGCAGTTCCTATCGCGGGCATTGACGCTATTCTTCCAAACCATTCTTGGTACGGTCTATTGTCATCAAGAAAACCAAGATAATTAAGAACCGGCCAGCCATCAGACTGACAAATCCTTGAGATACTACCCGGAGTGGTAATGTTACCATACCAATCAATGCCGTAATTTCCATTATTTTGATTCGAGCAATCGGGGGTTTTGACAAACAAATCATATATACTTACATTCATAACCAACGCTTTGCTATTAGTATAAGGAACTGCCGCAAGTATATTGCCTCCACTATCCTTTTTAAAATAGTTCGCGTAATTATCGCCAGAAGGAAAAGTCCCGCCAGATGCCCCTGTTAATGCCGGGGAATATCCGGCGAAACGATCGATCATAGGAACTGCGGCCGCTTTAGAAGCGGAAGAGTTACCTATAAAGGGCATTACGTAAAGCAATTTATTAATCCATCCATTTTCATAGCCTATTTTATAAAAATTCGTAAGTACGTTTATTTGTCCTGAAGAAAACGTATATCCGCATTTATCCATGGCACTCAAATATTGACTCAACTCGAGATATTTGATAATTCCATACTTTGTCATAAAGGGGAAATCACCAGAGACATGTCCTTTTAATGTTGTTACAGTTGTCATATAATATTTATTTAATTGTTAAAATAATCTTGAGAACCGTCTACCCCTACCACAAAATGAGAATAATCCGATGCGCTACTTGCGAGATATTTATCGAAGCCCAACTGTCCTCCTTTTGTAAAGTAACCTATTGTCATGGTATTACCTATTTTTTGGAATGCCTCGGAAGAAGTGGCATTGATCATCCCTTTTTGTTTTGCGTATTGCAAAATCTCATATAGCATGTATAAACGAGTGTTCGGGCATGGATGCCAATCACTCCACTTATTAATGCCCTTCTCTACCGGGGGATCTAAATAGGTATCCGGATATGTCGTGAGATCACGTAACGGGTAAACCCATGAGTCGGGATATGTACCGCCCTCTGATACCAGAGAACCCGGAAGTTTGTTTAACCAACAAGGTCTATAAGCATGATAAGCGAATATAACCCAACCTCCTTTTTCTACGGCCTCGTCAACAATTGACTTCCAAGCGGCCAGTAATTCGGGCTTGTAACTATTATCCGTGTCAGTCTCGCCCTTATACCCGGGCTGGTTTTCCATTGGCAAACGAACTATTGTCGAGGTTAACGGAGGTACATTAACCTCTGAAATGTCAATATTGCCAAAGCCTCCATATTTAAAATAACGATTAATCAATGGTACATTCGCAAAACTCGAGGTAGACGCCGGGGTTACCCACGTATTGACTTTTAAACCGAAACCGGTAGCGAGCTCCAGCCATTTTCCCCATTGGTAATCCACCGGGAAAGTCGGGTTATACATCACCACCAATTTCGTGTTATAATCCTTAACGTATGGTTTAATGTATTGTATTGGGACCTCCACCCATTGTTTATCTTGGCTTACCATGTAATTTTTATTTTCGGAGGAAACATAAACACTTGTCGTGTTATTACTATTTGCCCCGTAATAGGAGGAATTGGCTAAGATCGTATTGGCTAAATCACTATCAAGACTTTCAACCAGATAATTCTCAAACTCATAACGGGCCGTCATGGAATGCGCCATGATTTCCCAGCCTAATTCGTCTTGCATTTTTTTAGCTATCTTTCCATTATCATTAAGCGCCGGGACATCGTCTGTAAAACCGCAACGTTGCCCTTCCATGGCCAAACAGCCTTTTATACCACCAACGCTCTGTAACAATGGGTACATCGTGGAAAGATAACCTCCTCCTGTCATCCAAGGATTCGCCTTTGAGGAGGGTATATTCATGTCAATGGTGTCATCGTCATGGACACAAAAAATAGCTTGTTTTTGAAAATCCGGTGAGCCGTCTTTCCTCCAAGATCCTTTATTTACAAAAACAGACTCGCTTACCGACGGCGAATAAAACTCTCCTTTGTTGATAGTGGCAGCGATCGCTCTCGCCATCAATTCATTCCCATCAATATCTCTTTCTATGTTATCGGAGTGAAGTTGTGGTATATAAACCCCATCCTCTCTTATCGCCATTACAACATTGCCTCCTTCGTCTGTAACCACCTTGAGTATGCCGGGTACGTCCCCAATCACCTTGGTAAGTTCTTCCGAGAATCCTCCTTGCTGGAATACGACAGAGCCATCTTTCTTTATCCCTCCTACTATCTTATTGTTTTTATCCACGATCAGGTGGATGTAACCATCGACATCGTATAGCTCTTTGGAGAGATCATCAAGACGTTCAAAAATTTGCTGGTCATCAATAATCTTTCCGCTTGATTTATCTAACAAGAACTTGGAAAGGATGTCACCCATTTGCTTGGACAATCTTGAATTTACGTCTCTGGTAGGATGCCAGCCCATATTTGTATATGTGACCCCGTCGATAGGAATATCATGAGTATCGTTTGTACCTCCGTAAACCGAATTATTACAATACAATGCTGATATACGTATAGAATCGGGATCATCGGGATTCGTCTGACGATAACTAAAACCCGTATTATTAGCGAAATCACAATAAGTTATATTAAACTTCTTAGCGATTAATCTTGATGATTCATTAAATACGGTGTAAGCGTCCTGCCAATATGAGCATATTATTATCTTAGGTAGCTTTCCGCATTTTGTCCCGTAGTATTTGCTATTCGCCTTTAATCTAAGCTTATAGCAATCGTCCATGTGTTTTTTGATAAGATAATCGTATGCCGTAGCGTAATTCGCGGCAACCCCATCGGTAGTTCCATTAGCCGAGCCCGGAGTTACAGGAACAACTTGGTGGTCTGGGTTTGTAGGGCTCAAGCCAGCCTCATAGTCGGCAACGGTATCCTTGAGATTATCTGGAATAGTTATGTCATAATTATGAGTATGACATATAACCAAGGTGTCCATATCTTCAAGTTCCTGCTCCGTATACAACGTCCCTCTCCAAATACGATCAGCGTCATACATTATATTCCCCCCGGAGATCGCAACGTTAATGCCTTCGTAGCCTGCTTTATGGCAAGCGTTTTGAAACCAACCTGAAGATTCTACCGCTATACTATCCCCTATAAGAAACGCCATCTTGTTTTTACCATATGCTGGATTGTCGTAAATTTGTATAATTGGTTCCTCGTAATCCGTGACGGTATCACCTTTCTCTAATTGCGCGGAATTAGGATCTAACGGATTTACGAGATTATACTGTAATAGGATTCTACAATACGCTACAGAGTAGAATCGTGACGTGCATTGAATTTCAAAAGGAGCATTGTCTGGCGCAGTGACATTCCCTACGATCTCGTCTTTACTGTTAAATAGAATGACGTTCGTATGGGTGTTAGACTCATACGGCGTAATATTGCTTTTAACGTAACTGCCGGGTGAGAGATAAAGTTTATTGCTAAGTATCCCATCGGGATGCGGTGTTATACCCTCTTCTTCGGTATAACGATAACCATACAAAAAATCATTCTTATTCAAAAGGTTTTTTCCAATGGTTCTTTGAATAACTGGAGAAACTCCGTCATATATGGTATTGCGTGTGAATGAGGTCAAAGTCGTATCTTCCCAAGCGGAGCCATTGTAAGCATACACCTTGTTCTCAGAGAGTACGTACGATGCCCAATTTTTTATAGGATTGGGATACGTGGCAGTAAGCGAGCCTAAAGTCTTAACCTCTTTTTTAAAAGTCAAAAAGACATTTTGATAATAATTGCGTTTATCCTCCTTTTCAAATTTCCCGGTTACCTCCCCCCTCAAGCTCGTCTCCCTCGCATCCGTGCCAATCCACGCCCCCGCCTCATGATCAGCCGTGAACTCGTACAAGAGACCGCCGTAATTAACGATCTCGCCTTTTACGTAGGGCTTGGTATCGGAGAAGACTGGGTACGTGTCTAGGCCGACGATGGATGACATATCCCCGAAACCGATGTTAACCTTATCAAAATTCCCGTTTATCTTATCCACTCCAGCCGCCCCGGTATCCGGTTGCTGTCCGTTCCTATTATCCTTGATCTTATCGAAATCTATTTTTTTCATGATCGTATATTTATTAATAATCAAACTTACCGTCTCTCAACCAATACCCGTAAGCATCGAACACACCGTCACGCAAGAACCACTCGCTCTCCACATCATAGGAGAATCTCTCCAGTTCCCCCGTGCCCTCGAGACTTATCGAGTAAACGGCGATGTCCGTGTACTCCGCCGCAAGGCTCAATCCCGTGACATAGGCATAACCGGCGTAACCAACCTCGGAGGGCGCCGATCCTCCCACCGAGAAGACCACCCTCACCGGTTCCCCTCTCACCAACGCCTCGAATATGTCCATGTTCACCTTGTCCGTGGCGAGGCCATCACTGGACATCCCCCAATCGATCCTCCCGGGACGCCTCGTCTTGAACCGACCGCTCAACCGGCCGCTATTCTCCTCCGTGTCCCTCGTCACGGATAACTCGCAGCTCCTAGCGTAAGCCGTCGGCACGTAATCCCCCCTCGCGGATCTCATGTATACCCTCAAATCATGTCCCTTAACATATCCCATGGCTGTATCATTTACGACCCGGATCCTCCGCCTTCCGGCAGCATCCCCATGATCTCGTTCCTTAAATCCTCAAGCTCGCCTCTCGTGGCGAAATCCGACACGTCCGGTATATCCTCCTTCATGGCGAACTTGCCGTCCGCCTCGGTCATCGTGTAATAATTACTCTCGATATAGCTCCTCTCCATGAATACCTCCAAGGCCATGGCCGTACTGAACACCTCCGTGTCGCTGGCCTCGTAAGTCACTCCCCTTGCGATAACGGACGACCTCTTGAAATAATACTTCTCCACCGTGGCAGAGGAGAAAACGCTGAAATCCGACACGACGAATCCCTCTTGGTCGCTGGATATCACGTTACCGTACCACAGCTGGGACGATCCGCCCCCCTGCCGGTTCCCCGTATCCCTCGTCTCTTTGACGGCGTCCAAGACCCTTCCTGTCCGTGGCATGGCCTTGACCCTTATCCTCCTATGACCTATCACCTTACTCATATGGAATATTGCTTAAATCTATCGTATCACCGCTATACCCGACCGCCGTTATCACGGTCGTCGCCTCCCATAGGTCCATCTCACACCCGGTCACGAGATAATCCCCATCCAGCACGCCCTCGTACGTAACCGTGCGTCCTACGGGATTCCCGGCCATCATCGTAACGACCTTCCATCTTTCCTTCCTCCCGGACAGGTTGCTATGCAACGTGCGCATGAGCAACCTCTCCAATATATCCGTGGCCCCTTTCCGGGAGTACCTCGTGGCGATCCCGTAATACCTTCCCGTCCGCTCGAGGAGGTTCGCTCTCCCCACGGGCGCCCCGTCCTCGTTGGCCGTCACGCAGGAAAGGCTTATGTCCCTCATGTCTGTCTCCACCTTGGGGTCTATGTAGCTGTCGAACTTGTAATCGTCCGCCGACACGTCGTTCCCGTCCTCGTCCCGTATGACCACACTGAGATCGTTCAGCAGGATATCCTGCACCATCCGCTCGGGATACACGCTCCAGTCCCCCCCTTTCCAGTCACGTCCCGTAATGGCCGCCCCCAGCACGTCCAAGCGCAATCGGCCGCTGGCACGATCCGTGGGAAGCGGGACGAAACACCCCTGTTGGATGTCCTTGTCAAAGGAATAGCGTATCCCGCTACCCGTGTAGGAGATATTCGAGTTCACTATCCAAGCCATATCGATACGGCTCTTATCGTAGTCCTTCTCCGTGTAGTATAGGCTAAAGGATCCATGGGGAGGCTCCGTTCCGGCGGGTACCTCCGCCCACCTCCTCACGCCCGCCATGTTCGTATAATACATCACCGGCCTCCCGTCCGTGTCCTCCATGAACAGGTCGCACTTCAGCGACATGAATCTCGGGCGGGCGAAATCGCTCAAGGGATCGGCGAACGGGTTTCCATCCGGGTCGGTATTGACGAAAGCGGATAACTTTATCCACAACGAGAAACCAGGACCGGACAAAGGAAGGTATGTCCGGACATCGAAGAAGGAGGTATCCTTATCCAGCCGGTCTATGAAATAGCCAAGGTAGGCCCCCGTTATGGTATTATCGTCCTGCTTGTTCTTGAATAGGCGGAAGGCGGAACTTGTCCATGGAGGACATTCCTTATAGGTGGCCACCGACCACGTTCCGCCATC
>ERZ791753.1053-NODE-1053-length-19883-cov-8.768459_pt1 | contig 19883 bp, 18 predicted proteins | sample MGYA00509951_ERZ791753 | MGnify/ENA primary metagenome ERZ791753 (study PRJEB30046, sample SAMN00792026) | human gut metagenome | study: EMG produced TPA metagenomics assembly of the A metagenome-wide association study of gut microbiota in type 2... | reverse complement strand
CAGACCGTGAACGCCGCACATCAGCAGGAGATTCTCCCGGGCGGTGAGGTTGGGGGCCACGGCGGTCTCCTGAGGGGACACGCCGATGCAGTTCTTGACGGCGGCGGTATCGGTGACCACGCTGCGGCCCAGCAGGCGGGCGTCACCGCTGTCGGGCCGGGTCAGGCAGGACAGCATTTTGATGGTGGTGGTCTTTCCGGCGCCGTTGACCCCCAGCAGGGCGAACAGCTCCCCCTGCCGGACCGTCAGGTCCAGGCCGTCCACGGCAGTGATGGGCCCGTAGCGCTTGGTCAGGCCCTGTATTTCGATGGCGTTCATTTCTGCGCCTCCTTTTCCTTGAATCGGGCCAACACGCCCATGTATACGTCGGTCAGCGACGCGCTGATCAGCTCCGTGTCCCAGTCCAGAAACGACGTGGCCGCCATGGAGGCGATGCCGTGGACATAGATCCACATCTCCAGGTGGAACATTCGGGCGCTCTCCCGGCTGATGCCGGCGGCCCGCTGGATCAGGTCCAGCAGCGGCTCGGCGTCGTCCCCCAGCTGCCGGGTGACCTCCTCCTGGCTGCGGTTCCGCATGAACAGCAGGCGGAACAGGTGCTTTTCCCGGCGGGCAAAGTCGATATAGGCCATGCCGGAGGCCTTGTAGGGGGGATACTCCCCGCTTTCCATGGCCCGGGCGATGGCCTCGCCATAGAATTGGTACCCGGCCTTCAGCACCTCCTGCTGCACCTCGTCCATGCTCCGGAACAGGCCGAAAATGGGCTTGGCGGAGCAGTCCAGCCGTGCGGCCAGACTCCGGGCCGTCAGGGCCTCGGGGCCGGACTCCCGGGTGATGTCCAGGGCGGCCCGGATGATCTCCTCCCGGGTGAATCGGACTTTCGGCGGCATAGGCGTATCCCCTCCCCTTCCTGTTAAATAACTAACGTTGCGCAACAGATGTTTCTTATTATAGTGCAAAATAGCCCATTGTCAAGAAAAAGTTTCAGAGGCAGGCCCCGCCTCTGATGAAAGTGCAGATTTTATCCCCCGGCCGGGGGCCAAGGGTCAGCAGCCGCAGCCGCAGCCGTTGTTGTTGTTATTATTGCCGCAGCCGCAGCCCCAGCTGCCGCAGTTGCCGCACAGCAGGAACAGGATGATGATGGCGATGATGATCCACCAGCAGCAAGAAGAACCCTGATTGCACATAAATGATAGCCTCCTATGAAGAATGTGGACCCGTGGTGGGGTCTCATTCCCATAGTATGCCGGGGCCGGGGAAAGGTGCGGTCAGCCGCGGGAAATGCGGTAGCTCAGGGTCAGCAGGGTGTCCACAAAGTGGACGTCCTCAAAGAACACGCCGGGAACCTCCGTGGACAGCTCCACGTTGGTGAAGTTCCAGAAGCCCCGGATGCCCAGGTCGATAAGCTGGTCCGCCAGGGGCTGGGCCACGTTCTGGGGCACCGTCAGCACCGCCACGTTGGGCCGGTAGCGGGCCACATACTCCGCCAGCTGGTCCATGGGGCGGATGGTGACGCCCCGGATCTGGGTGTCGATCAGCGCGGGGGACACGTCGAAGGCGGAGTCCACCTGGAAGCCCACCTTTTCGAAATCGAAGTTCTGCAGCAGCGCATGACCCAGATGGCCCACGCCGATGATGATAAGCCGGTGGCCGTTGTCGATGCCCAGAATGTGGCCGATCTCGGCCCGCAGCTCCGCCACGTTGTAGCCATACCCCTGTTGGCCGAACTCGCCGAAGCAGCTGAGATCCTGGCGGATCTGGGAGGCGGTGATGTCCATCTTGTCCCCCAGGGAGCTGGACGAGATGCGCACCACGCCCTTGTTGTACAGGTCATCCAGATACCGGTAATACCGGGGCAGCCGGTGGATGACTGCGTCAGAAATTTTTTGCTTTTTCATAGAATCTTCCTCTTCTTACCAGAACAACCGGCGGTTTATCCCCTCCGCCGGGTCCTCTCCACATAGCCTATGGGTATTGTACAACAAACGCCTATACTTGTCAACTTTTTTAACAATCTTTTTTTAAAATTTTCCTTTACAATTCGGGAAAAACCTGTTATAATCCTTTGAGTCGAAAGTGAGTATGCGCCCGTAGCTCAGCTGGATAGAGCGTTAGACTCCGACTCTAAAGGCCGCTGGTTCGAATCCAGTCGGGCGTACCAAAAACCGTCTCAAGCAATATGCTTGAGACGGTTTTTATATGCAGAAAGTTAGGGGAATTGAAACCTGATTTGACCACTATTGCGCGTTTTGCGATCCAACTGAGCTATTACGCTATGTCAAATCTCCAGCATCCCTTGCAGTCCCGCGCGGTGCCGTCAAGATTTATGCGCAAATTTATTTGCAGGCTCCGGCTGAGTGAAGTCAGCCGGCAATATTCTGCCAGTTGTTCTCCCCGTCCCAGGTCTCGGAGACGCAGGTCACCGCGCTGTGTTCCTTCATAATCATGGGGATACTGTTGCTGTTTCGAAGGTCTGTGATCTCCGGATCATCCTGCCCACTAATGGGCAGAAGCGTTGGAGACGTCGGCTACTTTTCCATCCTTGCAGGTAACATTCAGCGCCCGGATTTCCTCCAGCGCATCATCCCTGGCATAGGAGAAAGACATAACTGTCTCGCCGTCTCCCAGCGCCCGGAAGCTGGCAACAAAGGTGCCGTCATCGTCCTCCTCCGTGAGCAGTTCCAACAGGGTGGTGTCATCGATGGTAAAGTCCCAAATGAATCCTTCCTTTTCGGCGGGAAGGCGGACGGTCAGAATGCCTGCTTCCTGATCAATTTCATACCAGGTGTCGGATGTTTGTTCTTCCAAGGAGCTTCCGTCAGCTTTTCCTTCACTGGTGTTCTGTCGGCCGCACCCGGCCAGCAGCCCTGTTACGCAGGCGAGAGACAGGATCAGGGCAAGCACCCTTTTTACGTTGTATTTTTCTTTCTGAATCATATCATGTTACCTCGATTCTATATGTCGATCCATCAGGGAATCCAATAGCGGATGATCTGCACCACCTGCTTCTGCCGGACAGTGATGACCGTGTTATAGCAGTTGAAGAGCGTTTCGCTGGCCTGAATAGCCGCAGGGACGTCCTCGTACTCATAAACCAGGCCATCAGGTTCATGTTCCAGGTCGGCGTGATCTTCAAAGGTGCAGTCGGTAGATAGGGGCAGGGTGATCGTTCCCAGATCATAGTAGATCGGATGGTCATCCATTGCGTAGGTGCGGTACAGACCGTCATCCTCAATCAGCTCTACGCCGCCGCTTTCGATGCCGCCGTTGATGATGACGGTGCCGTTATCCCGCCGGATGCTCTCAACGGTCACCGGCTTCCGACAGACCTGGATCTGGTCGCCTTCTTTCAAACCCTGAATAAACGGCTTGATGCAGCAGCACAGGAGCTATGACGCAGAAACCAACGGTCAGATTGACGCCCTCGCCCTTCGCCTGTGCGACATTGCAGAAGCAATGAAGCCGGAGCGAAAGAAGAAAATCCCCTTTGAGCCGGTAGAAATCAGAGTAATTTGTCAGTGCCTTATGGAGTGGCGAAATCGAGAGATACAGGCGAAAAGACACGGCGCAGTGGATGCTATAAATGAACTGCTGATACGGTTTACCCGCTAAAGAGAAAAGTCGCTGTCACAGACGGCGGCTTTTCCTTTTCGGGTACTATTCAAGAAGTCATAAAGTTCTGTGAGTAATGGAAGAAGCCAACGCTTTGAGAAAATAGAGAAGAGTAGTATTCTGAAAACTACTTGAGATTTTGGGGAAAATCTGCTAAAATACCTTTGTATATCTATGGGGTAGGGGAATTTATATCCTTTTGCCTTAGAAATTTATGTGGTTTGTCGTATCAAGCTGAAAGACGGTAAGATCGCCTCTATGGATGAGCATTGGGCAGACGATGGCGAAGCTCCCAAGTGGCGACAGGATATGAAAATTGGGAGAAAGATAAAATGATAGAGCTACGAACAATCAACGAGAATAACTACACAGACTGTCTTAATCTTAAAGCCAGCGTTGCAAATGAAAATTTTGTGGATTCTGTGGCGTATTCTCTGGCAGAAGCATGGGTTCATTATAAAGACACCAAGCCATTTGCAATTTATGCTGATGAAACAATGATTGGCTTTGTTTCAATGTATGTTGGTGAAGAAAACTATCAAATAATCAATTTTCTTATTGATGATGCCTATCAAAAAAAGGGGTATGGAACTGCTGCTGCCAAACTCTGTATTGATTTCCTTTATAAGGAATACAAAGCAAGACGAGTTTCAGCTCCTGTAAATCAGCGCCATACAGCTGCGCAGAAGTTTTGGACAAAGTTGGGATTTGCCTATTCAGATTCCGTTGAAGATGGATATGTATTCATGAGATTGAATTTAGTGTAGCAGACTATGATACGCTAATCCCACCGAACTGACAGCGGAGCTTCTGAATACGCTGATTGAGGAAATCGTCATTCACGAAGCAGCCATCGTGGACGGTATGCGTGAGCAGGATATTGACATCTACTACCGATTTATCGGCAAAATTGAGTAAAACAACGAATATGAGTACCTATGCAAGTAGGCGTAGGCACTCATACATAACCAATATCTTTAATTTAGGGAAACGGGCGAGACGACGCCGAATATCGAAACCCTGAAACTGCTCTCAAAACTCTTCGATGTTTCCATCAATACGCTGCTCGGCTCACCGAGACAGCTTATCTGCCAATGCTGCGGGATGCCGCTTGCGGACGGCGATATCAGCAGGGAGACGGACGGCTTCTTCAATGAGGAATAGGAATAAAAATTCTATCATTGGGTATTTCGCAACAGCGTATTACTTGTTATACCAATAACTTCGGAGTAAGGCGACACTTGGAAATTATCAAAAACCTGGTTTCCCTCTTGTAATTTTGGGCACACTTCGCTATACTGATACTTGTTGATACAAATTACAATCAGAAACGGAGACGCTTTCATGGATGCCGCATTGTTTACCAAGATGCTGTCCGATAAAAATGTTCTGGATTTGAGAAAGCTCGGCTATAAATACCCGCAGGCCGACATCGAAGAGTTTACGGAGCTGCTGAAAAACGGCTTCTACCGTTCACTGCCGCTCAAGGATTTCTCCGGGCAGAATATTGTCTATCTGAGCAGCATTGCACAGGTGCGCCTTTCTGCCGCCAAGGTGCTTTTGACGCCGCAGAACAGCACACAGCTTTACGGTGTCAAGGCGATGGAGGAGGAGATCGTTTCCACCTTCACCATCGAGCAGGTGGACTTCACCCGCGACAGCGTCCGCAAGATCCTCTCCGGCCTTGCTCCCACAGACGAAAGCGAAAGCCGCATTTTCGGCATGAAAAAGGGGCTGGAGTTTATCAGCGACCCAACGAACCAAATCAGCGAGGAAACTATTTACCAGCTCTACGAAATGGCCATCGGGGCCTATCTCTCAGAGGAAGACCGGTTGCTGCCCGGACATTTCTACCGGCATGACAGCGTGTATGTGGTCGGCGCAAAGGTGGAGCACACGGGCCTTCCCTGGCAGGCACTGCCGGAGCGCATGGGAGAGCTGGTCGCGTTTATCCGCGAGGATTCTGAGATCAACGACCTGCTGAAAGCGGCGCTGATCCACTTCTACATCGCGTATCTGCACCCATACTTTGACGGCAACGGCAGAATGGCGCGGTTGATGCATTTATGGTATCTGGTGCAGCAGGGGTATTCCTCAGCCCTGTTTGTGCCGCTCTCCGAGTATATCAACAAAAGCCGCAAGGGGTATTATGACGCCTATACGCTGGTGGAAGAGAACGCGACCATCAGTGGTGTGGTGGACGCAACACCGTTTTTGGCTTATTTTATCGAAAATGTATATCATAAACTGAACGGAGCGCTTCCGGCTGCTCAGACGACGGAGGCATTTCAAGAAGCCCTGTCCCACGGACAGGTCACTGAGAAGGAGAAAGCACTGTGGGAGTTTGTCCTCTCGGCTTACGGCGACGCGGAGTTCTCCACCAAGCAGCTGGAAAAGGACTTCGGAAACGCCGCCTATGCGACGATCCGCAGCTTTGTGTTGAAATTTGAAAAGCTGGGTCTTCTCAAATCAACGCAGTACGGAAATCGCGTGAAGTATGCGGTTTGTGTATGGTGAAAACGGGAGCCGCTGCATCTGAGCCGCGTGACCTGCGGGGCGCTCAGACTACTATTTGACTACTACTGCAAAAAACCTCGAAGGCTATGCGCTGTAAGGCTTCCGAGGTTTTTCTTCAAAATGCCGGAAAGTTGTGCAATACCCATCAAATACCTGCGGCGCAAGGCTTTGCGGCTTGACGGCCTGAGAACTCCGACTCTAAAGGCCGCTGGTTCGAATCCAGTCGGGCGTACCAAAAAACGTCTCAAGTATATCGCTTGAGACGTTTTTTGTATGCGGAAAGTTAGGAGAATTGAAACCTGATTTGACCACTATTGCGCGTTTTGCGATCCAACTGAGCTATTACGCTATGTCATATCTCCAGCATCCCTTGCAGTTCCGCGCTGGCGGCTTTTTTGTTCTTGTCGAAGGCGTGGGTGTAGATATCCAGCGTGGTGGAGGGCTGGCTGTGGCCGAGAATGCCCGCCACCGTTGCCACATCCGTGCCGCCCGCGATCATCAGACTGGCGGCGGTGTGCCGGAGGGAGTGGACATTCAGGTATTCCGGCAGACCGTTCTTTTTGAGAATCAGCTTGAAGCGGTAAGTGAATGTGGTTGGCGTCATGGGCAACGGCGTACCCTGCCGCCGGAATAGAAAGTCATTGGCTGTCAGTTCCCGTTGGTCATAGGTTTCGGTGATGTATGCGCATTCACGCTGATATTCCCGCAGCAGACTTTCCATCTCAGCGGAGAAGTAGACATAGCGGTCACCGGCGCGGGTTTTTGGTTCTTTTACGAAGATCTCCTCGTCTGTCACCTTGACCGCGTTGCGGCAGATGTGGATGGAACGCTGCTCCCAATCAATGTCGCACCACTTCAGTCCGCAGCACTCACCCCGCCGCATTCCCGTGGCGATGATGAGCTTGAAGTAGGTTTCGTACTTAATGCTCTCGCCCTCCAGCGCGGCGATGATCTTCTGTGCCGTTTCCTCGTCCGCGATCTTCTTTTCACACTTGCGCCCGGCGTAGCGGTAGGTGCGCCACGCCGGATTATGCGAAAGAAAGCCACCCTCCACGGCATCAGAGAGGATGCTGCACAGCGTAGCGTGCACGCCCTCAATGGTGTACTCGGAGAGTGGCTTTTTTGTGTCGGGACTGATGACTTTTCGCAGTTCTGCGTAGAAATTCCGGAAGTGCTCCGGCCGCAGCTCGGTGAGCTTGTAGTGACCCAGCGCCGGGAGAATACGCTCGATGTCCTGCCGGTCGCGGCGGATGGTGGACTTCTCCAGCTTGCCGGGAGCGATGTCCGTCAGCCACAGGTCGATGTATTTTGCCAGCGTGAGCTGCTGGACTGGCTGCGGCGTGTGGCGGCATTCCCGCTCAAAGAGGACTGCCTGCTCGTTGAGCCATTTTTTCACCTGCTTGGGCGTTAGTTCCTCCGGCGGATGGACGGTTTTCTGCTGGGGCTTGACGCGCTTGCCGTTGTAGTCATAGCCCATGGACACCACGATGAGATAGCTGCTGCCGCGCTTGCGGATGCTTGCCATAAAAATGACCTCTCTTTCATTTATTCTCAGTACAGTTGAGGCTTATTTTGCAAGCACAACATACCGCAAGCGCGGCGGTAAAGCTATCACAATTTTCTTGGGAAAATGAATTTCTACGAAAGCAACAATCATGCGCTGTGCTGCTTCGGAGAACAGACGGCGGCGAGATTGAAGATCTGCTCGCCGTCCGGACGGAGCATGGTGAGCATGGAGTCAGCCGCTTGCTCCTTCTGCGCCTGCTGGGGGTGGCAGTAGGTGCGCTCCAGAAAGCCGGTGTCCGCATGACCCACGAGGTCTGCCACCGTCTGCTTGTCCACGCCGCAGTGCAGAAGCGATGTCACGAAGTAGTGCCGCAGGGTGTGAAGGTGGTACTCCCGCGGAAAGCCGATGGCGGCATAGATCTTCCGCAGCCGCTTGGTGAAGGTGTCAGGGTGGATGAGTTGCCCCTGCTCGCCGGTGAAGAGATAGGGACTAAGCCTGCGGCGCTGCTTGTCCGCCTCCATCTGCTTGCGGCGCTTGTAGGCGAGGAGGATGCCCCGCAGGTCGGAGGAGAGATAGACTTCACGGCTCTTGCCGTTTTTGGTGCTGCCCTCCACGATGCCCTTGCCGGGAACGCTGCTGCGGGAGTGGCTGACGGTGAGCAGCAGACCGTTCTGCGTGCCGGTGAAGTCCGACCATTGCAGAGCGCACAGCTCGCCCCGGCGGCAGCCGGTGTACATGGAGAGCAGAAAAAACAGACGGTAGTGCCGCGGCTCCTTTGCCAGCGCGTCCAGCAGCTTTTCCACCTCGCCTCGCGTGGGGATGCGCTGCACCGTGCGCTGCGGTGTGGGCAGGTCTAACATCCGCGCGGGATTCTTTTCGATGATCTCATTGCGCTTGGCGTCGCTGAGTACGGCGGAGACCACGGAGAGGTACCGCTGCGCGGTGGATTCGTTGATGCGCTTTCCGTGGTGCTTGCGCTTGCGCAGCTCGGAGAGCATATTTTCCAGTGCCATCGGTCGGAGCTTATTGAGGCGGATGCCGCCGATCATGGGATACACCACCTCCAGCATCCGCCGGTATGCAGCGATGGTGCTGGGGGCTTATTTCGTCTGCCGCTTCAGCCAGCGGGAGGCGAATTCCTCAAAGGTCATCTCGCCATCCTCGGCGTAGCCGGTCTTGAAGCTGCGCTCCAGCTCCTCGGCGGCGTGGGCGACATACTGCCCGATGCCGCGCTTGGGGACACCGGGCGGGACTTGGATGGTGGTCTTTGCCTTGCTGATTTTTTTGCCGTTGGGCCGGTAGCCGTTGCTGACGGTGATCTTATATCGCCGCTCGTCCAGTTGCTTGATGCTTGCCATTTTTAGAACCCTCCCATGGTTTGCTGCTGTTTTTCTTGCACAGCCTGCTCATCCAATTTCTCTTTCACAGCCAGAGCCGCGCCCGCGGCGAAGCCGAGCGCCGCACCGAAGTTTTCGGCGGCGATCTTCGCCTCCATGCGCCGCCGCTTTTCCTCGGCATCCTCATCCTCGTCCACCAATGTCCCCACAGCGGTCAGCCCAGCCACGGCGGGGATCAGAGGAACAGGCCGCGGATCGCCGCCGCGCCATACCAACCCGCCAGTGCCGCCGTGCCAAGGATCAGCACCAGCATGATCCACTTGAGGGTCACCAGCAGGCTGAAGTCCGGAAGCCAGTCGATCCACTTGGAGGAATATTTCTCGCTCAGATTCCCAACCCGTTCCAGCAACCTGTTCATCTCCGTCAGCGATTCCTGCATCTCCGTGAGCGACTTCTGCACCGGCGTCAGGTCGACGCGCGTTCTCAGTTCCGGCAGGGTCTTCCGAATTTCCTCCAACTCCCAGTTTATTCCGTCTACCTGCTCCGTCAATTTGTTCATCGCCTGCGGCAGATCGCACTGGATCACAATGGGTTGGATCGTCTGCGGCGCAGCCGGCGGTGCGCTGTTCGGCTGGTTCATCCGTTTCAATTCCTCCATCGGTTTCCTCTGCTCGATGGAATTTTCTTTGGACGAGCTTTGCCCGTATTCTGAATTCATGCTCCATGGCCTCCTTGCAATACTTTTCTTCGTGTAGTTTGTTGTCGCGGCATTTTAGTCCGTCCGGCGTGGTGTAGGTGATGTACTTGCGCCCGCTCTCCCAGCGGACGGCATAGCCCTCGGACTCCATCAGTGAAACGAAGGCGTCCTTGTCGGCGGCGTATTTCATGCACTCGTCGATAGTGTTCATGAGCCGCAGCTTCCAGCTTTGGCCCCTCAGCGCCGTGTGGTATTCCGCGCCGCTCATGCCGCGGGCCTGCTGCGTTGGCACGTCAAAGACCGGCAGGCCCATTTCCAGACAGATCGCATCGTTGCGCCGCATCAACTCTTGCAGTTGTTCCTTCGCCATGTGCAGCTTTTTGCCGGTGTCGAAATTGACGGAGTTGATGACGCAGTGGGAGTGGATGTGCTCGCGGTCTACATGGGTGCAGACCAGCACCTCGCAGCCGTCAAAGTATTCTGCCAGCCGCCGCGCGGCTTCGTGAGCCTGCCGTGGATCGACTTCTGCACCCTTTGGAAAGCTCTGCACCATGTGGTAGAACATCACGCCGCCGTCCTTGTGATAGAGCAGCTTCGTGTTCAGAAAATCGTCGTAGACGCTCTGCGGCTGGCAGTTGATGCCGCTGACGAGCGGCTCGCCCTCCCATGCGGATTTCTTTTCCTGCATGACGTAGAGCATCACGCCGCGCATGGCGGCGCGGGATTGCGTGCCCCGCTTGTAGTTCACAAAATGTACGATGGCCATACGGCTCACCGACCTTCCATGACAGCCCGCAACGCGGCGCTGACCTCGGACAGCTCACCGGCAGCTTTTTCCAGACCGATGACCTGCACCTTGCCCATGTTGGCGAGGACGGTGAGCCGGTTGATGTTGCTGCCGATGCCCTTGAGCTGGCGGAGTAGTTCTTTTTGCTCGTCGATGACCACGATCCGTTTGCCGAGACAGCAGGCGGTGACGTAATCACTCATGGACATGTGGGCTTTCGCCGCCAGCGCCCTGATCTTCTCACGGTCGGCGGACGCCATGCGCGTGCTGAATTTGATATCTTTTTTCATGTTGAATAACCTTTCTGTCGTAATTCTCTCGTCCCCTCGGAGAGCTGGGGGGTCTTTAAGTGGGTGTGGGCTTCTGCCCGAAAATGGGGTGCGGGGCTACGCCCCATCCAGTGCATTTGGCAGGACAGCGGCTTCGCCGCAGACCAGACAAATGCGATGCTGGCCGTCGTCCGAGCGGACGACGAATCCCTCGTCCCGCCGCAAGCGGCAGGACTCGTGCTCTCTGTCGCTCGTCCTCTTCCCACCGAAACCGCTTCGCTGGGTTTCGGCGGGAGCCCTGTTGGGGGAGGTGATAAAAACTCCCGTTTTGCATTTTTTCGGTGCTTCTATGTGGGGGGGTGGTATCACTACCCTCCGGCCGCTGTAGCTGTGTCAGAATAACCCCGCGCGGGGTTTATTTCAGCAGAAAAAACGGCTTTCTCAGAGTGGGTGCTCTGCACCGACGGGCACGCTGTTCCCTCCTGCACACAGCGCTTTTTCGGCACTTCTGTGTGGGGGGTGGTATCACTACCCTCGGCGTGCGCTTTATGCCGTTGAAACGCTGGACGCCCGCGGGTCACGGTGGCGTATTCGCCGTTTTTATGCCGCCCCAGAATTCGCCCTGTGCGGGCTGAATATCCCCGCGGCGGGTACACACGCCCCCCATCCCCGAACCGCGCACACAGCGGCTCACACGCCGAAACACGGCGGGTTCTCAGGGTCGATGGTGACGATGTTCTCGGTAGTGGAATCATCGACACCATCGGCCCTTTTCAGGCAGATCAGACGGTCGCCGTTGCTCTTGCGGAAGGACACCGTGATGCCGTTTCTCCTTAGAGCGTCAACGCTTTTGCGGATTCGGTGGGAGAAGCTGTTGGGGGTCAGCCCCTCCGTACCGGCAGGGTCGATCTTTTCCAACAGCACCTTGGCAGGGGCGCTGATCTCCGGTTGCCGGCGCAGCAGTTCAGAGAGAAGAAAAAGAATCCGTTCGCTGGGCAGCTCCGCCTGTTCGCAGTCATCTGACAGCAGTTTCCAGACATGATCCTCACCGTCGAACTCCAGCGCCAGCTCTCGGTAGGGGATGTCTCGCCCGGTGCAGTAGAGCGTGGCGGTGTTCTCTCTGCGCTGACTCTTGCGGAGGACGAAGTTGCTGTCGGTAGCGCCGCTGAGTCCGGTGGTGCCGGAAATCATGTTTATGGGATCATCGTCACTCATCTTCCGCAGGTGATGCACCAGCAGAATGGCGATGCGGTGCTTGTCCGCCAGCGCTTTCAGAACACCGATGTCCCGGTAGTCGTTGGCGTATGGATTCGCGTCGTTGCCCGCGGTGCGGATGCGCTGGAGCGTGTCGATGACGATGAGCCTGGTCTGCGGATGCTCCTTCAGGAATTGCTCGATCTGTTCCACCAGCCCGTTGTGGAGCTGCTGGGACATGACGGCGAAGTGCAGCGTGGGCGGCGCGTCCTCCGTGAGATCAAAGAGGCGGCTCTGGATGCGCTGGAAGCTGTCCTCCAGACAGAGGTACAGCACCTCGCATGGCCGTGTGGCGAACGTCCAGAGCGGTTTGCCCTGCGCGGCGCAGAGACACAGCCACAGCGCCAGCCACGATTTGCCGATCTTCGGCGCGCCTGCCAGCAGGTGCAGACCCTGGGGCAGCAGATCGTCGACCACGAAGGAAACCGGCTCGTAAGCGGTGCTTTGCAGCGTGTCCGCGTCAATGGTTTGCAGTCGGTTGATTTGAGACATAAAAAAACCTCCGGATAAAAGAATAAGGGCAGAGACCTCGCTGCAGTCGAGGCTCTAACCCTTTCACTTGATTATTCTGTATTTTTTGGTAGAATGAGAATATCGCAGGACGGTTACAAAACAGATATGGGACAGAAGAGCGATGCTATGCCGCTGGGAATACAGCAGAACAACGATTTCACGCAGTTTACAATGGATGTCTGGAATGACAAGATCTTTTATCAGGAGAAGGAGTTCCCGGCGGGATTCATGGCGATGTCCATTCTGAACATTCCCGAAGAAGAACTGCCGGAGCTGATACAGGCCGGCGGCGCGCCGACCTTCCTGTTCCCTGTGGTGGTACAGGGCAGCGATGAGGAGGCTGCGGCGGTATTCCCGCAGCTGCGGGAACGGATATTGTACCTGACCGAGCTTCTTTGGAAGTATCCACCCTTTTGCTATAATGACTATGAGAAGGAAATGCGCCGGATCAATATCCTGTTTGACGAGAGCGCACTCCCCCAAATACGGACGCCCGATTCGGAGTTCCAGACAGAGTTCCTGAGATTCTGCGTCGGGATCATACGCATCCCTATCGCTATGTATCACTTCTATGCGGCGGGGCGGTTCTTTGAGTTGGATTATCTGCGCCGTCTGAAAAAACGGAACGAAACACATTTCGCCGTGGCCGCACATGACTGCTTCAACAGCGAGCAGTTTTGGGATGAGATGCGGAGTTTACAGAGCTTGGATATGGAGCCGTTCACGGTCTACCCGGAGTTGTCCTCCACCTATGTGTTTGCCCGCAGTCCTAAAAACGAAAAAGAAATGGTGTTTGTGGAACGGGTGATTTTTCCACGCCTGACCGATTTCTACACCTATGACCTGATGAACGGATTGCACCACGGCCACGCACCCAGCCAGTGCCAAGGCTGCGGGAGATACTTTCTGACCACCAACGGTCACATCCCCAAATACTGCGACGGCGTCGCTCCGCAGGACAGCCGCTATACCTGTCGGCAGTACGGCGCGATGAAGCACCAGAAGGAGCAGAACAAGCAGCACCCGGTCTACCGCCTGTTCAATACCCGAACCGGGACGATCCGCAAGCATCACCAGAGAGGAAAAATCTCCGATGACCTACGGCAAGAGGCACTGTATCTGGCGGAGAGTTATCGGGACAAGGCGCTGATGGACAATGACTATGTCGCTGACGGGTATGCGCGGGACATGGAATTGGAACACCTTTACGCGGAGGCAGAGAAGCGGCTGAAATGAGGAAGGGGGCGTTCCTGTGACGAAAAATATGTACACCGTTGCAGGAGATAGCCCCTGCAACGAAGAGCTGGCTTTGCGGATACAAGCCGGAGACAAAAACGCCGCGGAGCGGCTCATCGCACAGAACGAGGGTTACCTCACTGAACTGGCGCAGGCGTACATACCGCGGTGTGAACTGGAGGACTTGAAGCAGGAGGCGGCGCTGGCGCTGCTGGACGCGGCGAGGCGCTTTGATCCCGCCCATGGAACAAAACTGCTGACTTATGCGACACCCGCGATAGAAGCGGCGCTGTCCGACTATGCCTCGCGATACGCCTTTCCTCTGTCCGTCCCAACCAGCCGCGGCAGCCAACTCCGCACTGTGGCGCACCTTTGCGCCGAGGCGCAGGATGCATCTGAATCGGAACTGACCAAGGCGGTATGCGAAAAGCTGAAGGTATCCTCCAAGGCAGCTGAGACACTGTTGAAGGAATACCGCACGCTGTGCTGTGCGCGGCAGTTGGGGGACGATGTATTCTCCGTCAGCTGCGGCGGCGATCCCGCCGTGGCCTATGACCGCCTCATGCGCCGAACGCTGCTGATGCAGCGGATGGAGCAAGTGTTGACGCCCAGAGAGCTGAATCTGGTGCGAAGATACCTTGGCATCGGTCAGCCGGACGAGGAAAGTATGACTTTTCAGGAGCTGGCGATCCGGCTCAATTACAACGGTCCCAGCAGTGTGGAGAAAGCGTACAAAGCTGCGCTCCGGAAGCTGAAAAAGGACTTGTACGGCGGCGCCTACGGCCGGTGGCTCTCCGCACAGAAAGCTATTAACAAGGCCAGAGCATAAGCGGAGGCTGATCCTGGGCATTACACAACTCCTCAGACCACATGGTTGGATGAAAAGGAACTGATGGAGCGGTTTATCTGCGAGGTCGTTTCGCTGATCCGTGTTCATGAGATTTTCAGTGACGCATTGGAGAATATTGCTGCAAAAATTTTTGAGGAGTCTTGAAAACGTACAGTTTTCAAGACTCCTCAAGATCATTCCAGCTCAAATGCGCCGGTATAAAGCTGATAATAATGTCGCTTGCCTTAATGATTTCCAGCTTTGTGTTTGAAATAATCTGATTGTCGGTCATTCTTTGATTCTCCTTTTCGATAGATAATGCGGCATTGGATAACGGTGGCACGGAAGCTCTGCTTGCAGCTCCTTTCGCATTTTCTGCAAAGTTCGTTATATTTCTTTCTGCCACGCTCATCAAGAAAGAACGCCCATTCTCTCTTGAGGTATTTCGGCATACGGGGCATAACTGACACCTCCTTATCGCTGCCTAATTGCCGATTTGCTCCCGAAACGCAGAAACGCCCAAAACCGTTTCCCGCTGTACAGTTTCGGGGTGATTTCGGGCGTTTAATTTTGATATGAGCGGCTTTCAAGACGGCGGCGGTATTCTTACCGCCGTTTACTGCTTGCCGCTGTTTGTCGCTTCCGGGTAACAAAAAAGCGCCGTATTGCTACGACGCTTTTGTCTTGCTCGGAAGATAGAGCAAGGGAACGCTATTCAATTATCTGTTATACTTTTTCTTTCTGCTGACAACCGTTGTACCAATGGCTGCACCGCCGCTGATGAACAGCAGTGCGATCCACAGCATGAGGTTGCTTGTATCGCCGGTCAGAGGAGACTGCGGCAGCTTCGCCGTTACGGTATCGGCCTGCTTGATTTCCTGTGTTGCTTTGGCGTCCTTGTAATACTTGTTGCAGCCGTCGCAGTACCAGTATTCGATATTGCCCTCAGAAGTCTTTGTTGCCGCCTTTGCATCTATATGCTTGAGGTTGGCGTGGTGCTTCGCATCAAGCTCGCCGTAGGTCTTTCCGCAGACCGCGCACTTGGCCTTGTCCTTGCAGGTCGCCGTCCCGCCGGAGCAGTCTTTGGTTTCGGAGCCAGTGCAGCCGTCCACCGTGCATTTACGGGTGTGCGTGCCGTCGCCGTTGGATACCCATTCACCGTAGGTGTGTCCGTCGTTCACGGTCACGGTAACCCTTGTCTCGTTGCCTGCCTTATCGGTCACAACAATCGTTTGCTCGCCGCTTGCGGGAGAGAGAATAAATTGACCGTTTTCATCAAGGATGACTTCCGTGCCGTTCACCTTCACTGTGCCGATATACTTTTCGTCAACGGTAATAGTCTGTGCTGCGCAATAGGTTTTGCCGGCTTCAATGCCGGAGATAACGGGGACTGTTGCGTCCAGCACGATGCCGTTTGTGTTAATGTAGGCAACATTTCCGCTGGTATCGGTCAGTTTTGCATAAATAACATACTCGTTATCGGGATTGATACTGAACGGCGCGGAATATGCCGTAAAGGTCATTCCCGCAAGTTCCGATTCGGCAAGCGCCTTATTGCTCAGCAGGTATTCGATCTTAACCGCTTCACCGCTGTTGTCCGCAGCGGTAACGGTTACCATCTGCGTATCCTTAAAGAACAAACCGAAGGTGATGGTGTTGAAGAAAGACTTCCAGCCGTTTTCGGCAATCTTGATTTCGCCTGTAGGCACTGCAATATCACGCCACTGAGCCGTGATTGTCAGATTCTCCGCAGGCATGGTTGTCGGGAATGTTTTATCCCAACCGTTGAACTGATAGCCCTCTCTTGTCAGGGTCGGAGCGGTAATCGGTGTGCCGTAATCCTGCGTTATGGTAATATCCGCTTTGCCGTTTTCGGGCTTGACTGTGACGGTATATTGATTGATCTCCCACTTCGCCCAATATTCCTTGTTGCCCGTTTCGGTGTCGCCGATTGCCGTAACAGGAGAGCCGGTCAAGCCTTCGTTGTCATACCATCCCTTGAACGTATATCCCGTATAGGTCATATCGTCGGCTGTCGGAAGCGTTGCACCCACGCCGTAGGTGTATCCGGTGACATTGCCGCTGTTGATCGTGCCGCCGTTTGTGTTCAGCGTGACGGTGTAGGTATTTGCTTCCCACTTCGCCCAATACTCCTTATTGCCCGTTTCGGTGTTGCTGATTGCCGTAACAGGAAAGCCGGTCAAGCCTTCATTGTCATACCATCCCTTGAAGGTGTACCCGGTGCGCGTCACATCTGTCGGGAGTGTTGCGCCCACGCCGTAGGTGTATTCGGTGACATTGCCGCTGTTGATCGTGCCGCCGTTCGTGTTCAGCGTGACGGTGTAGGCATTTGCTTCCCACTTCGCCCAATATTCCTTGTTGCCCGTTTCTGTACCGCCGATTGCCGTAACAGGAGAGCCGGTCAGATTTTCGTTGTCATACCAGCCCACGAACGTGTGGCCTGTATAGGTCATATCGCCCGCTGTCGGGAGTGTTGCGCCCACGCCGTAGGTGTAGCTTGTGACATTGCCGCTGTTGATCGTGCCGCCGTTCGTATTCAAGGTTACGGCGTAGGTCGGGGCTGTCCACTGCGCCGTCAGTTTCGTCACCTCAGCCGGAACACTGTCGCCGGGGGCGTAGAATTTACCGTTGCTGCCAAGCCACATAAAGAAACTTCCTGCATCCCCGTCCGGGCGGGTCAGACCGTCGGACGCAGGCGCGGTAAACTCGCTGCCGGTTTTCACGATGATTTGAATATCCTCGGAGCTATTACCCAGCTTGCCGCCGCCAAGGTCAAGGGTAACGACCTTCAGTCCGTCAGAACCCAGTGTGCCAGGGTTCAGGACTTCAAGGACGGGGCGGAAACCGAGGTAGACGTTCCGAAACGAGGACGAGGTGTAATACCAGAAGCGGGCCGAGTTGTACCCACGGTACGCCCGGAACGACTCGGCGGCAGAAGAAGTATCCTGTCCCCACGAATACATTTTATTCCAGTTTTGGATATATCCGCTGTTCTTGTTCAGCATCGTGTCCCATTCGTTGCTTTGGGGCACGCCGCGTTGGGAATCGCCCGAGCCTGTAGAGTTACTTCCCACAGACGGTGCGCGCAGGGTATAGTCCACGCCGCCGCTGGCATAATTTTTACCGAAAATCAGACCTTCGTCATTCAGGCCACCCCAGCTAATCGTATGCGTTACGGCATAGTCCGCCACAAACAGGCTGTGGGGATATTTGTTCTGCTGTGCATACTCCTCGGTGGTTGCCGTCGCAGACGTGAGTTTGTAGGCTTCTATCGTTCCCACATAGGTAAAGGGAACATAGTGCAGCGACGTATCCGGCAAAGAAACCGCACCATCTGAGTTTCCGCTGTTTGCTGTGCCGGGAATATTCATCGCCGAAAGGTCAAAATAATATCTGCCGCCGGGGGTGAGGAAAAACTGTTCTGATAAAGCAAACTGCGCCGTGAGCTTGGTAACGTCCGCCGGAACGTTGTCGCCGGGGGCGTAGAGCTTGCCGTTGCTTCCGAGCCACATGAAGTAGCTATCTGTATTTTCGTCCGGGCGGGTCATGCCGTCGGACGCAGGCGCGGTAAACTCGCTGCCGGTTTTCACGATGATGTGAATAGCATCGGAGCTGCCGCCCAGCTTGCCGCCGCCAAGGTCAAGGGTAACGGCCTTCAGTCCGTCAGAGCCCAGTTCGTCAGGGTTCAGGACTTCAAGGACGGGGCGGAAACCGACGTTCGGGTAGGAGTACGCAGCACCGTAGTTGCCCCAGCCGCGGGCCGAATAGTACCCGCGAACCGCACGATACCACGATTCGTAACTTGATGTGTCCTGCCCCCACGAATATATGTCGTTCCAGTTTTTGACATAGCCGCTGTTCTTGTCCAGCACCGCGTCCCACTCATTGCTTTGGGGCGTACCGCGCTCTGAATCGTCTGAACCGGTAAACCCACTTCCACAAGACGGTGCGCGCAGGGTATAGTCCACGCCGCCTCTGGCATAATTTTTGCCGAAAATCAGACTTTTCGTATTTAAGTCATCCCGGCTTACCGTATGCGTTACATTGTAGTCCGCAATAAACAGGCTGTGGGGATATTTGTTCTGCTGTGCATATTCCTCGGTGGTTGCCATCTCCGATGTGAGCTTGTAGGCTTCTATTGTTCCCGCATAGGTAAAGGGAACATAGTGCAGGGTGCTGTCCGGCAGACCACCGTTTACCTTTCCGGGAATATTCATCGCCGAAAGGTCAAAGTAATAGGTGCCGCCGGGGGTGAGGAAAAACTGTTCGTGATACCCAACGGTGAGATCGATGTCTACAAAATCGCTTGCATAGCCAGTTGTGCTGTCATAGCCCGAAATCCCGCTTGCGCCGAGCTGGATGCCCTTGCCGGTGTCCGCCGCAAATGCCGCCGTGGGCAACAGCCCAATCAGCATGACGCAGCACAGCAGAAGACTTAAAATTCGTTTTCTCATCTTGTTCCCTCCGTTTCGCCATCCATCGACAGCTTAAAATCGTATTTCATTTCCAGCATAGCAAAGAGCTTATACATAACCTCTGTGGCAATCGCCTTGATATCCAGTGTCTGAATAAAGGCAAGCACCTTTTCCTGCTCCTCCTCCGGCACCTTGTACACCCGAAGTGCCGCCGTCAAAAAGCGGCTGAGCTTGCGTTCCAGTGGGAAATGGATGTCACATTTGCGTGCCATATAACTGCGCATCAGCCCCGCCGTGCCGATGTCCATTTCATAAAAATCGCTGTCGCTGTAATCGGGGAAATTCCCGCCGAAAATCTCTTTTAATTCCGCCGTGGTATGCACATAGATATATTCTGCCGTGTCCGGAGCGGTATAGGCTTCGATATAAATCTCTCGCAGATTCTCGTTCAGCTCGGTGAGGGTGAGCTGGATCGCCGTATCCACCGCATAGGCATACACCGACGGCAGCTTGCTGCCCGCAATGCTCCTTGCCACACCGAACTGACCGTCGAACATCGTCTCGGTCAAGTCCAGCAAAATTTTATCCTTGGTGGGAAACAGATTCAAATAGCTTCCTCTTGCAACGCCCGCTTCGTCAACAATCTGACTGACAGAGGTGTTTTTATATCCCTGCTCCAAAAAAAGCCGGACACAGGCGGTCAGGATTTTCTTCCTTGTTTCGCTGCTGCTTCTTCGCAAATAAATCACCTCTCTATAAAAGTGTTAGTATCCGTACTAATAATATCATCTCGAGAGTAAAAAAGCAAGTGGCATTTGATATTTTTCCGCATTAAATTGTGACATTTTCGTAAACGCTGCCTTCTTCCATTACTCACGGAACTTTATGA
>ERZ791753.1050-NODE-1050-length-19897-cov-19.866596_pt1 | contig 19897 bp, 19 predicted proteins | sample MGYA00509951_ERZ791753 | MGnify/ENA primary metagenome ERZ791753 (study PRJEB30046, sample SAMN00792026) | human gut metagenome | study: EMG produced TPA metagenomics assembly of the A metagenome-wide association study of gut microbiota in type 2... | reverse complement strand
GCGTGATGCCGAGGCTGCCGTCAGGGTCGATCTTCGCAGACAGTGCCGATGGTGAACCGAGGTATTCAGGATCGGCACGGAGCAATTCAGAGAGAAGTTTTGTGAGTTGAAGCGTTGAAATCTTAGAAGCGCCACTGCAAGTTTTGCTGTCCTCAAGCAGTTTCCAGACGTGATCTTCCTCGCCAAATTCGAGTTTCAACGTCCTATCCGGAATATCACGACCGGTGCAATGCAGGGATGCGACGTTGACAAGACGGGAGTTTTTCTGGAGTACGAACGTCGAGTCCGCCGCACCGCTTAAGCCTGTCGAGCCGGAGATCATGTTCATCGGATCGTCGTCGTGGAGTTTCCTCAGATGGTGGATAAGCAGGATCGCGATTTGCCGCCTGTCTGCAAGCCGTTTCAAAAGTCCGATGTCCTGATAGTCATTTGCGTACAAGTTGCTGTCACTGCCTGTACCTCGAACGCGCTGCAGGGTGTCAATGACAACGAGTTTTGTGTCAGGGTGCTCTGTCAAGAACTGCTCGATCTGCTGTTCCAACCCGTGCTTGAGTGTGTCCGCCATAATTGCAAAATGCAGCGTCGGCGGTGCGTCTTCCGTCAGGTCAAAGAGCCGTGTCTGGATACGCTGGAACGAATCTTCAAGACTGAGATACAGCGCTTCTCCCTGCGTTGTTGCAAAATTTCAGAGTGCCTGTCCCTGCGAAACGCATAAGCACAGCCACAAGGCCAGCCAAGACTTGCCGATTTTCGGCGCACCCGCGAGGATGTGCAAGCCCTCCGGGATGAGTTCGTCGACGAGAAACGGCGTTGGTTCATACGTCCGATTTTGCAGATCTTCTGCGTTGATGGTTTCCAGTTTGGTCATTTTCTCACTTCCTTTCGATATTATTTATTGTAGATACATTTTCTACAAATCTACAATCGGATGATAGCACAGCCATTGACATTCTACAATAGGTAATGTATCATTTATCCGCATACACTACACGAGTGAAAATACATTCTCTACAAAGGAGGCGCACGCACATGGGCGTTTTGGGGAAAGATTTATTGGATTTTCACCGACCGCGCACCAATACGAAGGTGGAGTTCGGCGCGTCCAGCTATTGGGTCGAATCCAATCCGGCGATGCAGCCCTACGGCACTGTGCTGACGGAAATTCTGAATCTTGACGCTGCGCCGTTTCAAGAATTATTGGATCAATATCGGAAGACCGTTGCAGAAAAGGATGCAGAGCAGGCAGCGCGGGCGTTTCAGGCTGTGACAAATGGATTTGCATCTTTACCGCTTTACCGCCTGTATTGGGATGACGTTCAGCTGTTTGCAAGCATGGATGTGCGTGAATTATTCGTGGGAGAAGCGCAGGAAGCGTTCCGCGAATATGCGATGCAGGACGATACGTTGCCGAGGTTCATGCTGGAGCAGCTGGACGCCATCCGATTGATTCAGGAGCGCTATGGGTGGTTCCTGGACGGCATTTTTGCGGGCAAGCCGTTTGAAAAGAAAAAGGGCCAGAGAAAAACTTCTCTGGCCCAGCAGATCGGGAAAAAAGGGTTGGAGCCGTTCGTCAGCGGCGTCAGCCTTGGAGCAAGCCCGGAGGTGGACGCGCCGAAGGTAAACGCGCAGTTCTGCATTCGCGGCACTGGGCGCGGGGCGGAGTTGGTCGAAAAAATGTACTTTGACCGGCTGCTGGATTTTGTCTATGTAGAATTCATGAAAGGCTTGCAGCGCGGGTTTGTTCCGAAGCGCTGTGCCAACTGCGGGCGTTGGTTTTTGCAGACGCCGGGCGCGACCTTCGCCTATTGCGCAGGTCCTGCGCCAGAAGACCCGTCCAAGACCTGCCGGGAGATCGGCGCGGCCAGCAGCTTTAAGGACAAAGTTGCGAACAATGAAGTCTGGCAGGTGCAGCAGCGGGCGTACAAGAAATATTACGCGCGTACCATGCGGAAGGACATGACCAAGGCCGAGTTTGAGGCATGGACGCGCGACGCGGAGCAAAAGCGGGACGCCGCGCTGGAACCGTATGCACGCGCAGAAAGCGAGGAAGAACGGCAGCGCATCGCAGATGCGCTGGCGGAGGAACTGAATCAACTATAATGGATTTAGAGTGACGTCCGTGTCGGCGCTGCCTTAGTGGAACCAAATTCCGTGTGCCTCCAGACATTTTTTCAGCTCGGGATACGCCTTTCTGCTTAATGGGATGCAATCCTGACAACCATGGAGTTGTAAAAAGAATACGTTTCCTCCATTTTCAACGCGGATACCCTCAATATAGTTCAGATTAACCAGGAAAGACTGATGGCATCGAAAGAACTTGTCTTTGCTAAAAATCTGCTCCAGATTTTTCAGTGTATCATTCAGCGTTATGGACACTCCGTTGTTTTGATGAATGCACGCCTTCCGGTTGATCCGCTCAATATATAGGATCTCTTCTTCTGCAAGAAAGACATACCCTTGGCTGACCATTATCCCTATTTTTCTACTGGACGGCTCTGCTTCCTTTCCATGAGCCGCATGGGATGCCGCAATTCTTTCCAATGACTGTTCCAAGCGAAAAGACGAAAGCGGCTTTGTCAGAAAATCCAATGGAGAATAATCGTAGCCTTTTAGCGCCCACTCAGCATGCCCCGTTAAAAATATATATGGGATCTGCGGATACGCTTTCTGCAAATAAGCAGCAACTTCGAAGCCTGATACACGCCCCATTTCCACATCGACTAGCACGGCATCCGGCGGGTCAGCTCGGAGGGAGGCGCTTAGGTCATCCATATTGTTTGCGATTTCTGCTTTATCCACCAATGGAGATTGTTCCAACATGCTTTTGGTAGCTGCCAAAGACGCAGCATCATCGTCAATTACTAAAATTTTCATGTCCGTCCTCGCTCTGATTGATCCTGTCGGGAATCTGTACCACTATGCTGATTTTTTGCCCATCGAGCTCGATAAAAAAAGCTCCACCATACTTTTTTGCAATACGTTCGATATTCTTCAGTCCAATCCCCTCGTGACTCGGCTTTGTGCTGATATTCATTTCAGCGGCATGAGTCAAGCTGTCCGGATCCCTAAGAAACGGATTTGTTACTTTGATGACAGACCGGCCAGCCCGTTTCATGACAAGAAGCTCCATCCATCGGTTTGGAGCTTTGTACTGTGTTACTTCTTCCATTGCATTTTGCAGCATATTGCCCAGAACGCGGTTCAGCTCAAATGCAGAGCATGCAATCTGCTTCATATCGTGCTTGATGGAGCAGATAATGGAAATTCCCTGCTGTTCAGCGCGGGCAATATAGTCACTGATAAGCGCACTGACCGCAGGATCATCCAGTGGAATTACCTCGTTGCTTCGGCGAACTTCCTCTGACAGCTTTTCTGTATACTCACGACAAGCATCAATCTGATTAGAAGAAAGCAACCCGCAGATCGTGTGGACATGAATCAAGAAATCATGTCTTTGAGACCGGATGGCGTGAAAAAAGCGCTGGGAAGCTTCCTGAGCATCTTCCAGATAGGAAACTTCGCTGATCAGCAAAGAATAGGAAAACGCGACATACATTCCAATGGCAAAGAACGCAAACACGCTCAGCCAAAGGCCTGCCATTGCGATACCGGACGTCAGATATGCCATTGCAATCAGGATAGCAGTCTGAAAAAGCTGCGCCAGAACAATCCATATCTGCCGGGCACGAAAATCCTTCTCTGACGCTGAATCCCACAAAAGCTGCCACCTTTCACGGTTTACAAGGCGAAGCCTACCAGATAGTGCCGCATATACGCCGCCCACCATCAGTGTTATCTGTATAATTTGAGCAAGAATTGCGTCAAAGTATTGGCAGAGCAACCACAGCTGTTGGAACGCAAGGGCTGTCTCTGCACACAGGAGAGCAGCAGAAAAGGTCAGGAGTCTCTCATGCTTCTCGCTGTACATCCATGCTGTTGCCAAACAGACAAGTGTCCCAAGCAATAGCCATCCGTACAGATTTAGGGGTAAGGTTAAAAACAAATTGGCCAAAAACAGAAGTGACAGTGGCGGGATGCTGCACAGCAAAACCATCTTTCGAGGAAAGCCCATCGCTGCATAGCTGGCGATTACTGCACCGCAGAGCGTTACAAAGATGCCAAAGCTGCGCATATCTACTTTGCCCCCTCATCTTTACTTTTTTAAATAATACCACATTTTTATAGTCAGTTCAATCTTCCGTCAAATAAAGATGCCAGGATACAGCTCAATGGTTCGAGTCGTATCCTGGCATAGTTGTTATGAAAGGCTGTCAATACATGCCTGTACTGCCTTTGCCAATTGATCCGGACAGGAAGTACCTATGCCGTTACAATTGATTCCTGCACAGCGAGCAATAACTTCCTCCGCCGATAGACCTTCGGCCAACTTGCATAGCGACAAATTACTTCCTATACAGCCACCTCTAATTTTTACATGAAAGATTTTACCATCAATATAGTCGAAGCTGATCGTCTCCGAGCATACCTGCGGCGCGTTTTTATATTCGTAATGCTTTTCCATCAGATGCTGGCCTCCTTCTGCTGATAGGCAGCAATTTTCCCGAGGCACTCATCCAGCGCCAGCGCCAACTGTTTTGGGCAGGAATTTCCGTCATGGCAGCCGACCTTCTTGCAGATCCCAATAATCTCCTCCGGAGTTCTTCCCTCTACCATATGGGAAAGCCCCTGGTGTCCGCCATCGCAGCCTCCGCGGATTTCAGCATTCCGAACGACTCCATCAATCAGATCAAAACGGATCTGGTAGGCACATACACCATCTGGGTGGTACTCATAGCCGCATATATCCATCATCGCTTGTTCCCCCTAATTATTGACACGCCGCGCTGCAGCATTCTGCAAAATAAGCGCTGTTTTTTATGACTTGATCACAATTGCCTTCCGCCTGAACGCTTCCTTCGTCAAGAACCACAATGTGGTCTGCGCTGCGCACCATGTCCATATCGTGGGAGATGAGCACACAAGTCCTTCCCGCCATCAGTTTTCGCAGAGCACCCATAACCGCTGCCTTGTTCTCCGCATCCAACGCACTGGTAACTTCGTCCAGAATCAGATACTCCGGGTTGCGCAGAATAATACGGGCGATTGCAATGCGCTGCCGCTCACCACCGGACAGTTTTTCTCCCAACTCACCCAGGTCGGCATCCATGCCCTTGGGCAGTGCGGCTACGAAGTCTTCCAAGTTGGCAATTTTCAGCGCCTGCTGCAGTTCGGTCTCCTCCACCGGCCGGTGGAGAGCATAGGTTAGGTTTTCCCTCAGTGTACCGGAGATGAGGGTGGTGTCCTGAGAAACATAGCCAATAGAGCGGCGCCATTCATTCAGATGGATATCCTCCACGAGGCAATCGCCAAAACGGAGACAGCCGGTCTCCGGCAAATAGAAGCGTTCCATCAGGCTGACCGCTGTAGATTTACCGGAACCATTGGGGCCTACAATTGCCGTGACCCTGTTCGCCGGAATTGTGAAACTGGCGCTGCATAGCCCCCGCTTTTCTCCGTAGCGGAATGTAACATTTTCAAAGGTAATATCTGCATCCTCCATTGCAAAAGCCTTTTTCCGCTGGCAGCGCTCCGGCTCGGCAGCGACAATCTCGCTGATTCGGTCAGCGCAGCCCTGACTTTCTTTCACAGTGAGGTAAGCGTTCATAATTGTTATCAGATATACCGGCAATGTGAGAGAGTAGCGATAAGCGGTCAGCATTCCGGCCTGATCCAGTGTCCCGCTGCGAACCATCACGGCTCCGGTAAGAAGTACCAATGCCTGGAAGATGTACATGCAGCTCTGGGAGATGAATGTAGTAATATATTCCACGTTGATCTGATGAATCTCCGCGTGGTATTGCCCATCAATCTCTTTCACAGCCCGGATGACTTCCGTCTCCTCCGCTGCGGATGATTTGATGAGAGGGATGTTGGACAGGCGCTCCGTGATATAATCCGTAAAGGCAGCGTATGTCTCCTGAAACCGCAGAGAAGCCCTAAACTTGAAACGTCCGCAGACAACGCTTGAAAGGATGATCCAGAGCAAGAGGACCCCCAGCATTTTCAGCATGAACCCGGCCATAAACGCGCTGTCTTTTCGCACATTGGAGAGCGTCACATAGATGGTATACACGCTGGTCAGGACTCCGACCATCTGCAAAAACTGCATGCTGAGTTTTGTGGAGTCGCTGGTGACACGACTTGGAAGCGTTGCAGCATTCTGCTTGTCCAAAGCAGCCATGGGGAGATGAACCATGCTCTGCCACGTGACTAGCTGGAATTGCCGGTCTGTACGATAGGTGAACCAGTACTGAAAGAGATTTTGCACCAACCATATGGCAATCATGACCGCCACCAGCAGCACATATTGACCGATTTGAGCGGTATCGAGTATTTCTCCGGTGTATATCTTTGATGCGAATGGCACCAGATCCGTAGATATACGGGAGTAAACCAGCTGAACCAAAAAATAACCCAGAAGTACCAGCAGAGGGATATTTGCCCGACGAATAAGCTGAAAGTATGCCTTCCAGTCGGCTTTTCTCGTTTTCATGCCGTTACCTCCTTATACGCCAGCAGCCAGTTGCAGTTGCCGGTACACATCATTGGTTCGCATCAAATCCTCATGGGTACCCATGGGACTCACTGTACCGCCGTCCAAAACCAGAATATTATCCGCATCCGCTACTGCTTTCATGTCATGGGAAACCATGAGAACGGTCTTCTCTGCTGCGATGGATCGAATGGCCTTGTTGATTGCTCGGGCAGATTCTACATCCAGATTCGCGGTAATCTCATCCAGAAGCAGCAGGTTTGTTCCTTTCAGCAAAGCGTGCGCAATCATCAGCCGTCGGCTCTGTCCGCCGGAGAGGTTAGCGCCGTTGAAGCCGACCTGTTCCTCCAGTCCCTTTGGAAAAGCTGCGATAAACTGATCTGCACAAGCCGTTTTCAGTGCGTTTTGAAGCTCGGATTCGCTCACGGCACGTGTAATCCCATAGAGCAAATTCTCCCGAATGGTTCCTGAGAAAAGCTGCATTTCCTGAGAGACATAACTGATTGAACGCCGCCATTGCTGCTTGTCAAGCGCCGAGATGTTCTGACTGCCGATGCGGATCTCACCGCTCTGTACCGGGTAATAGGCAGAGATCAGCTTGAGAATGGTGGACTTTCCGGCGCCGCTCCGGCCTACAATGGCAGTCAGCTGACGCTCCGGAATCCGGAAACTGACATGATCGAGTACTTGCTTGTCATCGTAGCAGAAACATACCTGATCGAAGCATATCTGACCGTTCTCCTGCGGCGCTTTCCCTGAGAGGGCTTCCTCCGGCTCGGAGAAAATGTGGGATATCCGCCGCACGCAGCCCTGACAGCCCTTAAATTCCTTCCACTTGTTCATGAGTTTCACAAGGTAACCGCACAGCTGTTCTTCAAACAGATAGAACGCAATGAATATGTCCGCACCGATGGCTTCCTGACGAACCAGCACAAAGCCGACAAGAATAACGATGACCTGCCGAAAATACTGATTAAACATGTCCAGAGTAGAAATACCGCTAGTAGCCACGCCGAATTTCAATTTGGTCCGATAGAATTCTTCAATGTCCTGACCGCCGTTTGCTTCCTCCTCCTGCTCGTTGACAGACGCCTTGATGAGTCGGAGACGGAGGACGCGTTCCATGATGCCCTTTGTCAGTTCTGCCAGTTTGCCTTGAACGCTGAAGTTGACCTTAAAGTTCAGCTTGCCGCAAAGGACAAAGATGGTAATGGAGACGGGAATGATAAGAAGCATGGTGGTGCCCAGTTTCCAGTGGTAGGTGAAGAGAAGCGCACAGACGCCCGCTATGCCGTAGACACTGGAAATGACATCAGCGACCACCGTGGAAACAAACGCGCTCATTTTTGTGGTGTCATCAGTTGTACGGCTAATGAGCGATTTTGGCGTATTTTTCTCATAAAATGCCACCGGCATCCGGAACAGCCGGGACACCAGACTCTTGCGGATATTCCGAGTAATCCGGGCGGCACAGAGGCGGTTAATCCAGTCCACTACCATGGAGATGACATACCGGAGAATGCCTGTTCCAATGAGCAAAAGTATGATGTGCGTGCTGAAATCGCCGGCATAGAACTGCTGCATATAGGACGGAATGAGCAGGGCAATCTTGGATCGTGCCAGAGCAAGTACCGTTGCCAGAACAATCAGCAAATATGGCAGTCTTGCTTGCCGCAGGAATTGGAGCATATCCCGCCACAGTTCTCTGGCGGAGATGCTGTCTTGCGCTTTGACTTTCATCGTCTCTCTCCTTTTCATTTGCTTATCTGCTTGTTGACTCACGCTTCATAAACCACCCGAAACTGATCGCCAAAGGCGCTTTTGATGAGGTAAACGGCCATCTCCATGGCCTGCGGCCCCCAGTTTTCACAGGCAAGTTCTTGTTTATTTCTGCGGGCCAGTTCCGCAACAATCTCATAATACTGGGCTAACTGGGTAGCTTTTTCCCGATAAGCCCGTTTTTTCTCCTCTCGAATCTCCGGGGTTGGCCCAAGAACCTCATCTAGCGTGCAGCCCTTGCGTTCTGCCTTATATCGCCTCGCTTCTATCTGCTGCCGGTAAAGCTCCTCAATTCGGTCCTCCAACGGTGGAAAAGAGGAGCGCGCTCGCAGCATTTCCAGTGTGCGGACAGTGAGCATTTTTTTCCGCACGGCCAGTTCTGTTTCCCGGTGCTGCTCCTCCAGACGTTTCAGATAGTCCTCACGGGTGTCAACCCCATCCAGAAACTGCCTCCTGACAAAAGCATCCGTAATTTCAGCCTGAACCTTGCGCTTGATGGAGTGCAATTCTACGGTAATGGCCACACCGTCCACTGAAATGCAGTTGCGCCCCAGCATTAGGCCCACCAAAGCCGCTTCAAAGGCTGCGTTCCAGAGGCCCTTTCCCACACAGATGCGTGCCTGCTCTGCCTGATACCGTTTCTGTTTGCTGTGCAGCGTAACAACCAGGTAGTCACCCTTCTCCACAGGCCCCAATACAGGTTTCACCTCAAAAGCAGTCTGTTCCAGCTGTCTCTGGCTGATTCGAACTGTCAGATAGTCTTGCATCTCCGTGTCATCAGCCAGCTGATCCAAGCTGCAGATTCGCAGCAAATTGTCCATAATACTCCGCGCTCCTCTCTGTTTTTTATGGATTTAGTATAGCAGATGAGATTCTTATCTAGCAATACGCTCCGTTTCACAGGCCGGAATTCTTGCTTATTCGGCCTGTTTTCCTGCTCAATATGCTCTGCCTGCTGTCAAATCCGGAGACATGCGCGCAAAAAAGCTCATATTGTGCATCTTGCGCGCCGCATGAAAACCATAAGATACACATCAGCCCGCCCGGAATGATGCCGGGCGGGCTGAGCCATGGATGCTTGTCAGTTGCTGATGGGCTGTCATTCGTCTCGCTGACAAGGCGGAAAATAATCCTTTCTTTCCAAGGTAAATCCCTGCCCTCGGACTTCTTTGATTTGTGTGACAGTAATAAATGCATCAGGATCAATGGACTGAATCAGTTCCTTAGCGGCAAACAGCTTGCGCGGCGGAATGACGCACAGCACGCCCTTCTGCTGGGTGCCTGTGCATCCAGTCTCGATCAGCATCATGGTCACCCCGGCATGAAGCTTCAACAGGAGCTTTTGCCGAATCTCTTCAAAATGGTCAGATATCACGAACAGCTGCACTTGCGATTGCCCCATCAGCATGATCTTATCCAGTGCGATGGTTTCCGTTACCAGCAGAACAACACCGTAGAGGACCTGCTCAGGATCGGAGAATATGGCCTGTCCTCCCAGAATCATGATATCCACCAGATAGACGAAAGCAGAGACTGGGAGATGGAACCATTTGTGAAGAACAAGGTTCAAAACATCTGTGCCTCCCGTGGAACCGCCAACACGCATTACCATTCCAACAGCAATCCCGATCAGTCCTCCCGCCAACAGTGAGGCCAACAGCAGATCGTCCGTCAGGGCTGTAATGCCCGGGATCCTCTGCGCAAGTCCGAGCAGCGCAGGATACAGCAGCGAACTGCCAACTGTAGTGATCAGAAATTTCTTTCCCAATACAACATAGCCCAGCAGCAATGCCAAAAGATTCAGGCTCAGAACCACCACGGCTATATCCGACCTCAGAACACGGTTGATTAAGATGCTGAGACCCGTTGCCCCACCCATGATCAGGCCGTGTGGCATAACAAACGCAGCAATCGCAAAAGCAATGATTGCGTTTCCAAAGAAAATGCAGATGCAGGTCCAAACTGCACTTTTGCAGCGCTTTTTGACGACTTTCAATCAACATTCCTCCGCTCTCATCCTCGCAGGATGCGCATGGGTCAGCATCTCTGCGGCTGACTGGAAACCATCATGTCGATGATCTCTCTGTCCGTCTCGGCCATGCCAAAGCGAGCCAGCCGTCCCACATTGCGGATGGTATTCTCCACACCCTTGACTACGATTCCATCGCCGCCATAGAATTGCTCACCCTGCATTTGCATCTGCATGCCTAGCAGCCCAGCCTCCACCGCGGAGGCAATTTTGGCTGCACAGCTAGCCTTTGCTCCATCGCAGACCATGCCGGAGTTGATCGCCACGGCGTTGACAATGGTATGTGAAATCTCATTGGCCTTACCGCCATAGAGATAGGTGATTCCAGCACCTGCGCCGCAGCCTGCGCTGGTAGCGCCGCAGTAGGCGGAGAGACGGCCAATGCCGGTTTTGAGATGGATGGTCACTAGATTGGACACAACCAGCGCCCGGTAAAGTTGAGATTGTGATGCCTTCAGTTCCTTTGCGTAGACGATAACGGGCAGGGAGGCTGTCATTCCCTGGTTGCCGCTTCCGGAGTTGATGACAACGGGCCTCTCACAGCCGCTCATGCGGGCATCAGACCCTGCCGCCGCCATGGCCTTTGCCCGGTTGGCCACATCGTTTCCGTAGGCGTTTAGAAGAACACGTCCAACGTTTGCTCCCCACTTTCTGCTGAGTCCCTCTTCTGCAATGGCAACATTGAAGTCAATCTGCCGATCCAAGACAGCTTTCACGTCTTTAATATCCACACAGTCTGCAAATTCAATGATATTCTCCACATTCAGGAGCGACCGATCCGTTTCCTCTGCACGACCGCCCTCTTCATACTTCAGATCGCGCAGAACTGTACCATCCTTCTCCACCCGGATCACGTTGGTATGACTTCCGGCGATCCGGACGAAGGCAGTGTGTTCCCCAGCATTGGCGCGGATCTGGATATCAAAGATATATCCGTTGTCAGAAGCTGCAATGGAGATGGGCGTCTGCTTCAGATAGTGCGCCATTATCCTGACTTCCTCCTCGTTGACATCTGACAGGACTTCCAATTCCCGGTCGGCATTCCCTGCAATGATCCCCGCCGCCACTGCTGCATCGATGCCGCGCATACCGCCGGTGTGAGGGACAACCACGCTCTTCACATTTTTGATAATATTGGCACTGACGTGAACCTCTGCGGACTGAGGGATTGTTCCCAGTGTCTTTCTGACAAGAGCCGCAGCGTATGCCACCGCAATTGGCTCCGTGCAGCCCATTGCGGGAAGCAATTCCTCTTTCAGAATCTTTACATAAGCGTTATACAAAACCTCATTCATATTTCTTCTCCTTACAGTATACAGATGCTGTCAATTTCTTCCCCGCAGGACTCGATCTGCCGCTTGGATCCGATTACGCAGATGCTGCCATTCTCGCTCACTTCATACATGAGCTGCGCAAAGGCTGCTAGCCTCTCCGGCGTAGTCGACAGGATTTCTCTGCGTTCGGCACACTGATCTGCATACTCAATCCCCGTCAGATACCAACGATCTGACGCTTTGCCTTGTCTGCCGGGCAGCATGAGCGGGTCCATCTCCGCCACGGTGCCCACAATAAATCTGGTCAAATCAGGCTTTGTACCACAAAACTGTTTGATGAAACCTTCAGTCTGCCTGTAGGCATTCAGGGATCGGGCGGCGGTGGGATCCCGATAGGAGTAGAAGCAAGCATTTCCGGAATTGCTCAAAGATAGCCCTGTTCCATAGGCGCCACCCTGGACGCGGATGACATTCCACAGATAGGAAAGGCTGACAATACGACTCAAAACCTGCAGGCTGCCGTTATATGCGCCGCCATATTGGAGTAGATTCCCACCCATGGCTGTAAAAGAAACATCGGCTGGAATCACAATGCCCTCGCGCCGTTTACTCCATGGACGGATGGAGCAGACAGTCTCTTTTTGCCTTGATACCGGCAAGACACAGATAACCGCATTTTCCAGAATAGCCTCGGCATTATCATTGGTACCGGTGATGCTGATGGTCAACCGGTTCTTTGCAAAAATCTCCTTGCTCAGTGCAGCCAACTCCCGAGAAAACTCTGCCGCATACCGCTGAAAGTTCTTTTCCAGTGTCTTCAGCCGCTGAAAGTATGTAAAGCCCCCTGTGCACTCCCGGACAACACCCTGCGCAGAATGTCCCGCAGCAATTCGGGTCATGGCATACCCGGAGCCGGAATTAATGATATTCTGCTCCATCCATACGATGGCTTGGCGCAGAAGTTCATGGATCATACATTGGTCATCAAACTTGCTTCCGGTGATGATCTCAGCAATCAGGTTCGCGGCTGATTCCAAGTTGATATCCATGGCGCTGAAGGATACGCAGAGGAATGTGCGGCAGTTCTCCGGTGCGTTGACGCCTCCATAGGCTTCCACAGAGAAATTTATCCTGCCTATATTCAGACGGCACAGCCTTTGCAGTTGTAAGTTGCCGTGGATTTCCGTGTCCATGTTCCCCAGTAAACGGCAGAGAAACGAGACGTCAGGCAGCATCTCCTGAGAAAAATCACTGACGTCAAAATACAGATTGACATAGCTGATCCTGCCGGTAGAAATGTCATGGCGCAGCAGGCAGCGCCCCGCCAGAGTTCGTTCTTCAAGGGGGATACGTTCCGGCTGTACCGCAATGTCAGAAAGCTGCAGAGCTGGGAGCGCCGCAAGCGCCTCAGGTGTATCTGCTGCGGATTGCCATGCAATGAGCGCTGCCTGACGCTTTTGAAGACCAGAAATATCCTCCACGCCCCAACTTTTCTTGACTGCGCGCAGCCGCTCCGTCTCAGCGTCCCGCTTCTCATTAGCCAAAGTGGCGGAAGGCAGCAGCAGCACCTGGCAGTTGTGGGGATTATCCATAAATATCTGCCCAAGCAGCCGTTCAAACCAGCCTTCCTCTAGCTTCCGGTTCAGAGAGGTGAACAGTTTTCCAGTTTCCAGATTGGCTGCCGGGTTTCCGCCGTAGAGCCAGCTGTCCAGAATATCCATACTGAAACCGAGCCCTTGGGGCATGCTGCCGTAGTCCCGCTCCCGCATCTGGAACTCGTAGTTGGCAAGGACGGCAGCAAGCTGCTCGTGATCCAACCCTTCATGACAAAGCCGTTTCAGTTCAGATTGAACTGTGTTTTCTACTGCAGCTATACAGCTTTCATCCATATTTCTGACTTCCAGAATGGCAACGGGCTGTTGGATACCATCCATCAGGCTGATGCGGACATCCTGCGCAAGTTTGGCGGATAGGAGAGCCCTTTTCAGAGGGGACTGATTGCTGCCGCACAACGTATCCGCCAGAGCGCGCAATGCCATCTGTGCTTCTCTATTGCGGAAATCGCCCAGAACATTGCCCCAAATTAGCCGTGCGCGGCCAACTACCGGTTCATCAGGTGGAAGTTCGTAATAAGCCTTTTTCGGAACGCTCTTGATTGGACGCTGCATAGGAATGGAAAGCTGCGTATTTTCTCTATCATAGGCAGAAAGATATTCCGTATCTAGCACGTTTAGCACAAGTTCCAGATCTACGCTGCCATCCAGAATGATATAGGCGTTATCAGGACGATAGAAACGACGATGATGCTCTATAAATTGCTCATAGGTCAGTTCCGGGATATGGATAGGATCTCCACCGGAGACGTAGCGATAGGAAGTGTCCGGGAATAGCAGGCGGGATATTTCCTTTTGCACAATGGCATTAGGCGAGGCGAAAACGCCTTTCATCTCGTTGAGCACCACACCCTTATAAACGATGCTTCCGTCTTTATCCAATTCGTAGTGCCAGCCCTCCTGGAAAAATATCTCCGGGTGGGAATAAATTGCAGGGTGCAGTACTGCATCCATATATACCCGCAGTAAGTTCATAAAATCCTTGTCATTGCGGCTGGAAACAGGATACACCGTCTTATCGGGAAATGTCATGGCATTGAGGAAGGTGTGCATGGAGCTTTTCATCAGTTCTACGAAAGGTTCCTTCACCGGGTAGTGTTGCGAACCGCAGAGCAACGAGTGCTCCAATATGTGGAATACTCCGGTATCATCCGATGGCAATGTGCGGAAGGTGATGGAAAATGTCTTGTTTTCATCCTTGCGGTCCAGCCAAACCAATTTTGCCCCGCTCTTTACATGTTCCATTTCCCAAAGTTTACCGCGAATTTCCGAAAGCTCATGAACAGCTCGTATGGCAAAGCCATGTATAACATCGTGGATTTTCATGAATTACCTCATCATAGATAAGCAATTTTTGATATTGTGCAAATTCATTATAATCGGACCCGACATATTGTTCAATCGGCTCTGCCTATTCAGACGTGTTTGCCGCTTATTTGGTGGATTTTCGGCTCGTTTTACAGATTTGGGAGCGAACAAATGTATGCCTGACCGGCAGTTTATCAGACTGCACTTGAATCTCTGTAGACAAAATACATTTCACTCCGCCAACATATTTCTGTATTTTTTCTTTCACCAAGGTGACGTCACCCTTAGGTTCCTGTGCCGCAAGGCGTGTGGGTTCGACCCCCACTACCCGTACCAGAAAAAGGCTCATTTTCGAAAAATGTCGAAAATGAGCCTTTTTCCAATGTATTCAGGATTGCTTTCCTTGTATTCGTGCGATATGCTAAAAAAGGAGGTGACACTAAATAATGATTAGATTAACTGATTTTGATAAAAAGACACCTGATCCTGTTGGCGTAGAATGTCTCACATCACCTTCCGGAAATATTCCTGTATATGAAATACATTCGTTTCATTCACTTACACAGTTTATAGGCTTTGGAAAGTATTTGAATAGAGAGTCCGGAAATGTGTATTTGCGTGGGCAAACATCACTTTATAACGGATCATTAACGCCATCTGCATTGAGAGGAAATAGAAATCGTAAAACAGAATTTCAGAACCACTTAATTATGAGAAGCGTATTGGCGATTATAAACACCACATTGCACTTAGTCTTAAACGTACAAAGAGTTTCTGTGACCGTGATCCGGATATTATGGAGCCTTTGTTACAGCACTACGGTATAAAAACATATTGGTTAGATATTGTTGATAATGTGTGGGTTGCATTATGGTTTGCGCTTCATAAAACAACTTCAACTATAATAGACAATCGCGAGTATATACATATTTATGAAAACGATGCAAATGAATCTGCCTATGTCTTTTTAGTCGGTTGTGATGCAACGAAAGAATCTCAAACGCAACCTGGTCTATACGAGGGTTCTTCTTCTGTCGTGGTCGATCTGAGAAAAGCCATCCCCTCATATTTTTTGAGACCACATGCCCAACATGCGCTCATGGTAAAAAAGAAAGGGGCACATTCATTATTTACGGATTATTCAGATATGGTAATCGCTGTCGCGAAGATATCTGTTCTTGACGGGCTAAAGTGGATTGGGCAAACTGGATTAATGTCAGTGCAAAGCTTGTTTCCGCCGCCATATTATGATACAGGTTATGCAAGTTTACTGAATGAGTACCGCAACCAAGAATCCTACATCAATTTTATCAAGCAGTTCGGTTCTATACAAAATATCTCATATTAATTACATTAGTATCAAAAACAGATTTTACAATCATTGGGTTATCTATTTTTCTAATTTTTTGAAAATTACCCAATTAGCAGGATAGCTATGGAACTGTTCGTTTGATAACTTTTTCATCACAATCTCATCTATCTCCTGCTCCAGTCCCTGTATTCTCCCCTGTAACGACAAAATGTGGGCGTCGAGGATTGGTTTCCTCAACGCCCACATTTTTTGCAGCTGTGCCAGCTTCTCTACTTCCTCGGCACACTGCTCTCGCACAGTTTCGGCACACGCCTGCACCTTGGCATCCAGTACCTCCTCATGGATACGGTGGGAAGCACAATAGGTTTTTCCATTCCGGTGGTATCCACGGCACACATATTCCACACGACTCTTGCCATTCCAGCAACGGATCATAGGAATGAACGCATTCCCGCATTCACGGCAGGTCAGCAGTCCCGCATAGCGGTGCTTGGCCTGATTGCCGTTTGCAGGTCGTGCCTGCCGCTTGAGTAACGCCTGTACCTGCTCCCATTCCTGTTTTTCTATGATCACAGGAAAGAATCCCTCGTGGCGATACCGCAAAGAGGGAAATTCCCAGAGCGAAGCGGAGGAACTGGCAAAGCAAGGGGTATCTGTTCCCGGATACAGTGAACATCAAATTGGTTTAGCCGTGGACATCAACGGAGCCACCTATGATCTTTATTTCTGGCTGCAAGAAAACAGCTACAAATACGGTTTTATCTTCCGTTACCCTGGAGATAAAACCGACATCACGGGCGTTGCCGAGGAAGTATGGCATTATCGGTATGTTGGCGTTGAGGCCGCCACAGAGATGTATGAAAAAGGGCTGTGCTTGGAGGAATATTTGGCAGAAAGGCAGGCAGAGCAATAAAAGATTGAAAATCGCTGTTTTGTTTGGCGGCTGTTCCCCGGAGTATAGCGTGTCCCTCCAGTCCGCAGCCGCTGTGCTTCAGAATATGGACAGCAGCAAGTATGAAGCGGTAATGGTCGGCATAACCATGTATTTTTGCCGAGCTTGCGGTTGCGGATGATGCGGTTGAACACGCTGTCCAGCACGACCAGCATACCGACCGGCAGGAGCTGCTTGCCGAGGTCACGGATGTCGTAGCAGAGGATTCTGGAGTTGGTGTCCACATTCGTGTACTTGGCGAACGTGTTGAGACTGCCCTCCGTGAACAGTTCCAGAGCCAGCGCAACGTCCCGCGCTTCGGGTTCCGGCTGCTCCAAGAGCGCGGCATGGAAGTCTTGTAATGTCGGCACAACGCCAAGATAACCGTTTCGGATGAACTCGCGGTAGACCCGCGCGGTACACCTGTCAATGATGGATTTCTCCTTCGCAGACAGCTTCCCAGCCCCTACGAGCTGTTCACAGAGGGACAGTAAGAATTCGGATTTCAGCACGACAGGATTGTCGCCGTCGTTATAGCCGGACTCCATGTCAAGTGCATTGATATGATTGGGCGAGGTCGCGGAGATTTCAATGACCTCGCCGCCCAAGCCTTCGACCAGCGGGCGGTACTCGGCTTCGGGGTCGATGATGATAATGTCGTCATTTGTGGACAGCGCGATCTCCGTGATCTCGCGCTTGGCGGCAAAGGATTTACCGGAACCGGAGACGCCGAGGATAAAGCCGTTACCATTCAAAAGCTCCTTGCGGTCGGCAAGGATGAGATTCTTGGAGATCGCGTTCTGCCCGTAGTAGATGCCGTGTCGGTGCCGACTTTCCTGCGCCTTGAACGGCATAAGCACAGCGAGGGCTTCTGTCGTGAGTGTCCGCAGCGCGTCAATGCGCCGCAAACCGAGCGGCAGCGCGGTGATCAAACCGTCCTGCTGCTGAAAGCTCAGTTTCGCAAGCTGGCACAGATGCTTGCGTGCGATGGATTGGAGCGTTTCGGTGTCGCTGTCCAGTTCTTCCTTGCTGTCTGCCAGATGCACGAGCGTGACCACGGCGAACAGCATTCGCTGGTCGCGGGTCGTGAGGTCGTCCAGCATCTCGCGGGTTTCCTTGCGCTGCTGCTCCAGATCGTAAGGGACAACCGCAGAAAAGTTCTGGTTGCTGTTCTGCCGCCGCTGCCAGTTGGTGACGTTGGTTTCCACACCGAGCAGTTTGTTCTCCACCTCTCGCACGGCTTCGTCAGTTGGCACAGGGATCATGTCGATGGAGAGCATCATGCGCCGGTTGAGGTCGGTCAGCTCCAGAATCATGCTGTCCTTGATGTAGCTGGCGTAATCCTTGAGGAACAGCACGCGCCCGTATTGATTGCCCATCTTGAAATAATCCCGATGGAATTCCAAGCTGTCCGGGCAGATCGTATCCTTGAGATTATGTCCGCGCTTCATGGCAGATTGCAAATCAAAGGGCAGCGCAGCTTCCTCCGGTCGGAAGAATCCGCGCAGCACATCCAGTCGCTCGGCGGCGTCCAGCTCGTTGGAGGATGAATTGAGCCGCGAGAGCTTGGACGTGATCTCGCCTGTCACGCGGGAGAAGAACGTGCGTGCTTCGTCCACGTTTTTCTTGTGAACGGAAACCGTGATAAACCGCTCCTGTTCCACGCTGGCGGAGCTGCCGGAGATTTTGCTTTCCAGCATCCCGTTGAACTCGTCCACGAATCCGTCGAGGTTGTCTCCGCGCTGCGGGAGCAGAACGGTATCTTCAAACGCCTGCCGGTTGACCTGCTTGTTGCAGATCGTGAGTTTCGTGGTCGAGCCGCTGTCCAGCGCGTTCAGCAGCTCGCTGTAGCCAAGGAACATGGCGGTCTTGTCCTCTTTGGACGCGATGGCATAGTTGATGTCCGAAAAGCGCAGCGTTCTGGAATACTTCGTGCCGAACTGAAAAATCCCATCCGCGAAGATCCGCTGGATGGGAATGACGTCCTGCACACTGCGCGGGATTTTATATGCCGTTCGGTCCTGCTTGATGGTGTTGTTGAGCGTTTTAATCAAGTGTCAGCACCTCCCGCATTGTACTGCTGTCCAATAAAAGCTCCGCGTACAGATTCTGTGGATGATATGCAAGCGTTCGCGGGCAGAGGATTTCCGAGCGGATGACCGCCAGCAGGAAGCACTCGGCGGGCATGCCGTTGTAGGTAAAAAAGCCGCACATGGCAAACGGAAAAGCCGCCAGCATGCACACCCAGCCGACCTCCGCCGCGCCGATGAGCGGTTTCAATCCAAAATACGCGCCGACCGCCACGCCGATGGCCAGCAGCGCGAACACCATCTGCCGCAGAGATAAGCCAAACAGGATGCTTTCCTGATACCGCTGGATCTCTTTGTTGATTTTCACTTCGATGATGAATCCCTCCAATTTTTCTGTTTTTCTTGGATTGACCCTTGCATTTTTCCTTGTTCCAAGCTAACATGGCACAAACTTTCAAAAGGAGGTCGTGCCATGTTGATGATCGTATTTGAGGCAGGCTGTTTGCTTCTGTCCGTATTATTTCATGCCGCGTCGCTGCTGCACCTCGGTCTGCCGCTTTTGTATGCGCTGCTCGTGCCGACGCTGTTTTCCGGCTGGTATTACAGCCACTATGCACTGGCGAATGGGATCTGGTATGCACTCATTGTCCTGGGGCTGATTTCGTGGATTGTGTCGCTGGCGCGAAAATCCGCAGTGTTATCTGATAATGTGTTCCGCTTGAAATTTTTTGTGATTTGGGTATAATAAAAATAGGAACGCTGATAAAGGAGCGACATGAAATGCCTGAGATTTGTAGGTTTTATGGGATCGTCATTAAAATGTTTTTCAAGCCGAAAGAACACGAACCTAGTTATTTGCATGCTCTATATGGGGAACATATTGGTATTTTTGATTTGAAAACGATGAAGATGACAGAGGGAGATCTCCCAACGAGAGCGCAGCAGCTTGTGCAGGAATGGATGAGTGCGCATCAGGATACTGTCACACTGTTATGTGAAGCTCAACATAATAGTGTTTATTTAATCATGGTCGTTATGAGAAGAACAGATGTGAAAACTGCGCCAGGA
>ERZ791753.1046-NODE-1046-length-19977-cov-12.663789_pt1 | contig 19977 bp, 19 predicted proteins | sample MGYA00509951_ERZ791753 | MGnify/ENA primary metagenome ERZ791753 (study PRJEB30046, sample SAMN00792026) | human gut metagenome | study: EMG produced TPA metagenomics assembly of the A metagenome-wide association study of gut microbiota in type 2... | reverse complement strand
TACAACGGCGGGGACAGCGCTGACGGCGATCCTGTATGTATCCGCGCCGCCATCCGCCAGCGCAGCCGGAGCCAGCGCAGCCAGCACCGCGCATACCACCAGCAGCGCGGAGATCCGTTTCCAAACCCGTTTCATATCGTGACACCTCTTTCCGCAGCCGAGTGCCGCAGTGTTTGTTTTCTGCTTCCAGTTTACCGTATCTTTTCGGAATTGCAACACTTTTGTAAATAATTCAGGATTTCTTCACAACTTGCCGCCGCGCAATACGCCCCCTCCATGAACAGCGGCACAATCGCCGTCGGACATAGAGGGGGCGTACCGTTACCGTCCCCGGTGCTTTTCCTTTCGCTTCTGCTGTCTGCGGTCAAATTTCAGCTGCTTTTCCGCGTCCCGCTGTTCGCGGGTGCGCGTTTTCCGTTCCAGCTTCTGCTCCTCCCGCTGCAGCTGCAATGCCTGCTGCGCCTTTGTCCCCACGCCGCAACCGGAGGAAGCCCTTCGGATCTCCCGCTGCATACGCTTCGGATTTGCCGCATCCTGCCTGACAGCCGCTGCGACAGCCGGACTGAATCGGAGCCGCGCGTAATTTTTCAGCACATACGAAAGCACGTCATAGTCCTTCGGTTCTGCGCCGAAGGTGATCTTGCAGACCGAGAGCGTCCCGCCCTCGAACCGCTCGAACACTCCGACCCAGAACGGCGCCTCAAAAAATACCGTCAGCCTTGTCAGATCACTGTCCATCACGAAACCCTCCTGATTGTATGGTACACAGGAACGGACGACCCGGAGGGGAGGGTTACTTACCTGCGCCGAAGTGCAGATGGCTGGGCTACCTACCAGCTCTGGCGGGTGAAGGCCCGCGTTGCGTTTTTATCCTGTGCGCGGCAGCCGCGCCTGCGCCCGCCGTCTGCATTCATATTACCAGAAAGCCGCCGGTAAATCCAGTCCCGCAAAAAATCCGCGCTGTCCGCCGCCGGAATCCATGTTTCAGAACAGATTTTACAATTTCACTTGCAGCCGTTCCCTTCTTCAGGATGCTGCACAAATTCACAAGTCCTCATTGTACAGGCCAATCCCCCGCAGGATGAATAGTCTGCGGGGGAATTTTTTGTGGAAACTGACAGTTTTAACAAACGCGTGTACTTTTTCTTGATTTCTTTTGACAGTTGTGCTACACTGTCAAATGTAAGAGGACACCAACAATCAAAAAAACGCCCGGAGTATTGAGCATGGGGACAAGCGGACAAATCGTGCCGCGTGTTTGCTGTGCTTTTTTTGCATCTGGCAAAAGCCAGAATATGGAGGGAGGCGGAATGAAATTTGGAACAACGACTTTATGAAGCCCTGCAGCGCAACCCCATTATCGCCGCTGTGCGCGACGACGAGGGGCTGGCGCAGTGCCTGCGCACCGATATCCAGACCGTATTCGTGCTTTACGGCGATATCTGCAATATCTCTGAGATCGTCCGGCAGATCAAGGACGCCGGAAAGATCGCCATCGTCCACGCCGATCTGATCAGCGGTCTGGCTGCGAAGGAGATCTCCGTCGATTTTCTCCGCCGCAGCACGCAGGCGGACGGCGTGATCTCCACCCGCGCGAACATGATCCAGCGGGCAAAGGAACTGAATATGATCGCGATCCTGCGGGTCTTTCTGATCGATTCCATGGCGCTCGATTCGGCGCTGAGCGCGAAGAATCTCAAGCCGGACGCCATCGACATCCTGCCCGGGCTGATGCCGTCGATGCTGCGCAAGGTGCGGCAGCTGACGGGGCTGCCGATCCTGACGGGCGGACTCATCACGGAAAAGAAAGAGGTCATGCAGGCGCTCGAGGCGGGCGCGCTCGCCATTTCCAGTACGGCCCCCGCCGTATGGCAGATGTGAGGAGGAACCGCATATGTGCACCGATACAAAGGGCAGGATCGCCGAGGCTGTTGAACAGATGCTGCAGACAAGGCCGGTCTGCAAGATCACGGTGCAGCGCGTGATGGAGCAGGCGCAGATGAAGCGGCAGAGCTTCTATTATCACTATCAGGATATCTACAGCGTGCTGGAATGGATCGTGGAGACGCAGCTGTGCGCCCCGCTGCAGTATGACGGCGCACAGGCCCCCGGCGAATGGTGTTTGCAGGCGCTGACGCTGCTACGGGAAAAGCAGCCGCTGCTGCGCAAAATCTCGCAGGCACTTGGTCAGGATACGATGTATCGGATTACAGAAAGAATCATTCGTCCGCAGCTTGCCCGGCTCTTGCCGGATCCGGACGCGGTAGACAGCGCGACGCACTCCCTCGCGTTGGATATGCTCTGTCAGGCCGCGTTCTGCACCGTCGACAGTCTCGTCGCCCGGCGGACGCCGCTCGACGTGGAAGCGTTTATGCACCAGCTTCAGGCGCTGTTCCTGACCGTGCAGCAGATTTGATTCTTTATTTTTGAAGCCCTTCTATTCTCTGGCTTTGCGCATAGAATGTTGTGTGCATATACGCTATAAACCAATCGATAAAATTTTATTTTTTGTTGATTTTGACATTATTCCAAGCTTGTCTAATGACAGCGGCACAGGTTTCCTGTATACTGACAGTTAGAAGATACCACCATAGAGTGATTCATTTTAATCTGCAAGAAAGATAAGGAGGACGTATTCATGGCAAAATACATCATGGCCCTGGACGCTGGCACAACTTCCAATCGCTGCATTCTCTTCAATGAGAGCGGCGAAATGTGCAGCGTCTCGCAGCGCGAATTCCCCCAATACTTTCCGAAGCCCGGCTGGGTCGAGCACGACGCAAATGAGATCTGGGCTACGCAGCTTGGCGTAGCCGTCGAGGCCATGCAGAAGATCGGCGCAACTGCCGCCGACATCGCGGCCATCGGCATCACCAACCAGCGCGAAACCGCCATCGTCTGGGATAAGGTCACAGGCGAGCCCATCCACCACGCTATCGTCTGGCAGTGCCGCCGCACGAGCGAATACTGCGACAGCCTGAAGGCCAAGGGCCTGACGGACAGCTTCCGGGCCAAGACCGGTCTCGTCATTGACGCCTATTTCTCCGGCACGAAGGTGCACTGGCTGCTTGAAAATGTCCCCGGCGCACGCGAGCGCGCAGAGCGCGGCGAGCTGCTGTTCGGCACAGTCGAAACGTGGCTCATCTGGAAGCTGACGGGCGGCAAGGTCCATGTCACCGACTACTCCAACGCCTCCCGCACGATGCTCTTCAACATCAACACACTGCAGTGGGACGATGAGATCCTGAAGGAGCTGAACATCCCCAGATGCATGCTCCCGACCCCGATGCCCTCCAGCTGCATCTACGGCGAGACGGATCCGGCGCTGCTCGGCGGCCCGATCAAGATCGCAGGCGCTGCGGGCGACCAGCAGTCGGCTCTGTTCGGCCAGGCCTGCTATCATCCCGGCGAAGCCAAGAACACCTACGGCACCGGCGCGTTCCTGCTGATGAACACCGGTGAGAAGCCCGTCTTCTCCAAGAACGGCCTCGTCACCACCATCGCGTGGGGCCTGAACGGCAAGGTCGAATACGCGCTCGAAGGCTCCGTCTTCGTTGCGGGCGCCGCGATCCAGTGGCTGCGCGACGAGCTGAAGATCATCGAGTCCGCACCTGACTCCGAATACTATGCCGGCAAGGTCAAGGACACCAACGGCTGCTATGTCGTCCCGGCGTTCACCGGCCTCGGCGCGCCGCACTGGGATCAATACGCGCGCGGCACCATCGTCGGCATCACCCGCGGCGTCAACAAGAACCACATCATCCGTGCAACAATGGAATCCCTCGCCTATCAGGTCAACGACATCCTTGTCGCCATGCAGGCCGATTCCGGCATCAAGCTGGCCGCGCTGAACGTTGACGGCGGCGCGTCTGCCAACAACCTGCTGATGCAGATGCAGTCCGATATTTCCGGCGCTCCGGTCCAGCGTCCGACCTGTGTCGAGACGACCGCGATGGGCGCTGCGTATCTGGCTGGTCTTGCCGTCGGCTACTGGGCCAGCAAGGAGGACGTCGTCCGTAACCGCGCCATTGACCGTGTATTCCATCCGGAGATCACCGCAGAAGAGCGTGCAGCCAAGGTAAAGGGCTGGAGCAAAGCTGTCAAGTGCTCCTACGGCTGGGCGAAGGACGAATAAAAAAGCTTTTTCAGGAGAAGAAACGGAAAACAACCAAATATTGATGTATGACAGGGAGGAGTATTCATGTTCTTAAAGTACTTATGTGAGTTCCTTGGCACAATGATGCTGATCCTGCTCGGCGACGGCGTCGTTGCAAACGTGACCCTCAACAAGTCCGGCATGAAGGGCGCAGGCTCTATCCAGATCACCCTTGCATGGGGCCTTGCGGTCATGGTTCCCGCGTTCATCTTCGGCGAAGCCTCCGGCGCGAGCTTCAACCCCGCGCTGACCATCGCGCTGGCTGTCGGCGGCATGTTCGACTGGGCGCTGGTTCCCGGCTATGTCATCGCGCAGATCCTCGGCGGTATCGTCGGCGGCGTTCTGGTCTACATCCTCTTCAAGGATCACTTTGACGCGACGGAAGACCCCGGCACCAAGCTTGGCGTGTTCTCCACCGGCCCGTCCATCCCCAACACCGGCCGCAACATCGTGCAGGAAGCCATCGCGACCTTCGTTCTGGTTTTCGCGATCTGCGGTCTGAACCAGGTCCCGCAGCTGGCTGCCGGCGTCGGCAAGCTGCTGGTCTTCGGCATCATCGTCTCGATCGGTATGTCCCTTGGCGGTCTGACCGGCTATGCGCTGAACCCAGCACGTGACCTCGGCCCGCGTATCGCGCACGCCATTCTCCCCATCAAGGGCAAGGGCTCCAGCAACTTCAAATACGGCCTGATCGTCCCCATCTTTGGGCCCATCATCGGCGGTATTGTCGCTGTCCTGCTCTACAACGTCATTCCCTGGTAAGCACATCTGAATACACTCTGCTCTAAGTGAATGTGTCGGGCAGTCCAACCCTCCCACCGGAAGGCTTATTTGGGCTGCCCGACTTTCTTTGGCAGATGAAGGAGGAATCTTTTTGTACGACATCATCATTATCGGCGCAGGCGTTACCGGCTGCGCGGTCGCGCGGTACCTGTCCCGCTATGAGGGACGGATGCTGGTGCTGGAAAAGGCAGAGGATGTGTGCTGCGGCACCTCCAAGGCCAACAGCGCCATTGTCCACGCAGGGTTCGACGCCGCGCACGGAAGCCTGATGGCAAAAATGAATCTCGAAGGCAATCTCATGATGCCGCAGCTTGCGAAGGATCTTGATTTTGCGTTCAAAATGAACGGCTCGCTTGTTGTGTGTATGTCCGAGGAGGACCTGCCGAAGCTGCGCGCGCTGTATGAAAACGGCGTAAAAAACGGCGTAAAGGAGCTGGAGATCGTAGACGCGAAGCGTCTGCACGAGCTGGAGCCGAACGTGTCGAAAAACGCCGTCGCTGCGCTCTGGGCGCCGACCGGCGGCATTGTCTGCCCGTTCAATCTGACCATTGCGCTGGCAGAGAATGCCTTTGACAACGGCGTGGAGTTCCAGTTCAATACCGAGGTCACCGGCTTTACATGGAACGACGGCTATTGGACCATCCACACCAACCACGGCGAGTTTGAAACGCGCTATGTCATCAACGCCGCAGGCGTCTATTCGGACGTGCTGCACAACATGGTCTCGACCCGCAAGCTGCACATCACGCCGCGCCGCGGCGATTACTGCCTGCTGGACAAGAGCACCGGCGCTTTCGTTTCACACACCATCTTCCAGCTGCCCGGCAAGCTCGGCAAGGGCGTTCTGGTCAGCCCGACCGTCCACGGAAACACCATCGTCGGCCCGACGGCGATCGACATTGAAGACCGCGAGGGCACGAACACCACCGCCGAGGGTCTGAACGACCTCATCGAAAAGGCGGGCGCGACCGTTGAAAACCTGCCTATCCGCCAGACCATCACGAGCTTCGCGGGTCTGCGCGCGCATGAGGATCATCATGAATTCGTCATCGGCGAGGCCGAGGGCGCGCAGCAGTTCATCGACTGCGCGGGCATCGAATCGCCCGGCCTGACCTCCTCCCCCGCCATCGGCCTGCACGTATCGGAGCTGATGCGCGATCTGATGGGCCTGCGGGAAAAGGAGCACTTCATCGCCACGCGCAGGGGCGTGCTCGACCCGAAGACGCTCTCCAAAGAGGCCTATCAGAAGCTCATCCACGAAAAGCCCGCCTACGGCCAGATCATCTGCCGCTGCGAGCAGGTCACGGAGGGTGAAATCCTCGACGCCATCCACCGCCCCCTCGGTGCGAAGAGCCTCGACGGCGTCAAGCGCCGCACCCGTGCGGGCATGGGCCGCTGCCAAGCGGGCTTCTGCAGCCCGCGCGTGATGGAGATTCTGGCACGTGAGCTGCACGTTGATCAGAGTGAGATCACCAAATGCGGCGGCGCGTCCCGGCTGATCGTCGGCACAAACAAGGACAAGCTTGAGGAGGTGCAGGACAAATGAAATATGACATTGTCGTCATCGGCGGCGGCCCCGCCGGTCTGTCGGCGGCTATCGCGGCATATGACGCAGGCTGCCAGAGCATCCTGATCCTTGAGCGCGACGTGCAGTTGGGCGGCATTCTGAACCAGTGCATCCACAACGGCTTCGGCCTGCACACCTTCGGCGAAGAGCTGACCGGCCCGGAATACGCTGCGCGTTACATCACGCAGGCGCTTGAACGCAAGATCGAATATAAACTCAACACGATGGTACTGTCCATCAGCGCAGATAAGCATATTACGGCGGTCAACCGCGAGGAAGGACTGATCGAGATCGACGCACGCGCGATCATCCTGACCATGGGCTGCCGGGAAAGAAGCCGCGGCGCGCTGAACATCCCCGGCTACCGCCCGGCGGGCATTTATTCCGCCGGTACGGCGCAGCGGCTCGTCAACATGGAGGGCTTCATGCCCGGCCGCAGGGTCGTCATTCTCGGCAGCGGCGACATTGGCCTCATTATGGCGCGGCGCATGACGCTTGAGGGCGCGAAGGTGCTGGTTGTAGCGGAACTTCTGCCCTACTCTGGCGGTCTGAAGCGTAATATCGTCCAGTGCCTGAACGACTTTGATATCCCCCTCAAGCTCAGCCACACCGTTGTGAACATTGAGGGCAGGGAGCGTGTTTCCGGCATCACGATCGCGGAGGTCGGCCCCGACCGCAAGCCCATCCCCGGCACGGAGATCCACTATGACTGCGACACGCTGCTGCTGTCCTGCGGTCTGATCCCGGAGAACGAGCTTTCGCGCGGCATGGGCGTGGATATTTCCCCGGTCACAAACGGCCCCGTCGTCGACGAGAGCCTGCAGACAAGCATCCCCGGCGTTTTCGCCGCCGGCAACGTGCTGCACGTGCACGATCTGGTCGACTACGTCTCTGAGGAGGCTGCGGCGGCAGGCCGCGCCGCCGTGCGCTATCTTGCGCAGGGCGAAACCGCAGAGCGCCATGAGATCCCCGTCACGTTTGAGGGCGGCATCCGCTACACCGTCCCGGCAAGCATCGACCCGAAGCTGGCTGCGGACGATCTGGTGCTCCGGTTCCGCGTGGGCGGCGTGATGAAAAAGCGCGTCGTGAAGCTGCTGCTGGACGACGACGCGGTGCTCACGCGCAGGCGGCCCGTCATGGCCCCCGGTGAGATGGAGGAGCTGAAGCTCACGAAGGATATGCTGGACGCGCACCCCGGTTTGACGCGCATTCATATCACAGTGGAGGAGGCATAACGATGGAAAAACGAGAACTGACCTGCATCGGCTGCCCGCTCGGCTGTTCGATCACCGTCACGCTGGAAAACGGCGAGATCAAAGATGTTGCCGGGTACACCTGCAAGCGCGGTCATGATTACGCGAGAAAGGAAGTCACGAACCCGACGCGCATCGTCACGAGCACCGTCCGTCTGACCGGCAGCGCGACCGGCGCAGCCGTCGTCAGCTGCAAGACGGCGCAGGACATCCCGAAGGGCAAGATCTTCGAGATCGTCGCGGCGCTCCGTCAGGTCACGGCGCACGCGCCCGTGAAGATCGGCGACGTGCTGCTGACAAACGCCGCCGGAACGGGCGTCGATATCGTTGCGACGAAAAATGTACAGTAATTAGGAATGAAGTGCGGAGAAAGTTCACAAATCCTTTCGGATTCGTTCACAGTTCCGACATGATTGGCCGGTATACTCATACTCGTAAGCAAACCAATCTTTTCTTTCCTCTCTTCTCTTTCTTCTTTCTTTTCTACACCAACAGAACCGGCCTGCCGCACACGCGGCAGGCCGGTTCTGTTTTGTCTGTCAGATTCATTATGAAGCGTTTGCAGCAGGCAACTGCAAACCCGAAAACCTTTCGGCGAATTCGTACCGCGCCGCGTAGGAGCCGACGACTCTGTCGGCCCGATAAATGTTGCGGATTTGCCGAAGATTTCCGAGAAAACGCTGCATTCTGCGGGCGGACAGAGGCGTCCGCCCCTACAAGAATCGCAGCAGTTCAATCATATCCCGCACTCAGGTCTGGTGCCCGCGGGGTGCGAGAAGGCTTTTGCCGCAGTGCGGGCAGGTCTCGCCGTCGCTGCGGCCGAGGCGTTCGCCGCAGAAGGGGCAGCGCCAGCACAGCAGCCAGACGGCTGCGTAACCGATGGCAAACAGCGCCGTAAACAGAAAATACACCGGCTTGGACACGCCGCAGCCAATAAGAAAGCTGGCCAGCGTCAGCGCGAGCAGCGTGAACAGCAGAACCTTGATCGTTTTCAGCTTCATAGAGAAGCCTCCTCTTCTTCATCCGAACCGCAAAGCTTTCCGTTTCCTTCTGTCTATATTATAGCACTCTGTCCCGGATCCGTATACGGCCTGAGGGAAAATTTGTGCAATATTTCTATTGCGCGTCAATGCGCTCCTTCAGGTCGTTCAGGTAGACCCAGCGCTCTGTTTTCGCGTCCAGCTCTGCCGTCAGGCGCTCCTGCTCGGCCGTGAGCGCCTGCAAGCGGACATAGTCGCTGCCGCAGGACTCCTGCTCCTGCCGGCACGCAGACAGCTGCGCATCCAGCTCCGCGATCACGCTGTCGATGGTGTCAAATTCCCGCTGCTCGTTGTAAGAGAATTTCAGCTTCTTCTCGCGCGGACGTTCCGGGGCGGGCTTTTCCTGCTTTTCAGGCTTCTTTTCCTCCGGCGGCGTCCGCTTGCGCGCCCAGTCGGACCAGTTGCCGGTAAACACGTCGACGCGGCCCTCCGGGCGCACCTCGAAGATGGTATCCGCCAGCTTATCAAGGAAAAAGCGGTCGTGCGAGACGGCGATGATGGGGCCGGGGAAGCTTTGCAGATAGTCTTCCAGAATGGAAAGCGTCGTAATGTCCAGATCGTTCGTCGGCTCGTCAAGCAGCAGCACGTTGGGTGCCGCCATGAGGATGGACAGCAGATAGAGTCTCCGCCGTTCGCCGCCGGACAGACGACCGATGGTGGTCTGCTGCAGATCAGGCGGGAACAGGAAGCGTTCCAGCATGGTCTTGGCGGAGAATGTGCCCTCGTCCGTTTTTACCTGCGCGGCGACGCTATAAATGAAGTCGTATACGCGCTGGTTCAGATCCAGCTCCCGGCCCTCCTGCGAAAAATGACCGATCTTGACCGTCTCGCCCAGCTCGACCGTGCCGCTGTCCGGCGGAAGCTCGCCCGCGAGCACGCGCAGGAGCGTCGATTTGCCCGCGCCGTTTCGGCCCACGATGCCGATGCGGTCGCTGCGCAGAAGGCCGTAGGAAAAATCACGGAAGATCGTCCGCCCGTCATAGCCCTTGGAGATGTGCTCCAGTGTGATGATCTTTTTGCCGAGGCGGCTCGATGCCGCCGAAAGCTGCACTGTGCTGTCGCGCTCAGGGGCCTTCTGGTCCTTCAGCTCCTCATAGCGCTGGATGCGCTCCTTGCTCTTCGTGCTCCGGGCCTGACAGCCGCGCAGGATCCATTCGCGCTCGACACGCAGGATGGACTGCCGCTTGCGCTCGGACGCCTCCGCCATCTGCGCGCGCTGCTCCCGCAGCTCAAGATAACGGGAGTAATTGGCCTCGTAGTGGTAGAGCTTCCCGCGCGAAAGCTCCGTGATGTGGTTCACGACGCGCTCCAAAAAATACCGGTCGTGCGTGACCATGACCAGCCCGCCCCGGAATTTTTTCAGCCAGTCCTCCAGCCACTGCACCATTTCGGTATCCAGATAGTTCGTCGGCTCGTCGAGCACCAGCACGTCCGCCGGGTGGATGAGCGCTGCGCACAAGGCCGCACGGCGGCGTTCGCCGCCCGAAAGCGTGCCGATCCGCCGGTCGGTGTCCGCAAGACCGAGCTGCGTCAGCATACGCTTGGCCTCGTATTCGTTCAGCTGCCGGAATTCCGGCGGCATACTGGCAAAGACCTGCTCCAGAACGGTCAGCTCATCTCGCATATCCGGATTCTGTGCAAGCACGCTGACCTGCAAATTCGGCTTGCGGGCGATCGTCCCGCCGTCCGGCTGGAGCTTTCCGGCCAGAACCTTCAAAAATGTCGACTTTCCGGTGCCGTTGATGCCGATCACGCCGGTCTTGTCGCCCTCGTTCAGATAAAAATCCACATCGTCCAGCAGCTGACGGCTGCCGAAATTGATGGAAAAATGCTCTGCGGATATCAGCATAAATTTCCTCCTGCAAGGGGTTTCTGCGTCTATTCTATCACAGTCTTCGCCGGAAATCACGCGCTTCTTGCATTTTTGCCGGGCTTCTGGTATCATGGGGGGGTGAAAAGCATGGAATCGAGGTGAGTTTCCAATGAATTCCGTGAAATTACTGGCGCTTGATCTGGACGGCACACTGCTGAACTCCCAAAAGGAGCTGACACCGCGCACCCGCGATGCGCTCTATGCCGCGGCAGAGGCAGGCGTCGAGATCGTACCGACGACGGGCCGCTTTTTTACCGGTATGCCCGAGGTCATTCAGAAGCTGCCGTTTCTGCACTACGCCATCACCATCAACGGCGCGCAGGTCTATGACATCCGCGCGGAAAAGGCTGTCAGCAGAGCGGAAATTCCGCTGGAAACGGCTCTGCGGGTCCTGGAGTATCTCGACGGCTTCCCCGTGATCTACGACTGCTATCAGGACAACTGGGGCTGGATGACGCGCAGCATGCAGGAAAACGCCGCTGCATTTGTCCCCATCGATCATTCGCTGCGCATGGTGCGCAGTCTGCGCACGCCGGTCGACGAGCTCAAGGCCTATCTGCGGGAGCGGAACCGGGGCGTTCAGAAATTACAGCTGTTCACACCGGACGATGCGCTGCGCAGACAGCTGCTCAAAGACCTCACAGAGCGCTTCGGCACGCTGAGTGTCAGCACGTCCATGCCCTGCAACATTGAGATCAACGACGCGCACGCCAACAAGGGCGAGGCCATTGCGAGTCTGACAGCCTACCTCGGCCTGCCGATGGCGGCAACGATGGCGATCGGCGATGGGCTGAACGACAGGAGCATGATCCGGATGGCGGGCCTCGGCGTGGCCATGGCGAATGCGTGTCCGGAAATTCTGGCGATAGCCGATGAAGTAACAGCCTCCTGCGACGAGGACGGCGCGGCGCTTGCCATCGAGCGGCACTGCGTACCGGGAAGGACGTAACGGAAATGGTCGACTGCCACATTCATATGGTGCTGGACGGCGTAAACTGGAAGGACGCCATCGCCCGGCATAAAGCGGCGCCGCAGGAGGCACTGATCCGGCAGACGCTGGGTCACTATCAGGCGCTGGGGTTTTCCTATCTGCGCGACGGCGGCGACCGCTGGGGCGCGTGCGATCTGGCCGCGAAGCTGGCCCCGGAATACGGCATACGCTACCGGTCGCCGGGCTTCCCGATTTATAAAACCGGACATTACGGCGGCTTTATCGGACGCGGCTTTGACGGGCTTGCCGAATACCGTGCGCTTGTTCGCGAGGCTAAAACGCGCGGCGCACACTTTATCAAGCTCATGATCTCCGGGCTGATGGATTTCAGCCAATACGGCGTGCTGACCGGCGAGCCTCTGCCGCCGGACTTGATCCGGGACATGATCGCCTGCGCGCATGACGAAGGCTTTTCCGTCATGGCCCACGCCAACGGCGACGAGGCCGTGCGCGCGGCGCTTGCTGGCGGCGTGGACTCCATCGAGCACGGCGCGTATCTCACGGATGAGACGCTTTGTCAACTGGCAGAGTCTGGCGCTGTCTGGGTGCCGACGCTCGTGACGATCGGCAATCTCATCGGCCGCTTTCCGGATACGGTTTTAACGCCGCTGCTGGCCTATCAGATGAACGCCGTAAAAAAAGCCGCCGCGCTGGGCGCAAAAATTGCCTGCGGCAGCGACGCGGGCGCGTACCGCGTCCTGCACGGACAGGGCGGTCTGGACGAGCACACGCTCCTGCGCCGCGCTATTGGAGAGGGTGCAGACACCGTAACCGACGCGGGAAACGCCGTAATTATGGCGCGGTTCTGAATCTGAACCTAAAAAAATATCTGTTTTTGCATCTTTTTATAGTACCAGCATTGGATATAATCAGGGTATCTTAACAAGAGAGGTACTCTGGTATGAAAAAGAGAAACGAAACCATCCGTATGCTGGTTCTGAGCGCGATGTTTGCCGCGCTGTGCTGCGTGACGACCATGCTGGTGCAGTTCCCGACCGTTGCCGGGTATACCAACATCGGCGAGGGGATGTGCCTGCTTGCCGGGCTGGTGCTCGGCCCGTGGTACGGCTTCTTTGCCGCAGGCATCGGCAGCGGTCTTGCCGATCTGCTGGCAGGCTACGCGCATTATGTTCCCGGCACGTTTATCATCAAGGGCCTTGTTGCGCTGGTGGCCGCGCTGCTGCTGCGGCCGATGCTCAAGAAGGGCGAAAAGATCCCGTTCTGGCGTCTGGCGCTCATCGAGCTGCCGTCCGAGGTCATCATGGTCGCCGGGTATTTCGGCTATAAGGCGCTGATCCTCGGCAAGGGCCTTGCCGCCGCCGCGTCGATCCCGAACAATCTGGTGCAGGCCGCCGTCGGCATCGTTTTGTCCGTCGTGCTCTACACCGCGCTGGCCAAGGTTCCCGAAATTCATAAGGCATTCTGGAAGGGTGAATAAATCATGTATGAAGAACTTACCGCACAGGCGAAGCAGGCCGTCACGGAGCTGCTGGACATTGCGAAGCTGAAGCCTGGCAAGCTGTTTGTCATCGGCTGCTCGTCGAGTGAAATGGTCGGCGCGCGCATCGGCAAGGGTTCGAGCCTTGAGGCCGCACAGGCCGCGTTTGCGGGCATTTATCCCGTTTTGCAGGAGCGCGGCATTGAACTTGCCGTGCAGTGCTGCGAGCACCTCAACCGCGCGCTTGTTGTTGAGCGCGATGTGGCCGAGGCGCACGGCTTTGAGATCGTCAATGCCATCCCGCAGCTGCACGCGGGCGGCTCGTTCGCCATGACGGCGTGGGCCAATTTCAAAGACCCCGTACTCGTCGAAACCATTGTTGCCGACGCGGGGCTTGATATCGGCGGCACGCTGATCGGTATGCACCTGCGCCGCGTCGCGATCCCCGTTCGCCTGTCAATCAAAAAGATCGGCGAGGCCAACATCCTCTGCGCCCGCACGCGCCCGAAATACATCGGCGGCGCCAGAGCGGTTTATCAGGACTTGTAAACATGAAAAGCTCCTCTTGCCGACTGCAAGAGGAGCTTTTGACATTTGCAGGGAACTTGCAAAAATCCTCGGCGAATTCGGGTGCGCGTTTCTGTGGGATTTTGTTGGATTTCCCTGTTTTGATACAGAATTCTCTTTTCATCATGACGGGAACGTGCTATAATAAAATAAACCGCTGCGGGCGGTCTATGGATTTGCAAAGGAGCGAAGCATATGAAAAAATTACGTTGGGGCGTGATCGGAGCCGGCGGCATTGCGGATCGCAGGACGATCCCCGGCATGATGCTGGCCGAAAACGCGGAGCTGATCGCCGTCATGGACATCAATGCCGAGCAGGTTGAGAAAATCCGTCAGAAATACGGCGCAAAGCGCGGCTATACGAAGGAAGAGGACCTGCTGGCAGACCCGGAGGTCGACGCCGTTTATATCGCCACGCCCATCGTCCTGCACGCAAAGCAGGCCAAGCTGGCCGCAGATTACGGCAAGGATATCCTGATCGAAAAGCCGCTGGCCATGACGTCCGACGAAGGGCAGGCGGTCATCGACTACTGCGAACGCAAGGGCGTGAAGATCGCGGCGGGCTTCATGATGCGCTTCGGTTCGCACGTCATGAGCATGAAAAAGGCCATCGCCGAGGGCAAGATCGGCACGGTCGTGTCCGGCTATTCACAGTTTACGCTCTGGCTTCCGTATGAGCCCGGCAACTGGCGGCAGTGCAAGGCCAAGGCCGGCGGCGGCGCGATGATGGATCTGTCTGTTCATACCATCGACCTGATGGAGTACATCACCGGTATGCGCGTGACCGAGGTCGCGTCCATGAATGAAAAAATCGCCTTCCCCGAACCGCAGTATGACGTGGAGGACACGTCCACCATCCTCATGCGCATGGAAAACGGCGCACAGTGCGTTGTGCAGTCCAACTTCAATATCCCGGACGAAGCCTCCAAGTGGCGCGTTGAATTTTTCGGCACGAAGGGTCGTCTGCTGGGCGACACGATGATCGGCCAGATCGACGGCGGCAAGCTGAACGCCGTGTTCATTGACAAGAACGTCGCCTATTCCGCCGAGCAGACCCACGCCGACGATGTGGGCGTCGAGATTCCCGGCGACTTCGGCAATATGTACACCCGCGAGATCGAGAGCTTCTCGGACTCCATTCTCAACAATAAGCCCCTCGTCGTGCCTGCGTCCGACGCCGTGCACGTCCAGCGCATCATGGAAAAGGCCTATGCCAGCGGCGAAGAGCTGAAGATCCTGAAAATTTAAGCAACACCCAGCACATCCAGCAGCGCCCGGCACTCGCCGGGCGTCAGGATGCGCTGCGCTGTACGCGGGTCCTCTGCGGACGGGGCCCGGCTCGGGTCCGGGCGGTTTTCCAGCAGCCACTGGCGCGGCGACATTCCGAGGTTTTTCTGGAAGCTCCGGTTCAGATACTTGGGGTCGGAGAAGCCGCAGGCATAGGCTGCGTCGGTCAGCGTCGTGTCGGACTGCCGCAGCAGGAGCATCGCCGCCTCCAGTCGGAGTCTGCCCAGATAATCCTGAAACGGGATATGCAGCTGCTCGCGGAACAGGTGCGACAGATACGTCTGCGTCAGCCCCTCCCGCTCCGCGATTTCACTGAGGCGGACAGGCTCAGAATAGTGTGTTTCCAGATAATGCAGAATGCGGTGCATCCGCTCGGCATTGCGCGTCTGCGTCATGTTTTCCGTGTCGCTCAGCACGCGGTATGGCGTTCCGCCCAGCAGGATCGCAAAGATCGCGTTGATCTGCGCCATGCAGGCGAACGGCGCTTCCGGTGTGTCGCGCAGATAATTGGAAAGCGCCAGCAGCATCGCCCGGCGCAGCGCCGGCAGCTGCTCCGGCCCCAGACAGGAGGACAGCCCCCGGCAGCCGAAGCGGATGCTGCGGATCTGCGGATAGAAGCGGGCGCAGAAGCTGTTGGAGATCTGCAGCGTCAGGAGCCTTGCAGGCGCGCCGGACGCGCACAGCTCATGGCTGCTGCCCGCGTCGAACAGCAAAATCTCGCCCGGCCCGGCCTCAAAGCTCTGCCGGTCGGTGCTGACACGGCAGCTGCCGCTCAGCACCACGCACAGCTCCAGCTCCTTATGCAGGTGCATGGGGCGGTACACCATGTCGACGATAAACATGGTGCAGTCGGCCAGCTTGGAATGGGAGATCAGCTCATATTCATTGTAAAGTTCCATTTGTTTCACCAAAAACGCATCTTTGTCGGGCGTCAGGCGCATCTTCATCGGTGATAAGCCCGCCCCGTTCCTTCATAATAACAGTAACCGGAACAAAAAACAAGGGAATCCGGGCCGCACGGCCTGAAAACAGGGAGGAAGTATGAAAAAAGGCATTTGCTGCGCAGGCAATATGATCGTAGATATCACCTATCCCATCGAAACATGGCCGAAGCAGAACGAGCTGACGCACATCACCGAGGGCATCACGCGCTCCACCGGCGGCTCGGTCTGCAACACCATTTCCGATCTCGCGCGGCTCGATCCCGCGCTGCCGCTCGTTGCTTCCGGCTTCGCCGGGCACGACGCAGAGGGTGATTTTGTCCTGCAGGAGATGGGGAAATACAAAAATATCGACCTGTCCATGGTCAAGCGCAGCGGCGACACCTCGTTTACCGCCGTCATGTCGAACAACCAGACAAAAGAGCGCACATTTTTCCAGTACGCGGGCGGCAACGCCTATTACGGTGAGGACGACATCGACTGGGACAGGCTGACCGTCGATATCTTCCACATCGGCTACATTCTGCTGCTGCCGCATCTGGACGAGCCGGACGTGGAATACGGCACAAAGATGGCGAGGCTTCTGCACCGGGCGCAGCAGGCGGGCATGAAGACGTCCATCGACGTTGTTTCCGAGGCGGGCGAGCGCTTCAAGCGGCTCGTGACCCCGGCGCTCAAATACACGGACTACTGCATCATCAACGAGCTTGAGACGCAGCAGACCACGGGGGTCCTGCTGCGCGGAGAGGACGGCACGCTGCACGTGGAAAACATGAAGGCTGCGCTGCAGAAGCTCCACGAGCTGGGCGTGGCAAAATGGGCCGTTATCCACTGCCCGGAACTCGGCTGCGGCATGGACGAGGCCGGAAATTACTGCGAATTTGAAAGTCTCAAGCTCCCCAAGGGCTATATCAAGGGTACGGTCGGCGCAGGCGACGCGTTCTGCGCGGGCGTTCTGTACGCGGCGGAGACAGATATGCCGCTGCGGGAGGCGCTGAAGCTCGGCGCGTGCAGCGCGGCGGCTTCCCTGAGCGAGGTCAGCGCGTCGGACGGCGTGAAAACAAAGGACGAGGTTTTGAAGCTCTATGAGCTTTACGGAAAATAAAGAAAGAGGTCAGAGTATGAAACAGGCAGTTATGTACGGCGGCGGCAACATTGGCCGCGGCTTCATCGGCGCAACGCTCAGTCAGTCCGGCTATAAGGTCACATTCATCGACGTGGCAGAGCCGGTCGTGAAGGCGCTGCAGGAAAAGGAGCAGTATCCCGTCCGCTATGTGTCCAGCGAAGGACATGAGGACGTCGTGATCGAGCACGTGACCGCGGTCAACGGCAACGATCAGGAAGCGGCCTCCGAGGCCATCGCAAACTGCGATATCATGGCGACGGCGGTCGGCGCGAGAATTCTCAAGTTCATCGTCGGCAACATCGTCGCGGGTCTCAGAAAGCGCTGGGCACGGGACGACCGCCCGCTCAACATCATCATCTGCGAAAACCTGATGGACGCAAACAAGGTCATGGAAGGGATGCTGAAGGACCTGCTGACCGACGAGGAAAAGAAGCACTTTGATGAAAAGGTCGGTCTGGTCGAGGCCTCCATTGGCCGCATGGTGCCCGTGCAGACCGAGGAGATGAAGGACGGCGATCCGATGCGCGTCTGTGTCGAGCGCTACGGTTTCCTGCCGGTCGACAAGGCCGCGTTCAAGGGTGAAATTCCGGAGATCACGAACATGGTTCCGTTTGAGCCGTTTGATTTTTATATTAAGCGCAAGCTGTACGTCCACAACATGGGCCACGCGACCTGCGCGTATCTGGGCGGCTACGAGGGCCGGAAATATATTTATCAGTCCATCGACGATCCTGAAATTCTGAACATCGTGCAGAACGCCATGTTGGAAAGTGCGCTGGCGCTGCATAAAAAGTACGGCGTCGAGCTGGATGGCCTGATGCTGCATATCACCGATCTGCTGGGCCGCTTCCGCAATGCCGCCCTGAAGGACACCTGCAAGCGCGTCGGCGGCGACCCGACGCGGAAGCTCGGCGCAGCCGACCGGCTGATCGGTTCGAGCCTGCTGTGCCTAGAGCAGGGCGTGAAGCCCGCGTATATCGCCGTCGGCGCAGCCGGTGCGGTGTACCGCTATCTGAACGAGGCGGGCATTGAGCAGTCGAAGGAAGAAGCGGCAAAGGTTCTGAAGGACGTCTCCGGGCTGGAGGCCGATTCGGAGCTGGCCGGGATGATCCTCGATCTGTACGCATACTTCCTTGAGGGCGAACCCGTCGCGGCCCTCCGCCGCGCCGCGCAGACCGCAAAGACCGCCGGCCTCGGCAAGATCATCTGATCGCCCCTCTCCCCCGCTGAAATCATGAAAAAAGCCTTCCCCTTTCATCATGCACACGGCATGAGAAGGGGAAGGCTTTTTGATTTGGATTCAGGCCGCTTCTTACGCCTCCGTAGAGAACGACGCGACCTCCTTGAGTTCCTTGTCGATCAGAACGACCGTTTTCTCGCTTGTGACGAAGGCAAGATTCTTTCCGACAGGGATCACGCGGGGTGCATTGTCCAAGTTGGACCGCAGCCTCCGCCAGCTCTTCGTCCTTCTTCGGCTCCGGAACGGCATCGGTGGGTGTGTCGCCGGTAGTATTCTGGTTGTCAGTGGCAGTCGTGTTCTCGGAAGTGTCCTGATTATCAGGGGTGGTCGTTTTGCTGTTTGTCGGCCAGAAGCTGGCAAGCAGGACCACGATCAGAATCGCCGCTGCCGCGGCAGGAAGGATCCACTTTCTGCACACGATTTCCGTTGGGCGGGAACATATAAAACTGGATGCAGATCCACAGCATCAGCGTCACGCCGAACAGCCCGCCAAGCGTGACGCCCGCACGCTTTTCAGCCAGCAGCAGTCCGGCTGCGGTCAGATTGGTCAGGCCGTTGACGATCAGCAGCGCCCAGCCGGAGAACGTCAGATCCCGGAACAGCACGTCCGCAAACGGCAGCACCTGAAAATACGGGAGCATCGCGTCCATGCCCAGCGCCCGGCCGCTCGGGTCGAGCAGCATCCCGGCCGCGCCTGCGACCGCGCCGACGCCGATAAACAGCGTCCAGAACAGCAGGATGCGCGGGCCGTCCGGTATCTTGAATGTGTCTGCATATGCGTTTTGTCCATAGCGGCTTACAGCTCCGAGAGCATATAGAGCATCTTTGCGACCTCTGCACGCGTGACCTTGCAGGTGGGGTTCAGCTTGCCCTTTGAACCGCTGATGATCTTCTGCTGGGCCATCTGCGCAAGCGCGGTTTTCGCCCAGTCGGCGATCTTGCCGCTGTCAGAGAAGGCGGAGAGCGTGTTGAGGTCGGCCTCGGGGAAGTCCTTTGTGCGTGAGAGGATCGTCATGGCCTCCTGCCGGGAGATCGTCGCGCCGGGCTTGGCCAGAAGCTGGCCGTTTGTCTTCGAGCCTGTGAGATAGCCGAGCGAGTACGCCGCCTGCATCGCGGATTTTGCCCAATCGGCAATCGAGCTGCTGTCGGCAAACGGGAGCGAAACGGTCTGATACGCGCTCAGATCCGTGCCGAGATAGCGCATCATGGCAACGATGAACTCCTGCCGCGTCATGCTGGCGTCGGGGCGGTAATAGAGCTTGCCGTCCTTCGTGGAGCCCTGCAGCGTGCCCGCGTAATAGAGATCGGTGATATAGCTCTCGGCCCAGTGGCCCTTCGTGTCCGCGAACGGCTGCGAGGAGCCGACCGTGACCTTGAGCGAGAACGACGTTTCGCCGTAGGAGGCGGTAATCGTGCCGGTCAGATCCGTGCCGGTTTTTGCGGCGGTGAAAACGCCGCTTTCGTCGATTGCACCGATCTCGCCCGTCACGGCCCATTCAAAGCTTTCATCGGCGGAATAGACCTGATTGCCGTAGTACCAGGCCGTAGCCGTCAGGTCTGTTTTGCTGCCGCCCGCAATATGCAGCGCGGTCAGGGGGGTGTTTTTGCCCTCCTGCTTGATGGTGATGGAGGTCGGCGCGGCGGGGATCTCAAACGTCGCGCTTGCGCGCAGACTGCCTGCCGCTGCGGTGACGGTCGCCGCACCTCTCGCGCCG
>ERZ791753.1036-NODE-1036-length-20118-cov-3.425360_pt1 | contig 20118 bp, 14 predicted proteins | sample MGYA00509951_ERZ791753 | MGnify/ENA primary metagenome ERZ791753 (study PRJEB30046, sample SAMN00792026) | human gut metagenome | study: EMG produced TPA metagenomics assembly of the A metagenome-wide association study of gut microbiota in type 2... | reverse complement strand
GATTGCCGGACTGCCCGGTTCGGAAGAGAGCTTCACACTGGAACAATTCCAGCAGGAACTCGACCGCTACAAAGACATCACACCTGAAAAGCTGCGTGCCAACCTGATTTACTTCTTGCAGGAAATCACTCCGGTTGCCGACGAAGCCGGTGTAGAGCTGGTTATCCATCCGGATGATCCCCCCTGCTCCATCCTTGGCCTGCCGCGCATTATGAGCAGCGCTGCCGATTTCCAGGCACTGATAGATGCCGTTCCCAACAAGAGCAACGGACTTTGTCTCTGCACCGGTTCGCTCGGTGTAAGCAGCTCCAACGACCTGGAAGGCATGATGAAGCAATTCGGTGACCGTATCAACTTCGTACACTTCCGCAGCACACAGCGTGACGCAGAAGGCAACTTCTACGAAGCCAACCACCTGGAAGGTGATGTCGACATGTATCACGTGATGAAAGCCTTCCTCGAACTGCAACAGAAACGTCAGGTATCCATCCCCATGCGTCCCGACCACGGACACCAGATGGTGGACGACCTGAAGAAGAAAACCAATCCGGGATACTCCTGCATCGGCCGCCTGCGCGGACTGGCAGAACTACGCGGACTGGAAATGGGTATAGCAAAGTCTATCCTTAAGGATTCTCAGTAAGCAGTCTCAACCACCTGACGCGTCCATACAATTAATTACGGGCTACAAGGCACTTCTCATTCGTGCCTGTAGCCCGTAACTAATTATAAACTATTCTATCGGTGAATTTATATTATTCTACCTATTCAATAGTTTCATTTTGACACTTTGCTTTTTATGCATAACGAGAATGCCATATTTCCGTCCCGCTGCAGGGAAGAACAAAAAGAAACGAACGAATATCGGCATTTCACTGGCTGACAGCGCAATACATAAATACATACAACTCTAATAAAAGAAAAACAGACGGTCTGTACGCTGAAAACAGATGGTCTGTCTTCCATCTATAGACCGTTCGTCTTCCATCTATAGATAGTTCGTCTCCCATCTATAGATAGTTCGCATCAGATCTATAGATTGTTCGCGTCCCATCCATAGTTCCTTTGCGAAAGAAGTATAGTTTCTTGCATACGTATTGCATATACAACTTGTTTTATGCAAAAAACGTGGATGTATATTCCGCATATTATGCATCCGGACTCTATTTCGGATGCTTTCGGGAAAGCCTCTGTCACTAAAAGAATCATTCCGGTTACTTTTTGTCCGGAATAAAGCGTAATGAGTTTCACTTCTATACGAATCAGAACCTAAAAAGAATGCGAAGCCAGCTAAAGGACTCCGCATTCACAAGATGAAAAAGGATTGAGAAAAAAACAGGGTATATATTGGTTAGATGAGAAATCAGCTATCACGATTCTGCCGGAATAACCGGCTCAGAAAAGACCAGGCAGACGTTTTCTTGCCTTTTATCGCCTTATTATTATTCAGTATCTTTTCGTTCAATGAAAGGATTCTATGCGTAAGGTCCGCCATCTTCTCAAACCCGGCCTGTAGTTTTTCCTCCCGTTGAGCACGCTTATAGTTCGCCTCCAGCAAGTCATCATAAGCTTTCGTTAAGCGTGCATTTTCCTTATAGAGCCAGTCTAAATGCTCTTTCGGAACCCGCTCAACCGTTGCATCATCATCCGGGTAAGACTTCGTGGCATTAAACTCAAGGGATTTTTCAAGTTCCTCCGCATCCACCATCGGGTCGGGGTCCTCATAGGGGTCTTTATCCAGAGATGAACATCTCAGATAACCGAGCCTAATCCATTCGTGGATTTGCTCTTCGGATATGCCGTATTTCTTTGCGGCCAAGCTTAAAGATAACCAAATAGCCATATAGAGTTTGATTAATAAGTTTCAAATCAACCCTATACGGCTATAACTGGCATATTACAAGAGGTACGGGGCATTACATCTTCCCCGCGAGAAGGTATGTGGGTACCCTAACAGAAGGAAGAGTAAGCCCGTACCAAGAACTGATACAGGCTACGCTCATCCGATCTGTAGATAAAAACTCCCACATTTTTCTCTTATCGGAAGAGGACACATACGTATACACAATACTATATGTCACTTATTCACCTGCAAAGATACGTTTTTTTCATATTCAATAACCAAATATCTCTATTTTTTTACTTCAAGCTTAAAGAACATCAAATCAAATCGCTACAGCTTCTTCTGACAAAAAGGCTCACATACCTTTCATCAAGCACCTTCCACGATACCGGCAACGTATAGGTAAAATTTACCTTATCACCAGTATGAATCATCATTACCGGGGAATATTCTCCCGGCTCCAAATTAGGCAGGATCACCAACACCTCTGTGTCGGTATACTTAAACACTCTTTTCACATGTATCAATGTGCCCTTATCGGAGACGGGAGAAAGACCCAGGTAAATAGTTCCAAGTGAAGATAGACACAGGTTTTCACCTGTAATAACGACCGGAGCATTCGGAGTAATCGTACCATTACGCAAGCCCGTCAACGGATCGTACACCTCCTTTATAACAGGAACTTTTCTTCCGAAAATCATCGAAGTTCCATTTCCTTCCTGCTTCCTATGATGTAGCTCAGCCGCCATTTTCTTTCTATCTTTCATCATCTATTCTATTCCTTATTAGTTAGTAATAACAGTCTCTTAACTGCACTACAAAATTACACCACAATGCATATACTATTGTGGCAAGAAAAAGAAAGATCAAACATCCGGGTTTTCTATATCTGACGAGCCGAACAAGCTCCGGCACTTTTTTCGGAAATGGGGTATCTCTAAAAAGAAATGTTACGATTTTCGAAACAAGTAGCCCTCGAAAAGTGTTAAATAGATAATAGACATATCTCTAACTCACACAGAAGATTATGATAACAAACGAGTTAAACACAGGATTAGTAAATGCCGTCAGAGAGAAACTCCCATCCAAAGACAATCTTGCCAATGCTTTAATGGACATTCTTTATATAGGCAAAGAAGCTATATACCGTCGGCTACGGGGTGAAGTGCCCTTCACACTGGCCGAAGCCGCTATTATATCCAGGAAACTGGGTATATCACTGGATAAAATGATAGGCGTAAGTTTCCAGGACAATGCTGTATTCGACATGAATATAGTGGGCAACAACAAGCCTCTCGAAACCTACTATTCCATGTTAGAAAAGCAGGTAGAACTGTTTCATGCAGTCGAGGAAGATGAAAACTCGGAAATAGGAACCTCCTCAAACATCATTCCCCAGACTCTCTCTCTGAATTATGACATGCTCTCCAAATTCCGCTTATTCAAATGGATGTATCAGAATGAAAACATCCGATGCAAGCATTTTGATGAATTGGATATTCCGCAGAATATGGTAGACAAACAAAAGGAATATGCACGAATGGTATCTCGCATCCATTCCGTAGACTACATCTGGGACAATATGATTTTCAGTCACCTTGTCACGGATATCCAATACTTTTGCAGTATCCACCTCATTACGGATGAAGACAAGAATCTCCTGAAGGAAGAACTGTTCGTATTAATAGATGAAATGGAAGCACTGGCCGCCCGAGGGAAAAGCAAAGCAGGCAACGACGTCAGAATCTATATTTCGAATATCAACTTCGAAGCGACCTATAGTTATCTGGAGACAAGTTCCACGCAACTCAGCCTGATCCGCATCTATTCCATCAACTCCATTACGACACAGGATCCCGAGATGTTCCGCGGATTGAAGGAGTGGATTCAATCATTAAAGAAATTCTCAACCCTGATATCCGAAAGCGGCGAGATGCAACGCATTCAGTTCTTTAAGCAGCAGCGAGAAATCATCAGCACATTGTAGTTCTTTTTTTCGAATAATGAAATACATTCAGAGATGTTTATCCTATATTGAAAATAGACAGACCGACTATCTGTTTTTTTCACGTTTCAACTATTTCCCTTAGCATTCTTTTCAAACAGAAAATAACTATGCCTTGCACACATGAAATCATACATAGAAGTTTCATATACAAGTTCTATATTTGTATAAGTCACAAAACGTTCTATGATAATTGATTATTAATAAAAAAGAAGAAGGCTATGACAAAGAATTATATTGTAAAAGAGTTGATTAATGAAATGAAAGAGAGGATTCCCCCAGGACATAATTTAGCTAATTATCTGACGGATACATTATATATGGGAAAAGAAGCGGTTTATCGCAGGCTACGTGGAGAAGTTGCATTTACTTTTGACGAAATAGCCGTAATTTCCCATAATCTGGGTATCTCTATCGATCAGATTATTGGAAACCACTTATCCAACCGGGTCACTTTTGATTTGAATCTGCTGCATTCACCCAACCTGATAGAAAGTTATTATGAGATTGTAGAGCGCTATCTGCGTATATTCCAGCTTGTGAACAGTGATGAAAACAGTGAGACATATTCTGCCACCAACACCATTCCTTTCACCCTCTACTCTTCCTATGAATATCTGTCCAAGTTCCGTATATGCCGGTGGATCTATCAGAATGGTAAGATGAAAACGCCTAACTCTCTGAGTGATATGCATGTGCCTGAAAAGATCGTCAACGCTCATAAAAAACTGAGTGAAAGCATCAGAAAGGTAGGAAAAACCTACTTTGTATGGGACAGCAATGTTTTTCAGTCTGTCGTGAAAGAGATAAAGTACTTTGCCGGATTGAACCTGATATCCACATCGGATGTCATGTATCTGAAAAATGAGTTGCAACAGTTACTTACGGATCTGGAGCACTTATCCATTAAAGGTGAATTCAACGAAGGACATGAATTATACATCTACCTGTCGAACATTGATTTTGAAGCAACATACAGTTACGTCAGCAGGAAAGATTATCAGATCAGCCTTTTCAGAGTGTATTCCATTAATTCAATGGACTCGCAAAGTCCCCAGATCTGCCAGATACAGAAGAACTGGATACAATCCTTAAAAAGACATTCCACACTGATTTCGGGGAGTGGAGAGGCACAACGAATTGCGTTTATTGAGAAACAGAGGAATATTATTGATGTCCTGTAAAATCTATCGGAAGTCATCACAGAGTTACACGGATTCACACAGATTGAAAAGCAAATAATTGGTTCTTAATATAGATAATCTGTGTGAATCCGTGGTGACTTTTTTGTATCACCCTCGTATTATTACCGGCTCCAACGTTAATTCACAGTCCTGACGCAGCGGTATTGAGGCCAAGTTGCGTTCTTGTCTTCAGGCCATGCGCCGAACTCACCGCTATTGTAGTCCTGTATCCAATTATATCCTACCAACCAATGCCTGTCAGTATCACGTTCAGTCAGTGTCCAATGTACACCATCGATCTTCTGAAATCCGTTATCCGTCCAGGTAGTGGTAGCACCGAAGCCCTGATCATTAACACTGACGGTAGAACCACCCAGACTGAGAACCAAATACATCTCATGCTGGGTAGGCAGGCGCCAGTTGTTCCCTTTGCTTTCACATATCTGCTTTGCTTCATCCCAAGTCTTGCCGGAGTTGCTACTATTCTCTATCTGGAATTTTGGGGCAACTTTATTCATCGCATCACTCTTATCCGGAGTTTCGCCCGAGGCAAGCAGTACAGATGGATTTACTCCTCCGCTTGCATCGCGGGAAACAATGGTAACCCCTTCAGTAGTTCTAATCAGATAAGGGTACTTTGTTCCACTTTTGCTATTATCTCTTACGCAGCGAAAATAATCGTTCTGACTGGTTGGCACGGAGTTAATGAAGCCTGCCGCAAATTCCAATTCCAAACGTGTAGCCGATCCTCTGCCGGTATAGTAAGACGTGGTCCAGTACCCACCTGTCCAGTTTTGATACCAACCATATATATTCTGACTTCCATAATTGTTGCTATCCTCCGCATTGCCACCTAAGGCATTCATATAGACATACGACATCAGCAATTCGCTGACGTTGGGCAAGCGCCATCCATCGCCTATATTACGGCAGATTTCCTCTGCATCAGTCAAGTTGGCCTGACGCCCTCTGCTTGCATCGTCTGTATAATATATCCGGTTGTCAAACCTAAGAGGATAGAGATAGAAAAGAGGTTCTCCACCAGTAGTGTAAGAAGCAGCCTCGGACACCATTTGAAGATCAATAGTACGGTAGAACGGGTAATAATCGTGGTTAACCGTATGCATTACATTTCTGAACGTAATCCTTATAGTTCCACTTTTTCCTTCTTTCCATTTGCCAGCATGGAGCTTCAGACGAAAGTCATATCCCCTATTAAAAACGTCATTCCCATTTCCATCGTTATCCGTACCGACAATGGATTGTAGATACATCTTGGGATCTGAATTTTTGGTCCCTGCAACTACATCATTATCTGCATCCGGACGAATTAACCCTGTTCCGTCATCTCCGGTGATATCCAGTTGCTCAACCTCCATAATTTCCCAGTTGTTATTGACAAACAATTGCATGTATTGTTCCGCACCAAGAAGAACTTTATAGGTACGACTATTGTCTGTAGTAGGGTAATATCGGAACGAGAACTCCAACTCCCCCTGATTGATGGGAAATTGTACTTGGTTAAGAAACTTCTCCTTATCGAACAGATTGAAGTTCAGTATATCCCAGCGCCACCACCAGCCGGTACCTCCTTCAGTAGTGCCATCGCCGGCACGGCGCGGATTGGGATGTACAGTGAAGGCTTGCACTCTTTCACGGAACGGTTTCCAATTTTCACGGTCCAGTTGCGGAATAAATCCATCATCATTGTATTGAATTATTTCCGCATCATTTTTGTCTTGAAGACGGACGTCAACCCTATCCATGGAAAACATCACATACACCGTCTGCGGCTCTAAGGGAAGCTCATCACCGTCAGGATTTCTAATCGGGAAAAAAAGACCATTCTCCAACACATTCCCGTATGCGTCGACGAACTTGATAATCCCCGGATCAATAACCTTTTGAACGACTTTAATTTCGTGTGTCAGCCGTCCGGCGGTCAAGGTTACAGTCGCTGTACGAGTAGCTCCGATAGTTCCGTTATTAAAATAAGGAATCCTCAGGGTGAGTTGTGTATCATCATTTTCAATACCCGAAGCCGTAGTCGCCTCCCCACCAAATTTGAGCCAGTCGCTTCCTTCCGTAACAGAAGCCTTCCAACCACCGGGGACATCGGTAAAGACATCTACGACATAACCATTATTCTGATATTGCGCCACGTTGACTTCCGGTTCGCCCACTCCGAGCATATACTGTCCATTGTAGACCACATCCTTGACCTTATCACGATTATAATGTATCAGGCGAACTTTCAGATTGGACATGACTGTATAGGACGCCAATGCCTCTCCAATACTTGAATAGCCTATTCCCAAAGCTTTCGTGATGCTGACAATATATTTATAATTCCGTTTCAACGGAAAATATCCCACAGGTTCGTCAACATCTCCGGCTTTGGTAAAATCTATCCGGTAAAAAGTAGACTCTCCATTACCGATCTTACCTTTCACTATTAAGCAGACAGCATCCTTGCGGCTTGCGGCACCATCTTGAGCAGCATCCACGGCGGCGAGAGACTCGAACGCATAAATTTCTCCATCGAATGTATTACCATTCACGGGGTATTTCAGCGCAAGCAACTCTCCGGTTTGTTTGACACTATTGGCAGGAATCTTCGGAGTAGCATCCGATGTGGAAACAATAATCTCTCCATTTGCATTCCAAGCCGGAGCAACATATCCAGTCGTATCATAATTAGCCAGATATACCTCTTCCAGCGTGAAGTTCGATGCAGAATTGCGAATATCAATACGAGCCAGCATGCGCTTCATGCTGATGCCGATTATCGGATTTATCGAAGGCTCAAGCTTCGTCACCTCTTTTTCCCCGTACATAGGAATCGGAGTATAACCATCGGTAGTCGATCCGTCGGCCGGCCAGCCACCAGTCTGGGTATGAATCAGTGCCTCCAACACTTCGTCTTTAGTGGTCGCTTTGGGGGTAAAGCCCGATACAATATCGCTGAGCTGCTTATTTGCTACAACTACAATGCAGGCCGATGTGGTAGTGGGAGAAAGTATGGCGGAAAAATTCACCGTAGAAATATTATTAGCCAAATCCTGTGTAACTCCTGTACCTTTTACCCACTCCAGGAATACCGCCGGTGACCTTGAGGTATCGAAAACAAGAATATCTACTGTTTTCACTTCATCCTCCTTATTGGCCACCCCGGTTCCGACCATTGTACGCGAAGACACGGATGGTATACCAGCATCGGGAACCGTCAGGGTAAACCGAACCCCGTTCCCGGCTATTGGAGGTGTTGCATCAAACTCTTCCTGCATACATCCGACCAGCCATACAGTTGCCAGCAGAGTCAGCAGATAAAAGCTCTTGATGCGTATTAAAGTCTTATATTTCATACATTCCTTTCCTTTCTAAAACAAGTTGTTTCTATCATTATGGTGCAGTCAATGTCACCGTTATGGGCGGATTATCTCCATTTGTATTAGTCAGCGTAAGCGTAGCCGTTTTACCGGATGTAGCGTTGGCCGTAAAATAGAAATAAACCGCATCACCGCTCACACCACTCGCTTCTACCATCGTTTCACTATTAAGCAGAATCTTGTCCGGATCCTGCACTTGGGTTATTTTCCATCCCCACGATCCCGGACTGCCTGAAGTAAAGACAACCTTGCGACGTTGCATGATGTCGGTGCCTTTATCGTTGCTATCCAGTTGCACATCCGCAGTCATCCACACGCCATCTCCACCCCACTGATGCAAAAGTATCCGATGATGCAAGTTACCCGCATTGATATAGAATCCTGTCTCACGCTCGGTCCCAACTGCAGAATTAAACTTAGGCATCACGACATTGATGTTATAAGTATATACGCCTCCTGAAACGGACGTTTGGGTCATAGTGACGGTCGCCCACGAATCCATGCCAGTTTTATCCAATACTGCACCGACCGGATAACCCGTGTCCGGATTAGCATCATAGTTCGTTTTGGCCTCTATATCGACTGTAGCAGCATTAGCAGCCGTCAGCACCTTAGTCTGCGTCAACTTGAGATAGTACTGACCGTCGAATATCACATCCAACGGATTATCTTCCCACCCAAGGGGAGTGGCAGTTATCTGGTATTCCTCATTCGAAATGGTAATGTTATAGTTGATGTGTTCTCCCGACTCCCAAGAATGCGAATAGGATGCCAGTATATCCTTGAACAAGAATTCCCGTTCGCCGAAATTAGTGGTAATAACTATTTTGGCTGTAGCGGCAAACTGATCAACCGGTAACATAAGGAATGTATCACCAATCGAGGTAGCGCTCTTTGTCACTGTATTATCAGTACTGAGAATAGAAGCGATATTTCCGACTGTGACATCACTCCATACAAAATCAGGTTTATTATTCTTTGTAGTGGCAGTCGGTATATCAGCTACAGTAAGTTTACCTACTTTGGGTATATCCCGAAACTCTATTTTTTCAATAGTCACCTCATCAGGTGCCGGATCTATCTTTTTGAACAAAAAGGTCACCTTAGTCAAGGTATGATAAAAATGTATACCTACACCCGCACCCCATGCAGGCTTTGATACAGCCGCCAATACATCCACATGATTGGCAGCTATCGCATCTGCCGTATAATCCAGCACCATTTGCCCGGGATTGGAGAAGGTCGCGGCAGGCGCGTTCGCATCGTTGTACGGATACCACGAAAAGAATTTCATACTGGCATCCAGCATACCCGGCCAGTACTGTTCCGGCGATATCGTCGCCGTCAGGTCGGTATTCACCGTGGCACTTTCATTAAAGTACATTTGCGGAGAAGACAAATCAGGGGTCAGAGAAGCGAAGAAACCAAACGTTTCCCCCTTCAGATCGGCATTGGAAGAAATAGCCACACCACGGGTGCCGGTATTTCCTCCTTCTCCAATACGTTGCACAAGAATTTGCTCCCCGCATGTCATCATCTCTTCACCGATACACGAAGAGAGGACAGCCGAAAGAAGGATCAACGCAACAATCGTACTGATACTATTTTTAAACTTTATCATCTTTTTCCCCTATCATTAAAAATTGATTCTGCAGCAAGCATCACAATTCAATTTCCAGATCAACGTCTTCCCGTGCACCCCAGTTTTCCACCGTTATTGTAAGTATCTGAATACCGACTTTTCCAACCTTGGCTACTATCTGGTACACATTATTCCTTCGAATCTCTGTAAAAGGCTGCGCCACCGGAGTACCCGAATCGTCCACCTTTATTATTGTTTCTATCACCTTCCCGGTAATTCCGGTAATATCCGGCGGACCTTTCAGGATGTTGGTCATGCTGACAGCCAGTCTGTCAGAATAGTCCGATTTGAAAATTCGCTCGGCCGCATAAAACGAGCAGAGCAGTTTCCGATTCACGGCTCCGGTAGCTGAAGAGTACGACCATGTTTCCGTTGCCGCCGCCGTCCATGTCTCCACTAACAAATCGCTGACAGGGACATCTTCCATAACTTTTCCATAGTTTTTCGAAGGGTCGGCATTGTCACGCGTACCGTTGGCCTCGTTTCCCATCACGAAATAACTGTTTCGGGTAAAGCTATGCAAGGTGACACTGCTACTTCCGGCAGTATATCCGGTTACCGCTCCGCCATCTGTGGCTTCAAGAAAGATATCGACCCGTGCCACAGCACGCTCAATTACCATTTTTACAGTCTTGGTCTCATCCGGTACTACGGATATGCCACGAATCACTCCTGTCATAGGCATACCGGTTGACGAAACTATTTCTCCGTTACTATTCAGTATACTGGCAATATTGTAATCTATTTCTTGCAATGCCCATAGACTCGTGATGCCATCAAGTTCACTTGTAAGGCTCTGTGGTTCGTTGGCGATAACTATTACCATGATATCATTATCGGGAATCACTTTGAGAAAATGCGCTTTTACATCGGTAGCTGTAGTTGGATTAGCTAAAATAACATGTTCATTCACATCTAATTTTACGTCACCAGACACTCTATTGAATACAATAAACCGAATCGTTTTTATCTCCTCCTGCCTATCCACATCTCCCTCATCCACTAATCCGACGCTAAGTAGCGACCGGGTGAGTGCAAGCGGCTCATCCACAGCATCATTGCTGCATGAGAACAGAAGGGTTGCAAAAGTCCAGCAAACGATATATATTAGTTTATCTCTCATTCTTATATTTCAATGTCATGAAGCCAGTAGATCCATGGACCTACAAGAAGACCGATTTGAAGAAACCCTCCTCCGGATTTCTCGACAACGGTAAACATCAGACTCCATTCACTCTGCCGGTCCAGATATTCCTGAAAAGGGAGTACTGTCCCGTCATGACGATACTCTGGACGGGCAATGCTCAGCAGCTTCATCAGATCATAATCCCATATTTCCGCTCCGGTGTCCGCATCTCTGATGATGAAGCGGTAGTTCCAGCCCGTCCTACTGAACAGACGCATGGTATTTATGCGTGCGGACATCAGCACCTCGGTGATTTCACTCGGGCCTGAATAGTGAGATGCGTATGTAATCGGGCCTTGGCCTGTAGGCTCATTTTCCCAAGAATAGATGGCGTTTTCGGGCGACTGAATTTCGAAAGCGTACTGCCGCTCTAATGCTTCTTGACCTTCGTAACCCATCAATGCCACAGTAAACCGGTTGGTATTACGTATCATATCCACCCGGTGAACTTTATGATCGATATTGGATGGCAAGTGGTCCACATCCACAATCGCCCCGAAATAGAGGTGTGAAAATTCAAAATCAACAATGTCCGATTCACGCTTTAGCGCTAAGGTAACTTGCTGATAGGTCGTGGCTCGCGAAGTCAGTTCTCCATCTTCATTGCCCGAAACCCGGAAGCTATCGGATAGATTCCCTACCGTTAATACCTTATAGGTTCCAAAATCGAGTTCATCGGTTAGTGGCATCCGGTTTCCTCCAATCAAGGCAGTGACTTCGGCCCGCTTGGAGAGGATCAGTTTGTCGTCACTGTCGAACACAAATACATCCACTGTCTTAACCTGCGGATTGAACGCGTCCGCATATTCCATATTGTAGTCGAATGTAAATTCCAACCAGAGTTCACACCGAGGCAAATCCTCACGTATGCTATCGCATGAAGCAATGAACAACAGAGAGGTGACAATAAAGAATAGCGATTTGGCTTTTCCGAACATATCTTTTTTCTTTTATGGGTCAGCACATTGAGGGCTGCCGTTTATATTGTCAGAGATCCTACTTGATGACCTCCGGTTATTTCCATTTTAGGGGCGCGTGGTTTACACCGCATACATTTCTGTTGCGCCAAGATGTTTCTGTGCTGTTTTTGGGAAGCCTGTCACCGGCTTGTTTCACTTTTTTCTACAGTTTGTTTCCGTACGGAATGTTTATTTAAGAAAATACAGGGCAGGCAGTACGCACTGCCCTGCTTTCTCTTCATGGAGAGTATATTAAATTTCAAAACCTGTTTCCCAATATACCCATGGAGCAATCTGAATGTCGAAAGCGAGGAAGCCCGGCATTTCATCGATTGGATCTTCCGGATCCGGTTCATCGGGTCCTTCATTAGGATACCATGGAGTACCCGAGCCGTTAACCTTATTCAAAGTGAGGCTATACCAGTTGTTACGCACCACACCATACTTACCAAAGTACATATATTCGTCATCGGTATTATCATGGCGAATCTCATAATAGTAATAATTGAGGCTCTTCTGATACCACTTAATACATCTGGGGATTTTCACAATTTCACCACCATCTGATATTTGGTCAAGATGTGTATCTTGTTCAATATCTGCAAAAGTTGCAATTGTGATATTCAATGCAGCATTGACTGCACCTAAGAAATTATCGCAAACTTCAATAAGCAATGCTTCTGCAGGAAGGGCAGCTTTCGCATCAGCTAATGCATCATCATCCGATTTGCCTGGATCAGCAGCTTTTATGTCAACAGCCTTAGCCGCAATCGCAGCATCTGCATCAGCATAGGCAGCCTGTAGTTCCAGCAGATCCTTATAGTTTATACCTCCGAATGAGAACCAGTCTGCATTGATGTCAAAGCCTTTCGGAGCATATTTTGCTTTAATCACTACACGTGTAGCAGCACCGAACTTCTGGTCTCCCTTTTCCATTGTATTCTCAATGCAATATTCGAATGTACTTTCATTATTCCAATTTACCTGAGGTGCACGATCAACAAGAAGGTTCTTATAAAGCCCAGCCATGTGATTAGGGGCACTATAATTCGGGTCAATGGTATAAAAGCTATTCTTATAGAAGGTTGAATTATGAGTTGCCTTGGTCTTAGCCTTTTCAGCAAATGGGTAAAAAATACTGTTGTAGTAATCAAGTGTCCAACCAATAAAAGAGAATTGCGCGTCTTCAGGCAGTACAACCAAGCCGGGTGACTTAACGTTTACTTCCACTTTTGCAGACAGACGCTCGACCTGGAGTTTCGCTCTGTTCTTTGCTTTTTCCGCTTCTTCTTTGGCTTCAGCTTCATCCTTAATATTAGTACCATCAACAGTAATCACATTGCCCGTTACATCAAGCAGACAACCTTGTTTCCAATCGTCACCTACTGTATCGTAGAAACCGGCATTAATCATCGTAAAGCCCTTACCGTCAACCGCAGCATCCACAATCTCTCCCACAAGGGTTTTACGACTTTCAGTGGTAATGGTTTTCGAAATAGCCTGATTGATATCGCTATATAAAGCACCGGCAGTCAAAGCATTCAATCGTGCAAACAACAAACTACCCGGATTAACCACAACGAGTAAATACTTGGTTTTAGCACTTACAAGAATCGCATTTTTTGTGCCTCTTTCTTTGGTACCTGCGGTTAAATCGTCTGAAACCAATTTAACAATAGGAGTCATTCTGGAATGGTGTACCAGTTTTTCATTCTCGTCGAATGTAATGACATACAAAGAGTTTACATCACCCTCAGTGCCAACAGGATCTTTTTCGTCAGAAGTGCCTGCGGCAGCACGAGTACGTGCGTTCTCTGTAGGTAAGGTAATACGCAACGACATATAGGCCGCATCTATATCGGCGCCCGTCTTCGTATCTTCTCCTTCAAGCTCATTCGTTGAGCAACTTGCCAATGCCCCAATGGCCAGCAACGATACTAAAATTGTTTTAATCTTTAGCATAATACAAAAATTTATTAGAAATTAATAGATATAATTATTCACTTTAATAGTAACCACTTTTCGGTTCTTATTCACTATTTGTTTATTTACTCTTTTTCCTGATCTCAATAGCATTAGCTTTCTTCTTAGCTAATTCTTCCAAGTTGCTTTTGGCTACATCCAATCCCAACTCTTTGGCAATCTTTAAATGTTTCTCCGACAATTCATAGTCCTCCTTCATTAATAGTAATACTCCCATTGCATTATTAAACTCCGGCGAATAGTCTTCCGACTTCACCCTTTCCAAATAGCGTTCCGCAGAAACCAGGTCATTGCGTGAAAGGGCTGCGGTAGCCGCATTCATATTGGCTATTTCACTTTCCGGATAGATACGAACAGCCGTTTCGAAGATATCGATAAACTCTTGTGAACCCTTCGGGTAGGTGTTAGCTACCATGAACATCTCGTTCAGACTCAGATTCTGAGGACGTCTCTTTATCACTTCTTTCGCCTCTTCCAGATTGAAATTCTTAATATCATAACTTACTTTACAGATGGCAACACGCAGACTCGGGAAAATATGACTCAACATAAACCGATATGGCACACCGCCATGCAGATTCATCAACTTCGTCTCCCTTCCCTTCTCAATCGGAATATTCGCAATGATATCCAGCACTTCCGTTTTATACTCCATTTCTATGGTAGCAAGCGCCTTCAGCAATCCTTCCCAGTTTTCACCTCCAAACTGGATATGATACTGGTTCTTCGGGAAATCATACTGCGTAGCCAGATAGTTACGCAATGCCATGGCACGGCCCTCAGACAAACGTCTATTCGCTTCCAGCGTTCCTTCAGGAGAAGCATAGCCAATAATATCCAAGCGCTTCACATTCACATTCTCATCAATCTTCAGATCGTCAATCATGGCACGTATCTTACCCAGTTCCTTGGGATTATTCATATATTCAGGACGAATATCCACTCTGTTCACCACAAAGTCCAGGAAACATTCAGCTTGTACATCACGACTCTTTATCTCTTCCACCATCGGTTCTACATAAGACAAATAGGGAGTCACTACATATGGCACCAGCATACGTTCAAGCGTAACCTTATCAAAAGCATATTCCACATTCATCAATGTGCTTTCACCACAACCACATTCGTCACGCTGCACGTTCAACCGGGCATCTGCCATCCAAGGTTCATAGGGTAACGCATATCTGTATTGCAGCACACCACTTTTTTTCTTGTAATTCTTCTCTACCAGATAGGGAAGTCTATAACTATCCTTCTGCTTCCGGCTCATTACCGACAACCTGCGTTCATAGGCCAGATACTCATTCCGGCCTTTAATAGATATTCTCGGAAGATCGCGGGTGGTAGTAGACGAAATCAGCTGAGGAATAAAATCCACTCCACGTGCAGACTTCACTTTCACATCATCCATAATGACATCCAGATCTATATGGAGGAATTCACCCGATTGTTCCAACCGTACAGGTTCTATCCTGATAGTACCTTCGTATGAACGGTCCTGAGCCGATGCTCCGTTCACATTCAGGAATAAGAGAGCCAGTGCCAGTGCAATGAATTGCATATTTATTTTCATCATTCTCAATCTATTTAATTAGGTAAATAAGTGATAAGCTCGCTTTTGTAGGACCCAGATAATTTTTGCTGGTATCTTTCAGTTTGGTGCCACACGTTGCACAAGGATATTTATCATATAAAATACGTGCATATCCCAGTCCGATAGAAGCCTCAAGGCTCCAACGCTTCTTTAATATCCATGAATGCCCGATTGAAAGCCCACCACCATAGAGACGTCCCTGATAGCGCATGTTCTGCATATTCTCGCTGATTAACGGCCAATCTGGCCATCCACCTACATTGAAGTCGGCATAGTGTGCATGCAACCCGATGAACGTACGGTTAAAGCTTTCGCAGAACCAGTATCGAAGCTCCGGCTGTATACCCCAATGCTTCAAACGGGCATCATCAAATTTCCATGGATTATAGTTGACCGGGATATCCAGTGTCCACTTGCGTGCCAAAGCAACTTCCAAACCAAGATTCATAGTAGTAGTGGCATCATAAAGCAGGTTACTTTTTACGGCAACCTTTTGAGCTTTACTTTCAACCGACAATAAACCCAATATGAATAGTATGCAGACTAGTATTTTCTTCATTTATTCCTTCTTTTTATTTTAAAACCATTCTATAAATCCAATTTCATGCCGTGAAACTTTGATGAAGGAGAGCATTCTTTAAAGAAACATTTTATATCTTTGCACTCTCCATCTATTCCATGCTTCGGCATCCCGACTTCATCCCCTTCAAACCTTGAATAACAAACCGAAAAAGGACAAAATCTCAGATTGCAAATATCGTGGAAATAAAGAAGACTGGAAATCGTATCAAGTTCTGTTATAGGCACTAAAAAAGAGGTCGCACAACTAATAATGCTAGTATGCACAATAAGAATGACCAAAATAAGAAAAAAGAGAAAATATCAGTTTGCATTTCCATTATCCGCATATTTTTATTTTATTTGTTTCAATATCCGAAACTTTCTAAAGAAATTAATCCAAACTATTTAATATAAGAAAGAGCAAGAAATAATCATTAAATACAATAAATGCAAGATAGAATATACAACTTTACTATTCTCGCCCAGGCTATACACACTCCTCGCCACGATTAGAAAGGAAAAGGGAGGAAATTTCATAGAAGACAATTTTGTATTAATTACTACATTATATGCTTTATAGTCTTGCCTTTATTATAAAACAAATGAGTTGTCATCTTTTTCTTGCAGACTGAGCGATTATTCCCCCAGTAAACACTACCTTTGCTATTATTTACTTATAAACGAATACAATTATGAGTCCCGACTTTAACTACAGCGAGGTACCGGCCACCTTCCTCCACTGCCTCAACAAGCAGTGCAAACACTCCGCCAAATGTATGCGCTACCTGGTGACAGCCTATGTCCCGGACAACTACCCGGTAATCAGCACCGTAAATCCAAACTATTTTAGTTCGCACAAAGAATCCTGCCCGTACTTCATGGCGGATAAAAAGAAACGTTTCGCACTCGGCATCACCCACCTGTTGGATAATGTACCGCACAAAGAAGCCCTCGGCATCAAACGAGAACTTATGGCAGAGCTTAACCGAACCACCTATTACCGCTGTTACCGCAAGGAACGACTTCTTAAACCCAAAGAACAGGAATACATCCGTCAACTGTTTCTCAAAAGAGGAATAAAGGAAGAACCCGTATATGACGAATACGTGGAGCAATACGAGTGGTAAGCTTCTGGAAATAAGCCCAATGCTTTCTTCTCTCGGAAGGCGATACTAATCCGGTATCACCCCATTATGAAGAAATGTCCGTTTCACTTTACTGGCATTTTTGTTTCTCAGGCAAGGCACTCTTGTTTCTTAGGTAAGAAACTTTTGTTCCTCAAGGAAGAAACTTTTGTTCCTTAGGCAAGGCACTTTTGTTTCAACAGGAAGAAACTAAATGGAACAAATAGAGACCCGGCGAAGCGCCTATATCTCCCTGACTGACAACAATAAAGGGCGTAATCTTGCGACTACACCCTTCCTCTTGTCAACTTAATAACGTTATTACTTCAATTCAAAAGGAACGATCCCTTTGATATCCGCTGCCGAAGCGGCGATAACAGCTTCAAACTTACCCGGTTCGGCTACCCAGGCATGTTGGGCATCGTCAAAGTAGCTCAAAGCTTCTTTATCTATGGTGAAGGTTATTTCTTTCTCTTCGCCCGGAGCCAGTTTCACTTTCTTGAAACCTTTCAACTCTTTGACAGGACGGGGCAGAGAGGATTTCTTATCACTGATATACAATTGCACAACTTCCTGTCCTTCGCGGTCACCGGCATTCTTCACGGTTACGGTAAAACTGATCTGATCATCGGCAGACATCACTTTCTTATCAGCCGCAGGTTTGCCATAAGCAAACGTTGTGTAAGACAGCCCGTGTCCGAAGGGGAACAATGGTTTCACCTTCTTCTGCTTGTCCGCCCAACGATACCCCACAAAGATGCCTTCGTTGTATTTCATATCTACCACATCCTTACTTCTCTGACTGATATATTCGCCAACGCTATGAGCCGGAACATCTTCCAGACGGGCAGGAAAAGTGAAAGGCAGCTTGCCGGAAGGATTGGCATCCCCCATCAACACGGCAGCGATTGAGTTTCCGGCTTCCGATCCCAGGAACCAAGCTTGCAAAACAGAAGGAACTTCCGCAATCCAGGGCATAGCTACCGCATTGCCGGAAACATTGATGACTACAAGATTCTTGTTTGCCTTCGCCAAAGCTGAAATGACAGCATCCTGTCCGTACGGCAATTCCAAGCCAGCACGGTCGGTATCTTCGCAATCCTGATTGTTACTCTTGTTCAGTCCACCGATGAAGATCACATAGTCGGCATCCGCAGCCACCTTTACGGCTTCGGCAATCAGCTCCTCAGGCGTACGGTCATCCTGTAGATTCTGACCGGTTACCACACCATTATATTCGCCACGGGCATCGCCTACGTATCCACGGGCATAAACAACTTCCGCCTTGTTTCCTACGCGGTTCTTGATACCATCCAACGGAGAAAGTTCGCGCTGCACCTTCAGGGAGGAGCTACCACCACCTACGGTCATCATTTTCACAGCATTCTCACCGATAACGGCAATCTTCTTCACTTTATTCAAGTCGATGGGCAATACGCCGTCTTTGTTTTGCAGCAGCACAATGCCTTCTTCACCAATGCGGCGGGCAGCCTCGTAATGCTCGGGAGAAAGGATAGAACCGAAAGGACGGGTCACATCCATTGTAGTGCGGAATGCCAGGCGCAGGATGCGACGTACTTTTTCGTCCAGTTCCTTCGTACCTACTTTGCCCGATTTGATACGCTCCAGATAAGGCATAGCCAGATAATAGTTATCATAAGCGTTGCTGCTGCCATTGGCAAGACCATCCGTCCAGCTTCCGAACTCCATATCAAGACCGTTTGTAATAGCCTGATCAGTATCGTGCGTGCCGCCCCAGTCGGAAACGACCACACCGTCGAAGCCCCATTCGCCTCTCAGGATATCGTTCAGCAGATATTGGTTGTGGCAGGCATGCTGACCTTTATACAGGTTATAAGCTCCCATGATAGACCACGCTTTACCTTCCTGAACGGCCGCCTTGAAAGCGGGCAGATAGATTTCATACAGGGCACGGTCGTCTACTATGACATTGGTGGTGTGGCGGTTGATTTCCTGATTGTTCAGCGCATAGTGCTTCACGCAGGCTGCCACCCCATTCTGTTGTACGCCCTGCACGTAAGGAACCACCATACGGGAAGCCAGGTACGGGTCTTCGCCCATGTACTCAAAGTTACGTCCGTTCAGCGGAGTACGATAAATATTAACACCGGGTCCCAGAAGAACGGTCTTGTTACGATAGCGTGCTTCTTCACCAATGCTTTTGCCATAAAGCATGGACATCTCGGGGTTCCATGTAGCCGCCAAACAGGTCAATGCCGGAAAAGCTACACAAGAGTCATTGGTCCATCCGGCCTGATTCCATTCATCCCAAAGAACTTCGGGACGGATTCCGTGAGGACCGTCCGTCATCCAAAATTCCGGAATACCCAGACGGGGCACACCCGGACTGCTGAATTTACTTTGTGCATGCAGCATGGCTACCTTCTCTTCCACGGTCAGCCGCTTCAACGCATCTTCTACTCTTACTTCCATAGGTTTGCTCGCATCCAGATATACAGGTTTCTGTTGCGCAAAGAGCGGGAGAGCAACAGCGAATGCGAAACCGAATAATACTTTCTTCATATAAATAAGTGGATAATGGGGTTAGTAGTTAAATTTGTTTCTTTCTGACGGGTTATGAATTAATTCACCACAGATTACACAGATTGACACAGATTCTATTTTAC
>ERZ791753.1033-NODE-1033-length-20201-cov-2.615408_pt1 | contig 20201 bp, 13 predicted proteins | sample MGYA00509951_ERZ791753 | MGnify/ENA primary metagenome ERZ791753 (study PRJEB30046, sample SAMN00792026) | human gut metagenome | study: EMG produced TPA metagenomics assembly of the A metagenome-wide association study of gut microbiota in type 2... | reverse complement strand
GAGCCTTGAAAATCGGTGAGGCAGGTGAGTTCGACTATTCCGGTTCTCAAGCGTTGAAAGCGTTGAAAGAAGAAGGTATAGAAACTGTTTTAATTAACCCGAATATTGCTACGGTACAGACAAGCGAAGGGGTAGCCGACCAAATTTATTTCTTGCCTGTCACTCCCTTCTTTGTGGAGAAGGTGCTGGAAAAAGAGAAACCGGATGGCATCCTGTTGGCATTTGGTGGACAGACAGCATTGAATTGCGGTGTGGCGTTATATAAAGCAGGTACGCTCGAAAAATATAATGTAAAAGTATTGGGTACACCCGTACAGGCCATTATCGATACCGAAGACCGGGAGCTGTTTGTGAAGAAGCTCGACCAGATTAATGTCAAGACCATTAAGAGCGAAGCGGTTGATAATATAGTCGACGCCCGCCGTGCAGCCAAAGAACTGGGTTATCCTGTTATCATTCGTGCGGCTTACGCCTTAGGAGGTTTGGGTTCCGGTTTCTGCGATAATGAAGAAGAATTGGATAAACTGGCCGAAAAGGCATTCTCTTTCTCTCCGCAGGTGTTGGTAGAGAAGAGCTTAAAAGGCTGGAAAGAAATAGAATACGAGGTAGTGCGCGACCGTTTCGATAACTGTATTACAGTATGTAACATGGAGAACTTCGACCCGCTTGGTATCCATACGGGTGAGAGTATCGTTATTGCACCGTCGCAAACTTTAACCAATAAAGAATATCATAAATTACGTGAGTTGGCCATCCGCATCATCCGTCATATCGGTATTGTGGGTGAATGTAACGTGCAGTATGCCTTCGACCCCGAGTCGGAAGATTACCGGGTTATTGAAGTCAATGCCCGTTTGAGCCGTTCCTCAGCTTTAGCTTCCAAGGCTACAGGTTATCCGTTGGCCTTTGTTGCGGCGAAATTAGGTCTGGGATATGGATTGTTCGATTTGAAGAATTCGGTAACTAAAACTACTTCCGCATTCTTTGAACCCGCTTTGGACTATGTTGTTTGTAAGATTCCCCGCTGGGATTTAGGTAAATTCCGTGGCGTAGACTGCGAACTGGGTTCCAGTATGAAGTCTGTAGGCGAAGTGATGGCTATTGGCCGTACCTTTGAGGAGGCGATACAGAAAGGCCTTCGTATGATAGGACAGGGAATGCACGGTTTCGTAGGGAATAAAGAATTGGTAATTCCCGATGTAGACAAAGCGCTCCGTGAACCGACCGATAAACGTATCTTTGTCATAAGTAAGGCAATGCGTGCCGGTTACACTATCGACCAGATACACGAACTGACGAAGATAGACAAATGGTTCCTTCAGAAATTGATGAATATTGTCCGTACCATGCACGAATTAGAGGAGTGGGCTCCGAAGATTAGCGGTGGAAAAGTGGACGGACTGACCGATTTTGAATTGCTCCGCAAGGCAAAGAAAGAAGGTTTCTCTGATTTCCAGATTGCCCGTGCATTAGGTTTGGAACAAGTAATGGATATGGAAGATGCCATTATGACCGTGCGGAAATATCGCAAGTCGTTAGGCATTGTTCCCGTTGTGAAACAGATTGATACGCTGGCAGCTGAATATCCGGCACAGACCAATTACCTGTATCTCACTTACAATGGAATAGCCAATGATGTGAACTATTTGGGCGACCACCGTTCTATCATTGTACTCGGTTCGGGTGCTTACCGTATCGGTTCTTCCGTTGAATTCGACTGGTGCGGTGTGCAGGCGTTGAACACCATCCGTAAGGAAGGGTATCGTAGCGTCATGATTAACTATAATCCCGAAACCGTTTCTACGGACTATGATATGTGCGACCGTCTCTATTTTGACGAGTTGACGTTCGAACGTGTAATGGACGTAATAGAGTTGGAAAATCCGCACGGTGTGATTGTGTCTACCGGTGGACAGATTCCTAATAACTTGGCTATGCGTCTCGACCAGGAGCAGGTACATATTTTAGGAACTACGGCAAAGAGCATCGATAATGCCGAAGACCGTGAGAAATTCTCGGCTATGCTCGACCGTATCGGAGTAGACCAACCCCGATGGAGAGAATTGACCTCGATGGAAGACATCAACGAATTTATTACCGAAGTAGGTTTCCCCGTATTGGTTCGTCCGTCGTATGTGCTGTCCGGTGCTGCCATGAATGTATGCTCCAATCAGGATGAACTGGAACGTTTCTTGAAGTTGGCTGCCAACGTTTCTAAGAAACATCCGGTGGTAGTGAGCAGCTTTATAGAGCATGCCAAAGAGGTGGAAATGGATGCGGTGGCAAAAGATGGCGAGATTATTGCTTATGCGATTAGCGAACATATCGAGTATGCAGGTGTACATCCCGGCGACGCTACCATCCAGTTCCCGCCGCAGAAGTTGTACGTGGAGACAGTGCGCCGTATTAAACGCATATCCCGTCAGATTGCAAAAGAATTGAATATCTCCGGACCATTTAACATCCAATACCTGGCCCGTGAAAACGATATCAAGGTTATCGAGTGTAATCTTCGTGCTTCACGCAGTTTCCCGTTTGTAAGTAAGGTATTGAAAATAAACTTGATAGAACTGGCAACGAAAGTAATGTTAGGTCTTCCGGTAGAGAAACCCAACAAGAACCTTTTCGAGTTGGATTACGTCGGAATTAAGGCTTCTCAGTTCTCTTTCAACCGTTTGCAGAAGGCAGACCCGGTATTAGGTGTCGATATGGCCTCTACCGGTGAGGTTGGTTGCTTGGGTGATGATACTTCTTGTGCTGTTTTAAAAGCCATGCTTTCTGTAGGACAACGTATTCCTAAGAAGAATATTCTTCTCTCCACCGGAACGGCAAAACAAAAGGCCGATATGTTGGGGGCTGCCCGTTTATTGAAACAGAAAGGGTATGAACTGTTTGCTACAGGAGGTACATCCCGTTATCTGGCAGAGAATGGAGTAGAAAATACGTTGGTACATTGGCCTAGTGAAGACGCTCAACCTCAGGCGCTCGACATGCTTCATCGGAAAGAGATAGATATGGTTGTCAATATACCGAAGAACCTGACAGCCGGAGAGTTGGACAACGGATATAAGATTCGTCGTGCGGCGATAGATTTGAATATTCCTTTGATAACCAATGCCCGCCTGGCCAGTGCGTTTATTCAGGCTTTCTGTACACTCGATGTCAATGATATCGCTATCAAGAGTTGGGCTGAATATAAATAAGCTTTGAAAATAGAGTAATATACACGAAAAGAAGCCGTCTCAGAACAGATACTGAGGCGGTTTTCTTTTTCAGGTAAAGCTGAAAATGGAATAAGGTGTTGATGGATTCCGACTTGTGAATCTCCCGATAGTCTATACGACATAAAAAGCATCCATTTCCTATCATGCAAAACTTTTATCGGATAACTATGATTTTGAATAAATTTTACATGGTTCAAACTGCAAATTACTCATGTTACAAATGTACGTTCATTATGACCGGAATGCACGTTCATTTCACATGAAGTGAACGTTCGTTTGATGTTAAATGAACGTGCGTTTATAAAAGGAGCGTTTAGCGCCCTATTTTATTATATGGACAATCTTTTTAAGACGATTATTTATCTTTACATCATAGAACTACGGTGAATATATCCTACTACCAAACGGTTATAATTTTTCTGAGAGAGGATACTTTTTGAGATAAAATCTTTATTTTTGCAACAAGCAAAGGCATCGAGGTGACATTAGGTGTCTTTCCGTAACCACATAATGATATAAAAACATGTATATTGTAAAGAAGCGGATAGAGATTTCTGCAGCTCATAGTCTGCGTCTCTCTTATCAAAGTAAATGTGAGAATCTGCATGGTCACAATTGGATTATCACAGTCTATTGCCGTTCGATGGAGTTGAATGAGGATGGCATGGTTATCGATTTTGCTCATATCAAGAAGGCGATAACGTCCCGTTTAGACCATCAGAATTTGAATGAGGTGCTTCCGTTCAATCCTACAGCGGAGAATATAGCCAGATGGGTGTGCGAACAATTGCCCTGTTGTTACAAGGTGGAAGTGCAGGAGTCGGAAAACAATATAGCCATCTATGAGAAAGATTAACGAAATATTTTACAGCTTGCAAGGCGAGGGGTACCATACGGGCACACCGGCTGTATTTGTACGCTTTTCGGGTTGTAATTTGCGTTGCTCGTTCTGTGATACTCATCATGAGGAAGGGGTACGGATGAGTGAGCAAGACATTTTGTCTCAAATATGTCAGTATCCTGCCAAAATGGTCGTACTAACAGGGGGAGAACCCGGCTTATGGATTGATGACGCTTTCATTAAGATGTTGCATAAAGCAGGAAAATATGTCGCAGTAGAAACCAATGGAACCCGGGTACTGCCACCTTCTGTCGATTGGGTTACTTGCTCTCCTAAAGAGGGGTGGCCGGTTCATCTGAAACATATCGATGAGGTGAAGGTGGTCTATATAGGTCAGGATGTTTCTGTTTACGAACAGCTGCCGGCCAAACATTATTTTTTGCAACCCTGTTCCTGTACTAACACGCAGGAGGTGATTGAATATATTATGAAGCGTCCGAAATGGCGTTTAAGTCTGCAAACACATAAGCTGTTAAATATACAGTAGGATAGTGATAAAAAAAGATGCCTTTTGTGATAAAGACATCTTTTTTTGTTCAAAGAGTAGCTGTATTGCTCGCTCTTCTGGTATTTATATTGAGAGAGAATTATTTCACTTCGATTTGGCGTGAAGTTTTAGGTTTCTCTTCCGGAGCCACTTTAGGCAATTCAATCTTTAGTACTCCGTCATTTACCTTTGCGTCAATTTTGTTCTTATCCACATCATCCGGCAGAATTAAAGTTTGCTGGAATTTGGTATAAGAGAACTCACGGCGCAGATAACGTCCCTCTTTCTTCTCTTCTGTATTTTCTGCTTTTTTCTCCATAGAGATAACCAAATCATTCTCTTCATTAATATGGATATTGAAATCCTCCTTCGTCATACCCGGAGCAGCAACTTCTACTTTGTATTCTTTTTCTGTTTCAATTACGTTGATAGCAGGAGCTGTTGCATTAGCCTTCACCATCCAATCATTGTCAAAAAAGTCATTGAAAATACTTGGAACCCAACTTTGCGTTCTTCTAATTGGCATCATAATTCAAATCTCCTATCTTTAAGTTAAACAATCTTTTTCGTTGTCGAGCGCGGAGATCGGAGATTCGGCATGGGAGAAACTATCCGCTGTAACCGTAGTTTCACTTGCAAGGTCGGTTAGTGTGCGGGCTTGCGCCTTATGGTTGCCGTCTCATTTCCGATCTCGGCGCGTTCACTATATATAATGCAAGATTGATGCCAAAAGTTTATTTGTCAGATTCCTTTTTGCATTATTTTAAATTGCGTAAACCCTTTTAAAAGAGACTTTTTAAAGATTCATGCAATTTTAAACTTTTGCAAAAAAGTATAGCTTAGTGTTTGCAATCTCTGTCAGTATAGGCAATTTTGATTGCCGCAGTTTGGGACTCCGGCATACTCTATATAATTGTATATGATTTCAGACTTAATTGTTTCTAACAACAATACTTTATTGCTCATTTAACCGGAAAACAATACGGAACATTCCATTTTCATAGCGTGTGCTGCTAATTCGGAAAGTACCTATTTCCGAGGTGTTTGTTACATGAGTCCCCAAACATGGGCATGCATCATACTCTCCGATGCGTACAATTCGTAATGTTTCACTGGCATCCTCCGGCAATTTACCTAAGTCGAAGAGTTGGTGCGCTTCTTTCTGTGGCATATATTCCATTGTAACAGGTAGATTCTGTGCGATAACCTCATTAACTTTCCGTTCTATTTCTGCAATTTGCTCCGGTGTAGGGCAGGAGGGAAGCGGATAATCCAATTTACTCTTCTTGCGTTCAATATGGGTATGCCGTGAGCGCTGGCATCCGAACATTCGTACCATTGTCTGGTTCAGTATATGCTCCGCTGAATGAGCAGGCGGAAACTCTTCTTTGTTATGGGTGTTGAGTTGAGGTTGTTGTTCCATAAGTTATTTCAATAGCTTTTTATTTTTGTCATCTTCCAAGTTCTATCTTATCTCCTAAAAAATGAGGCTGTTTATTCACTAAGATATCAATAAACATCTTTACTCTGGCCAGATATTCACGTAATTGGGTTTTGAATCCGGAATAGATTGGAACATCCTGAGCGTTATATCCAATTGCATGAATACCCTGTTTTTCGGCTAAATAGATAGCTCTTTCATTGTGGAATTGCTGACTGATTACGGTTATGGAGTTTTGCCCAAAGATTTCTTTTGCCCGTACAACAGAGTCTAAAGTCCTGAATCCGGCATAGTCCAGATAAATGATGTCTTCGGGTATGGAGAGTTGAATTAATGCTTGTTTCATTGCTTCCGGCTCGTTATAACTTTGCTTGCTGTTATCCCCGCTGATAATAATATATTTTATTTTGCCTGCTTGGTATAGTTCCGCAGCAGCTTTTATGCGATAAGTGAAGTATAGATTGTCTTTTCCATTCTTAAGTTTGGGAGAGGTTCCTAAAAGAAGAGCGGTTTGGCAATATGGAATTTCAACCAATTTATCATGCGTTTTATTTAGGGCAGCATCTGCAACTGTTTTATCACAATAAAAGAGGATGCCGATAACGCACAGCAATAAAAGAATACATGAGATGAGAATGTTCTTTCTTAAGAAAAATCTCTTAGATGATTTTTTTGTTTGAGACATCATATTTGCATATTATTTCTTTAATAATGAAATCTACTTTTTATTCAGGTTTCATAAAATTCACTTGCATAAACTTAGCGTGTCTTATTCCTCTTTCAGGACTATTATTTTCAAAGATAAGCATACTAGTTAATTATTGCAATCTTTTTCTTTGTAATTTTAGATGGCTAGTAATAAAAAGTTCCCGTTTAACTTCTCAAGGAATTAAACGGGAACTTCTAATTTATAATGAATAAGAAGAAACTAATTATTCAGCATATCCTGTGTTTTGTTGAATTAAACCACCTGAGATACGTACTTCATGAGCCGGAATTGGAGCATTCCACCTGTTTTTGGCAACAGCTCCTAATGTTTTGTCACCCAATAGATTGTTGGTACGTACCAAATCCCAACGTTGATGATTCTCGTAGGCTAATTCACGATTGCGTTCTTTTAATACCGTTTTAATGAAATCTTCTACACTGGCGAAATCACTTGTTTTGTATAAAGCCGGGCGATTATCCTCTGCAAATGCGCGTTGATGCACATCGTTCAGTAATTGAACAGCTTCTGTCGATATGGAGTTACCCGTGCGTGCCAATGCTTCAGCACGTGTCAGCTTCATTTCTGCTAAGCGGATGTAGATGACGTCATTATTACCTCTGGTATTGTTGGAAGTACCGGCTACTTCGTTATTACTGTATTTTTTGCTCGTAATGTTATCGGCGTAGTTGACGCTACTTCCTTGGAATAGGAGAAGATTATTGTCGGGAGAATAACCTCTTACATCATTCTTTTCGTAGTACGTTTTCATGCTTTCCGGTACATAAAACGCTCTTTTGTTGTAATAATCATAGATTCCGCTAGGAAACCAATCTTTGTCCAAACGGCTCGCTTCAAAGAATATAATTTCGGTGCTGCGTGTAGTCGGTTCCGTAGAGGCATCCTCTTCAGATTCAGCCAAATTGAGTGGAAACAACGTTTCGTAGGCATTTGCATTATCTGTGAATATATATCCCGAAGTACTTAACACTTCGTTGGCATATTGCGCCGCAAGGGTCAATTCATCGGTGTTATTACTTGAGGTCCCTTTATATAAGTATATCCGACTCAACAGAGCTTTTGATACGGTTTGGTTTGCTCTTACACGAGATGCTACATCGGGAACACTTTCAGACAAATAGCTGATGTTATCTTTCAAATCGGATATAATTTGTGTCCAAATCTGTGCATTGGTAGCCCGTGTCTCCACATCGTTAGGATTATATCCTTCATATGGAGATAAACGTAAAACTAATCCAAGTCCGTTATCATTGCCTTGTAATGCTTGGTCTCCGAATATTGCCAACAATTGAAAATAAGTGTACGCACGGATAAATTTAGCTTCGGCTATGAATTGATTCTTCTTTTCATTGCTGAATTCCCCATATTCGTTAATACCTTCAATTACATTGTTTGCATAATCAATTGCATTATATCCATGTAGATAAATGCCTTTTAGTAAATTGTCATGCTGGTCGGTAGTATATTCGCTTGTTTCAATAGCTAAATAGTTACTACTTCCGTTTTGTGCCTTGATGTTGTCTGTACCGGCATCGCCAAATTGGAACGCATAATACATGGACGGATAATTATTAGCTCCGTTAGGGGCTCCTGACAGGAAATCATTTAAGCATACATAAGCTCCCATTAAGGCAGCTTCGCTTGTCTTTTCATTTTTGTATACGGTCTGGTCAACCATTGTATTTTCGGGCGCATAATCCAGATTACAGCTTGTAACCAATAATGCAGCCATCGATACTATTATTGTTAATCTTTTCATACTTTCATTCAATTATTGATTAAAAACTAGCTCTGATACCGAATTGATAACTACGTGACGAAGGCATTGTCATATTGTCGTAACCAGCGGACGTAGCCGAAGAACCGAATGCACTGACTTCGGGGTCAAGACCGGAATACCCTGTAATGGTAAACAAGTTTGTCATATTGGCATAAATACGCAAACGGGTCAGGAACTTGGTTTTGTCCAGCCATTTTCTAGGTACATTGTAGGCTACTTCAATATTCTTTAGTCTCAAGTATGAACTCTTTTCAAGAAAACGGGTAGTCAATCCTACTGCATAATCAGAACCATTAATGATGGATGCGTTGTTGAGCTTGGGTATGTCTGTTACTTGTCCCTCAACTTGCCACATTGTCATGATTTCCTTGCTTAAATTATTGGCTGTTGTTGGGGTTGAATACTCCAGTAATTTAGCTCGTGTACCATTCATTAATTTTCCGCCATAAGAGAAAGTAAAGAGGAATCCAAGTTCCCAATCTTTGTAAGTGAAATTGTTGGTTAAACCTCCGTATATTTTGGGCATACCGGTTCCGCAAGTCACGCGGTTGGCTGTAGAGTTGGCAAAGTTTGCTCCTGGAGGGGTAGTCGACAACGTTCCGTCGGCATATCTCCAAAGTGGATTACCGGTTTGCGGGTCTACGCCGGCCCATTCATATAAATAGAATTGTGCGGCAGCTTTACCTTCTTCATAATATTTGGCTCCACTGTTTATATCTGCCAATTGATTCCCGTTAAAGTTCAGTTTTAATAATTTGTTACTATTGTGGGAGAAGTTTAAAGTGCTTTGCCATTGGAAATCGCGGGTACTGATGTTGGTGGATGTAATGTTCACTTCAATGCCTTGGTTTTCCATATCACCGATATTTTGGTCTTGTGAAATGTATCCGGTGTACCATGGAAGGTTAGAGGAGAACAACATATCAGTTGTTTTCTTGTAATAATAATCAAGGGTTATATTCAATCGTTCTTTCAATAGCGATAAATCTAATCCTATATCGTATGTAACGGTTTTCTCCCATTTCAAATCCGTGTTACCCGGTTGCGACATAATTAGGTAATTTTGTCCACCAAAATTAGTTTTACCTAACGTATAAGTAGCTTGAGCTCCATAGTAGGTGTTATTAGCATCCTTACTATTCCAACCAATAGAACCACGTAGTTTCATATCGTTAATCCATGAGAAATTATCACGGATGAATTTCTCTTCTGACATTCTCCATCCCAATGAGAATGAGGGAGTGCTCAAATAACGGTTGTCTTTATTATAACGGGAAGAGCCGTCGATACGATAAGTAACGCCTGCCATATATTTGCGGTCGTATTGATAGTTCAATCGTGCAAAAGCGGAAAATAAAGCCCATTCCTGACGGCCTGCGGAGAGAACGCGTTTGTCTTGTGCCGCGCCAACACCAATTAATTCAGGGCTAAAGAAATCTGAACCGGCTACTGAATTAGCATATTCGTTCGAATATTCGTAACTCTGTCCAATCACTCCTTGAAAGAAGTGTTTATCCCAAAAGATTTTATTAAAATTAATCGTATTGTTTACTACAATTTTATAGTTTTGATTGGTTGTTTCGGTCGCCTGATTATCCGGCGTATCGATTTCGCTCGGGAGTTCTCCTTTTCGAACTGAGGAGATGGAGTTGGCAATATCCGTACCAATTTCGCTGCGCAGAGTCAACCCATTGAAAGGTTTGTATTCCAGATAGACATTACCGATAACCCGTGTATCCCGTATCGATTCATCGTTGATGTAGGCCTGTGCTACCGGATTATATGAGGAATAATCACCTTTCGTGTTGGGAGAATAACCGTAATAATAACTTCCGTCTTCATTATAGATAGGTAAGTTTGGCGCAGCTATCAACGCGGAACCATAAACAGAGGTTGCCGCTATGGAGTTGTTATCCACTTTGGCAATAGAGAAGTTGAATCCCATTTTCCAATCTTTATTGAGTTGCGTGTTGAAATTAGCGCGTGCGGTGTAACGTTTTAAGTCATTATTAATGATGTATGACTCTTTGTCATCATAAGCCAGGCTTACGAAATAATCATTTTTATCCGTACCTCCCGAAATGGAAGCCGATGTGCTTTGGCTCACTGCTGTACGAGTGACTGCATCAATCCAATTTGTGTTGTGCCCGGCAGGGTAATTGCCAGTCGGGTCAAAGTTAGAATAAATGGCTGCGTATTCGTCTCCGTTCAGTAAATCCAATTTACCCATTGTATTATCCAAGGAAAGGGTATAGTTTACATTTACCCGAGTTTTACCTCTTGAACCTTTCTTTGTAGTAATCAATATTACACCAGCCGAGCCTCTTGAACCATAAATAGCGGTAGAGAATGCATCTTTTAGAATTTCAATAGACTCAATGTCATCGGGGTTGATACTTGCTAATGGATTCTTTTCGAATGTCCCTTGCATCACATCCGTATTATAATTCAGAGAACCTCCACCTGGACCTCCGTTCATAGTGGTTCCTGCAATAGAACCGCCACTTGTACTGTTACTGTTAGCCGAACGGTCTGTTCCGTACATGGGTACACCGTCGATAACATATAAAGGATTGTTATCTCCATTGATAGAGCTGAGTCCGCGAATCGTCAGCAAGTTGGCAGAACCCAATGCACCGGAAGATGCTGATACGTAAACACCCGGAGCTTGTCCGGCCAACATCTGGTCGAATGAAAGAAACGGCTTATCTTCTTTTAGTTTGACTGTAGATACAGAGCCTGTCAAATCTCTACGTTCTATGGTACTGTAACCTACAACTATTAAGTCGGCCATTTGGGTGGCTTTAGTTTCTTTTAAAGTTACGTTAATGATACGTTTCTCTGCAATTTTAATGGTCTGTTTCTCATATCCCACGAATGAGAACGTTAAAGAAGCGTCTGCTGGAGCATCAATCGAATATTTGCCTTCAACATCGGTGTATACGGCATTACTTGTACCTTCTACATGAACAATTGCAGCAATTACCGGGTCTCCATATGTGTCAATAACTTGTCCTGTGATGTTTACTGTTGTCCCCTTTTGCGCCAATGCTGGAAGGAGCGCTACCATCAACAAGAAAAATAGAATGATATTCTTTTTCATATTTTAGTGTTTTAAAGGGGTTATTTATTTAAGTTCCAGTACGTATGTATCAAATGCCGGTATCATGTCGGTGTCGAATACATAACCATTAGAGGATGGTGTTGTATAGCCTCCAAAAATGTAGGCATTTCCATCTTTTACAGCTACTTGGGGACTTCTGCGTCCAATGTACTTAGAACCTGTTTCGATGGCTTCCCAATGAATACCGTCCGTAGAACGATATATTTTATCCGAAATAGTACGTTCTCCACTTTCATTGAAATATTCACCTCCAATCATATAGGCTACGTCATTTCCATTCGTAACGACTTTCATTCCCCACATTTTGCCGAATACGGCTTCATCTGCTTCTAAAGTCCAATTTATTCCATCTGTAGAAGAGTAAATAGAAGATTGTGCATTATCTTTGTTGACGAAATTTGTAAAGCCTCCAATACACCACATTTTTCCTTTAAAAGCGAAAAATGCATCTTTTAATCTGGACGCAACATTTACTCCAGCTGTTGCTACAGATATATTTTCCCAATTGGTTCCATCCGAGGTGGTTTTATAATTACTTGAAGATTGCCAAGCGTAAAAGATAACCGCATATGAGTTTTTCAGATACATTTTGTCATTAAATGCAATGACATTTGCTCCGGCGCATGCTGTTGGAAGCATAGGATTGGTTGTTACTCCCCATGAAGTAACCCATGTCCCGCTTACTCCAACTGTATCGCATTTAAACGTTGTGCCGTCAGCTGTTGAATGAGAACGCCACCACGCACAATCAGGTAATCCCCAAGTTTGTTCAGCTTCATTTCCCCACTTATCTGTTCCTTTTGTACGACCACCTCCTAATACATAAAGACGGTCTTTCCATTCTACTAAGGTCGCTTCTTCTCCTCCAACTGCTTGAACTGCATCAGGGCCATAATTTACTTCCTCCCATTGAATTCCGTTTTCTGAAGAGTAGATTCTATAATCAGCCAAATCATTGCTAACAGCTGATGCAAAGCAATAAAATTTGTCTTTAAAATAAGTCACTTGGTAGTTGTACGTATTAGGGTCTATACCCATGTTACGCATATCAGATGATTTTAATATAACGGTTTCATCTTCAGGGGCTGTTGCTGATTGTGTTGTATTTACAGCGTAAGTTTTACTTTGATTATATCCGCGGATTTCTAATATTCCCGGTTTGGATATGTCGCCGACTACTAGCCCGTTTTCGGCTAAGACTCCGTTATAATACACTTCTAATCCTACACCAATGGTGGTTTTGACGGAAATAGTAGCTGATTCCAAATCTTCTGTACTGACATCGTATACTACAGGGTCACTTGTGTTGCCTATGGTCAGTGTGCCTTGATTTATTTGGTAAGTATAACCGATGGCATTTCCATGTGGAGTAACATTCATTTGCAGAATACCAATTATCGGGTCATAATTCTCGTCATCGTCGCACGACCAGAGTCCGATTGATAGCATTGCTATAAAGCAATAAATTAATTGTTTTCTCATTCTCTCTATCTCTTTTTATAGTTAATACTAAAAAATAAAGCAGTTCTCTTTAGAATGGAATAGGATAATTAATTCTTATGTGTTTAAGTTTTTTTGGAATATAAACTCTTTATAGAGAAGATTTTCTATGATGCCCACTTCTTTATAAAAAGTGAAAAGATTAAGAATGAAGAATTCGAAAGAGGAGTTTTGTTGGTAAGTTGAATTCTTCATTCTTAATGGGTTGTTAAATATAACGTTCAGATTTACATGGCTGCTCCCATGCTCATACCTACACCTCCGATTACTTTAGGAGCTTCTGCTTTCTTGCCGCTCAATACATCATTCACAGCATTTTTTACAGCTTCACCACGGAGATTCTTTTTGTAGATTTTACCATCTTTATCAAGAACAATGATGAAAGGTATGCCACTGAACTGATAGCTTTCCATGATTTCTTTTCCACCATTAGGAGCAAGAAGTTGCAACCAAGGCATATTCTCTTCTTTTACGGCTTTATCCCAGTCCGGACGTTTTGCATCGATAGATACACTTAAGAAGGCTACCTCTTTATTGTTTTTAAATTCTTCGTAATATTGTTTCAAATGAGGAATTTCAGCACGACAAGGTCCGCACCAGCTAGCCCAGAAGTCAATAACCAGCACTTTTCCTTTAAATTCTTTCAAACTGTGCATTTTTCCTTTTGCGTCAGGGAATGAAAATTCCGGAGCCGGATTACCTTCTTTCATCCGTTCGCGTTTTTCTTTATCGGCTTTCGCTTTAGCACGATAGTCGCTGACCAATGTAGTTCCGGGATTGTTTTTCTCTATCGTATTAAGTGTTTCTTCTATGAGAGCCGCATCTTTGTCCGGATTCAGGTAATTGATGGCAGCTATGGCGCTTGTACGGTCTGCATAATACTCTGCAAGATATTTCATGTGTGCCATGTAATTCTGCTGATTCATATCGTACAACTTCATAGCAAATTCTTGTTTCTGTTTCTCATCTGTAATAGGAGACCTGTATACCGCTTGAGATATAGCTATCATATTCTGGTAGTTACGGTATCCTTCATAGTTAATGAGATTCATTACTTCATTTTTCTTTCCGGCTTTAATGTATACATAAGGCGGATTTTTGATTTTGATTTTAGCAGTGTCCATGCCGCGGAAATCAATTTCCATGTTTTCGTCTTCTACCCATGCCGATACACCTTGCCACTGTCCGCAATCTACTTCTACACTTCCGGGTTTGTCTACAGTCACTGTCAATTTATAAGTATTGTCAGTAGGATTTACGGTTGTTTCAGCAAGAATTTTTTTGTTGAAGCCTTCACGTTGGTAAACCATCATTTTGAAATTATCTTCGATGAATTTTACCTTGCCTTTAATTTCTACAGTGTGCTGGGCAAAGGCCGACCCCATACAAGTTGCACATAGGATTGTACATAATGTTAGATTTTTCATAAAAAGTGTTTGTTTTGGGTTTTTATTACAATAAAACGTTTTCTTTTGAAGACAAATTTATACTAAAAAGTGTCTGGGGGGGGGTAAATTTTGTTAAAATTGATTAACCGCTCTGGACTTTAACGTATTGGGATGAATATCACCTTATTATTATAGAAAAGGGACTCTTGGATTATCCTTTTTCATTATTAAATTTATCTATGTAAAGGGTTAGTCAAAATGGTGGAGTTTTATTTGAATTAAGAAAAACTTCCTTGAAACTGATATGTAATATTGGATATTTATTCTAACGTTTTTATCAATTTCTTGATTTATAATGTCTTAAATATAGAATATTAGGACTTTAGAGGGAAATATATCAAACGTATTTGCGCTGAAAGAACGTATAAAATAAGCTTCTTTATCGAGAAAATAGATAGCTGATGAGCTGCTGAAAAATCAGTAGAAACTATCAAAAAAGAATTTGGAAGTTCCATGTAGAAACTTTTAACCGCATGCTGGAATCTTGAGTAGAAGGTAGAAGTACATGATGTAATGATTGAGCTCTTAATCTACTAATAAGCGTATGTATTAAAGTTCAAAAATTGTCTTATTTCACGATAGGGCATAAAAAAAGGGGTAACGCCTTACCCCAACCTTTGTTAACCTTAAATCTAATACTATGAAAAACACATTGCAAAGATACGTACTTTTCAGATACCTCCAAACAATTCCTCGCTAAAAACGTGTTTTATAACATTGTTTAGGATTTGCTTTTATCAAAAGACTTATATTTAACAATTGCAAGGAACAAAAGTGCATTATCTTAACAGTAATGTAGCATTTGTTGCATTTAAAACAGATAAAAAGCTTTCTATTTGATGGAGAAGTTAAGCGTGTCCTCTGTTTTTTGATGTAATGCATCTTCATTGTGCTCTTTCTTAATCGTCATTTCACCTGTAATGCGGGTTAGTTATCAATAGTAGGAAAATAGTAATTTATTTAGTGAAATAGGGGAATTCCGGTGAATATGTATTACCTTTGAAGCCTCAAAAAAGACAATTTATCAAGTTATGGCATTTACAGCAACAAGAAAAGAGTGGTATGAACTCTATTCATTTTTTCGTTTATTATCAGATGGATATGCGTGTGTAGGTACTTCGGAAGGGAGACCTCATAACGACCAACGTATCCCAGTGGCTCAAATACAGCGGGAAGAGCATGATGGAACAAGAAACTATATCATTGAAGGAGAAAATATTCGTGTTTTAAGGGAGGGCTCCGAGAAGTGTTTTCCTCGTGAGGATTTCGGAACGGTTTCGGAGTTGATATGGAAAACCTTGAAATCGGTTCTGGGTAGTGATATCGAATCGCCTGATGGGGTCGAAGAGTTCTTGGATGAGGTTGGTATTTTCCATTTGGAGGCGCAAACAGACGATAGGACTGATTATTATATTGCATTTTGGAATGTAAATGCTCCGCTTATCGGTTTTCGTGTTCATTCTCATATCGGAGGAATGAATATGTTGTTGGACGGAGGACGGGCTGCTAATTTGAAATTTGAGCAAGTGGGAGTGAAATTTGCTTCTCCTACCGTGAATAAAATCAATATGTTGGAAAGTGCTAATGAGGTGGCCGACCGAATGTTTATGATAGAACGCCTTGGTGGTGTTTTGAAATATAGCGATGTGGCTGATAAGGTTTTTCGTAGTAATCTCTCCATGATTGATTTGCATTTTCCTCGTATGCTAGGGGAAATGGTGCGTACCATGTATTTAGATGGAATAAGCCGTATCGATGAGTTGACGGAGCGCATTAAGGTGATGAATCCGTTGAAGATTAAGGACGAACTGATAACTAAGCATCTTTTTTATGAGTATAAAATGAAACAGTTTCTCATGGCTGTGGCTTTGGGGATGCGTCCTGCCAAACTTTATAATGGAACGGATTCTGCTGTTTCCGGCTTCATCATGGTGGGTAGAGAAGGGGAGTTGTGTATGTACCAGAAGGCTGATAAAGCTCTCTTCGAGGAGTTTCTTTATCATCATACTCGCTTGGAAAAAGGGTCTGTTGAAAAAGATAAGTATGGTTTTCTTGAACGTGAGAATGGGACTTATTATTTTAAGCTGAATGTGAAGATTGGGTTTAAAAGGTAGTTCATTTTTCTTTTGTGCACACAAAAGAAAAACAGAACCAAAAAGAAAAAGTGCCGGCTACGTTCCGAAGCTAAATATTCCTTCTTTTTTCTAAACGCCACCAAACGCGCTCGGCTTTGCCTTTGCTTGAACGAGGTGTCGTTTTTTACGAAAAAAGAAGGAATATTTTTAACGCTTCTCCACTAATGCCGGAATCTATTCTTCTTTTTTAATATATGATGTGCTCGGCTTCGCCTTTGCTTGAATGAGATGCCTTTTTTCGAAAAGATAAGGAGGAATCCTTTTAATGCTTCTCTACTAATGCCGGAATCTCTTCTTCCTTTTTTAGTATATGTGCTCGGCTTCGCCTTTGCTTGAATGAGATGCCTTTTTTCGAAAAGAAAGGAGGAATCTTTTTAACGCTTTTCTACTAATGCTGGAAACGTTGCTTCTTTAGTATATGTGCTTGGCTTTGCTATATTACTATTTTTAGAATTTTTCCGTTTAGGGCTCCTATTTCTATATTTGTTGCGCGACTGGCTGAAAGGGAAATCTTTTCCTTTTTACCTGTTAATAAGTCGGTCGCTTCGTATTCTTGGCCTATAGGTATTTTCAAATATTCAAAGGCATGTAGGGGGATGTTGATTCCTACTCGTACTTGAATGTCATCAAAATTGACTACTATCAGGAGGACTTCCTTTTCATGCTTCCGTAAAAAGGCGTATTGTTTGTGTTCGTTAATACTCCAACTGCCCTTGTTTACATACATCAAATCAAAGAATTCTCCTTCTGTAATGGCTTTTTCTTCTTTACATAGATGGAGCAAACGGATATAAAATTGTTGTAACTTTATTTCGTCGCTATTTAATAGAGAACCGTCAAAAGTCCCTCCATTTCTCCAGCGTCTGATGCTGTCAACACTCCAATAATCAAAAATAGTGGTGCGCCCGTCGCGTCCGCTGAAGCCTTCGCTATCCATACCCCGCTCTCCTAATTCCTGGCCGAAATAAATCATCATCGGATTCGTGTTCATACAAGCGGAAACAATCATCGCGGGAATGCCTTTCATGCCGTTTCCGGCAAAAAAGTCGGAAGCCAGACGTTGCTCGTCGTGATTCTCCATAAAGTTTAGCATGCGATGCTGGATACCGTTTAACCGCTGCCAACAGGAGGTGATGCCCGAGGCTGATGCGTTGCAGCAAGTTACGGCACGCAAGGTGTCATACAAACCTACTTTGTCGTATAGATAGTCAAATTGACCTTTGTTTAAATAATTGTAATATTCATTCGGGTTGTAAACTTCTGCAATGAATAGGAGCTTGGGATATTGTGCTTTAATTTGAGGAATCACCCATCCCCAGAATTCTACCGGTACCATTTCTGCCATATCACAACGGAAACCGTCAATATCTTTACCAGCCCAGAACAGCAGGATGTCTTTCATTTTTTCCCATGTGTCGGGAATTGGCGTAAAGTGACATGCTCCTCCGTTGCAGTAGTCCACCCCGTAATTCAGTTTTACCGTTTCGTACCAGTCACAAATATTAGGGCAAGGGTCGAAGCGATTATTTCCGGTCGCTTTGGCCGGATACTCCACATAGGGTTCATCGGCTCCTTGTTGTAGGTCTAATGCTCCATCCAGCTTGGTCTGCGGAATGTAGTAGAAATTATTCATCGGACTAAAAGCCACATCCGTATTGTCATTCTCACCTAAATCGGACACGCCTTTCGGTTTGGCTGTAGAATGATATTGCCGGGCCACGTGATTCGGTACAAAGTCGATAATCATTTTTAGTCCGGCTTTGTGTGTACGTTTTACTAAATTGGAGAATTCTTTCATACGGTCGGGCACACTGCTTGCCAAATCCGGGTCAACATCATAATAGTCTTTAATGGCATAAGGCGAACCGGCTTTCCCTTTCACGATGGCAGGATGGTCCGGACGGATATTGAAACGGCTATAGTTGGTTTGCGTGGCATGTGCTATGATACCGGTATACCAAATATGGGTAGCGCCTAATTTTTTTATTTCATTAAGTGCCTTAGCCGTAAAGTCCACCATTTTTCCGCATCCGTTTTCTTGAATTGTTCCGTTTTGTACGGTAGGGACTTTTGCGTTGCCAAATAAACGGGTGAATACTTGATAGATGATGATTTTCTCCATGGAGTTTTAGTTAATTGAAAATGGAAAATTGAAAGTTGAAAGTGGAAAAGAGGCTTCTTTAATTAAAAATTGAAAGTGAAAAGTTGGAAGTGTTCCATTTGGAATCTTAGTTAATTAAAAATGTCCCTTTGGAATTGTTTCATTTTCAATTTAATAAAATTCTCTATGAGCTAGCATTTTCAACTTTCCACTTTCAATTTAATAAGAGCTTCTTATTGAATTCCGTGAGCGTTTACAGAAGAATCTATTTTCTTAACAAGACCCTGTAATACAGCACCCGGTCCGCATTCTGTAAAGTCATCTGCTCCGTCGGCAACCATATTCTTTACCGTTTGAGTCCAGCGAACAGAAGCGGTTAACTGAGCTACCAGATTCGCTTTAATTTCAGCCGGGTCAGTATGAGGCAGTGCGTCCACATTCTGATATACAGGACATTTAGGCGTATGGATGTCAGTTGCCTGAATAGCAGCTTCCAATTCAATTTTGGCAGGGTTCATCAACGGAGAATGGAATGCACCGCCCACTTTCAAAGGCAAAGCGCGTTTTGCACCGGCAGCCTTCATCAGTTCGCAAGCTTTATTGATACCTTCAATGCTTCCGGAAATAACAATTTGTCCCGGACAGTTGTAATTAGCCGCTACTACTACTTCGCCTTCGTCTGATACCTGTTTGCAGATTTCTTCCACTTTTTCATCTGGTAAAGCAATGATTGCCGCCATGGTAGAAGGTGTAGCCTCACATGCTTTCTGCATAGCCATTGCACGTGCGTAAACCAGTTTCAAACCATCTTCAAAAGAAAGAGCGCCGGCTGCTACCAATGCAGAGAATTCACCCAACGAATGGCCTGCAGTCATCTCCGGTTTAAAAGCATCGCCCATGCAAAGCGCAGAAATAACCGAATGAAGGAATACAGCCGGTTGAGTCACCTTTGTCTGACGTAAATCTTCGTCAGTGCCTTCAAACATAATGTCAGTAATACGGTATCCTAAAATTTCATTGGCTTTTTCAAACAAGTCTTTGGCTAGTGCCGAGTTTTCGTAGAGCTCTTTTCCCATCCCTACGAATTGTGCTCCCTGACCGGGAAATACGAATGCTTTCATAATTTCTTCTTTAATTATTAATTAAGTAATCGTCCGCAAAGGTACAAAGATTCATATTTTCTCACAAGGAAAAGACTTAATTTTCATTGGAATAGGGGCGAAGAAGTGGTTCAAGGGACCGTGTCCTTCGCCTATGTGCACGTCTTTTCCATAGAAGATTCCGTCGGCTACATATTTTTTAGCGTCTCCTACGGCTTGTTCCATCGGGTACC
>ERZ791753.1032-NODE-1032-length-20202-cov-2.500074_pt1 | contig 20202 bp, 11 predicted proteins | sample MGYA00509951_ERZ791753 | MGnify/ENA primary metagenome ERZ791753 (study PRJEB30046, sample SAMN00792026) | human gut metagenome | study: EMG produced TPA metagenomics assembly of the A metagenome-wide association study of gut microbiota in type 2... | reverse complement strand
CTTATCCATGGTAAATGCGTGAGGTTCTCAGCCCCTGCGGCTTCTGCAACTATCGCAACTTTTGCAACTTTGCCATTTTCAGACAGGTTTTCCGTTACTTCAACAATCCGTAAAGCCGGGCTCTCTTCCGTATCTTAGCTTTGCAGTATAGGACTTGTGGATAAAAAATAGAGCATATAAACTGGCAAATCAAAGAAAGAAAACGGGAAGTGAACCATCCATTCCGTATGGAGATGTAAATACCATAGCTCTATGGAGTACGATTGCGCAGGCCTGGCTAATGTTGTTACGTAGGCCTACGCAATACCCCTTCCGCAAGCCTATCCAATGAGGTCCCGTAGGCCTGTGCAATCAGGACGCTCTGAAACTACAGGCGAAACACTTCTGAAGCTCGCAGTGGAAAGAAGCAAACAATCCTGGCGGGAAGCCGGAAAGGTGCGAAATACCCCTTCTTCCCTTTGGGGCGTACGATAAATTACGTCTTTGCGTAACGAGGCGTAATGAGGCGCAACGAGGCGTAAAGTGATTTTTCCGTTTGACATACCTTTGCCGCAGGAAACAGAAAAAACCGAGAGAACAGGAAATAACCGGAAATAAAGAGAAAACAGAAGACTATGGTTCTAGTGGAGAAGGTAGAGCCGTTCCGGGACGGTTTACCTTTCCAACGAAAAATAAATTATAAATCTTTAAATTCAATCAGTTATGGCATCACTTTATTATTGTGCGATTGTATTAAGCCAGATTTGCATACTGTCCGGCTTATTGGTAATTATCTGGTCTACATGTAAGGCTTTGAGCCGCAAGGTTTCTTCTTTGTTATCTACGGTCCAGGGAACCAGCTGCATTCCCATGGCATGGACTTTCTTTACCAACTCAGGAGTAACCATAGATGACTCCGGACTAAAAACCTGTGGTGTGAAATGGATGAGCGACATGAGTTCTTCGAAGCTTTTGCCTTTGCTTTCGGTTACATAAGAGACGCGTACATCCGGGTATTTTTCGTGCAGATAATTCAGCCCGTCTGTGTCGAACGATTGTACCAGCAAACGGTCGCCGAGGTTTTTACTGAGCAAAACCTTCATGCAAAGGTCGGTAAAGGTTTTATAGTCCGGCGACAGAACACCGTCTTTCTTTCTCGACGATTTGATTTCGATGTTATACGAGACGGGTGGTAACCCTTTCTGTTTTACGTATGTCTCTACACTGTCTATCAAATCCGAAATTAAGGGCACTTCACAGCGTATGCTCCTCTTATCGGGAAAATACGGATTGGAACGGGTGCCCACATCGTATCGGCGAATGCTGTCGTAAGGCATGGAATATAGGGTGTGCGACTTGTCTCCCAATGCAAGGGTGTCTCCTTCGGGAGTCAGCGCTTTCAAAGGATTCAGATAGGCATCGTGCGAGGCAACGACCATACTATCTTTGGATATATGCATATCCATCTCTAATACGGGGATACCTAACTCTACGGCATATAGCATGGCGGGGATGGTATTTTCGGGATAAATGGCTGCTCCGCCCCGATGTGCTTGAATAAGAGGCGTGTGGGATTCTGGTTGGGAACAGGATAAAACTCCTATTCCCCATAAGGATAAGAGAATGTACTGAGTTGCTTTCATCATCACTTCGTGTTTTTTATATTTTATGAAGACAAAAGTAGAGGAAGGCTGTTACATTAATGTATCATCCGTATGACAATTTGGAGGCATCTGTATGAAAGATGTATTGAAACCTATTTACCCGGCGCTTTTCCCTTGTACTTCTCGGGGAGGTTTTCCTGTATCACGGTGTAGGCTTTTTCCATCGTGCTCTTCATATTCTCGGGCCCTTGGGTTTGCGGGAAGATGGGCTCGTGCAGGGTAAGAGACATGCGGCGGCGTTTCACGAAACCGCCCGTACGGGGTAACACTTCGAACGAACCGTTAATGCTTAAAGGAACCACCGGAAGCTGAAGGTCGTCGGCCAGTTGGAACGCGCCTTTCTTGAAATCGCCCATGTGTCCGGTAAAGGTGCGGCGGCCTTCGGGGAACACGACTAACGACATGCCGTCCTTCAATGTATGACGTGCGCGCTCTATGGTTTCCTGTACTTTCTTCGGACCGGATTTGTCGACAAAAATATGTCCGGCGGCTTCGCAGGCTTTGCCTACAAAAGGTATGGAACGGAGCGATTTCTTCATCATCCATTTAAAGTTACGTCCTAAAAAGCCGTATATAAGAAAGATGTCGAATGCGCCCTGATGGTTGGCTACAAATATGTAAGAGGTCTTTCGGTGAATGTCACAATGCCCGTTTACCTTTACCGGAATGAGCAGGATGTAGCAAATGAGTTGCGACCAAATCTTTCCGGGATAATACCCCCAAAAACTGGGGCTTCCGATAAACGAGCCGGCAATGGTTACTAAAGCTGTAAGAATTGTTAGCACCAGTAAAATAGGAAGTGCTATGCAGATTTGATAAATGCGGTAAACGATTGTGCCCATATACAAACTTTAATTTGCTGACAAAGTTAACTATTATTTTCATTTACAGCGCAATGTAATGACAGTAAATTCAGGCCAAGCGCCAAAACGGAAAGGAAGCATCACTTCTCCTAACCCGATATTTACATATAAACCGCGCCCGTTTTCAAGATACATGCCTCTGTTTTCCGGATAGAACCAAGCGGCCGGCGTATAGTGGCCTATCATAAATTGCATGGCATGGGTGTGGCCGGCCAGCATCAGCTGAATGTCCGATTTCGGTAACACTTCGCGTCGCCAGTGTGTAGGGTCATGACTAAGAAGCACTTTAAACAGTCCGTCCGTGCCTTTCAAAGCTTTGGGTAAATCTCCCAATTGTGGAAACGGAGGCTCGCCGTCGTTTTCCACGCCCACTAAAGCGATGGCGCTGCTGTCTCTTTTTATTATCACATGCTCGTTGTTTAAAAGTTTCCATCCCATGTGGGCCTGTCTCTGTTTCAGGTCGTCCAAGTTTGCTTTCTGCGCTTCCGGAGTTTCCCAATGGATGTAGGTGCTATAATCGTGGTTCCCCAGAACGGAATAGACTCCATCTTTGGCCTGGATGCCGGAAAGAATCGTCTCTACCTTATCCAGTTCGTTGGCCTTATGGTTTACTAAGTCGCCTGTAAATACAACTAAGTCGGCCTTTTGTTCATTCAGGATGTCCACAATGCGTTTCACTTCTTTCGGATAGCCGGCAATGGTACCGATGTGCAAATCGGAGAACTGTACGATACGGTATCCGTCGAATGCGGGAGGGAGGTCTTTGGAAGCAAAAGTAACCTGTGTTACCTGAAAATGGCGCCAGCCTTCCGTCGCTCCATATATCACCATCGCCATAGAGAGGAATCCTACGGTTAAGCCGGTATAGAACAGGACGCTTTCCATCCGGCGGGAGAAAATACGGAAGAACCGCCCCAACAGCATGCAGAGGCAAAATAGGCTTTTTGGAATGGTGATAGCCATGTATACAAGCAGGTAAATGCCGATGAGGTAGCTTCTTGCCGGACTGAAATTGTCGCCGTAGGTTAAGAATACCAGTAGGATAGCCAGCACAATGGAAGGAAGCCAGAAGAACTGCTTGATGATGCGATGCCTCTTTATCCGGTGCAGGAAACGGGCGTAGATATAGCCGTCGGTGACTATCAGTAGGGCTAATAAAAGAAAGAATATTCGATATAACATGTTTATTAAGTTAAGAGTTGAGAGTTGAGAGTTGAGAGTTGAGAGTTTGTTAATTGAACGTGAGAGTGCCATAGCTTATGGCATTTCACTCTCCACTCTCCACTTTCAACTCTCCACTTAAAAATTATAAGTTTGCTGCTAAAAACTTCTTTATCTCTTCAACGGGCATGTCCCGTCTGTGTGCATAATCCTTTAGTTGGTCCTCTCCGATTTTACCGATGGAAAAGTATCGTGCTTCGGGGTGGGCAAACATGAGTCCGCAGACAGAAGCATGAGGTACCATCATGCCGTTCTCCGTTAGATGTATGCCTATCTGCTCCATTCCCAATAAATCGTTCAGCAGGAAGTTGATAGACTGGTCGGGAAGGGAAGGGTACCCCACAGCCGGACGAATTCCCTGGAATTCTTCGTTGTGCAACTGCTTTATGGTGAGTTTCTCCTCCTTGGCATATCCCCAGAACTCTTTACGTACCTGCTCATGTAACCGTTCGGCAGCCGCTTCGGCCAGTCTGTCGGCTAACGTCTGCACCAGCATTCGTTTATAGGGGTCTTGTTGGTAGAGCTGTTCCATCTCTTCGTCTATAGTGGTGGCAAAAGCTCCTACCGTATCGGGTGTGCCGGATGAAAGCGGACGGACAAAATCGCTCAGGCAAAGATGAGGCTCCCCTGTGTTTTTAACCTGCTGTTGCCGCAGGAGGGGGAAGACCGTTCCGTCTAACAGAAGGTTGTCTCCGTCGGAGTTTGCTTTGAAGAGGCGGTATACCGCTTTCACCGTATATTCCTCGTCCAATTGCCACAACATGCGTTGCGCTTCTTTATGGAGTTGCATCGCTTCTGCCGCTTTGGCACGTTCGCCTTCCGGGAAATCCTTCAGCCACAAGGCACGGCAAACATCGCAGCCGTGTATCTCGGCTATGGTTGCAAAGCGCGGCTGGAAACCCCAAGCATGGAAGAAGTAAATCCAGTGAATGTAATCGGTCAGTTCGTGTATCTTATAACGTATCATGCATTTTTCAGGCATATATATGGAATGAATAAACTTCTTATAAAGTAAAAGGAACTATACTCTTATTCGTTATCAGTAAGCCTCTAAACACGGACAATAAGAGTAGGGTAGAGTGCATCAGGAATTTCTTAACGATAGAGGAGTTCCGTTTTTACCGTTCAAAACTCAGTGCCTGCCCCCGGTAGCGGTCGTCCACCATTTGGTTGGCGTATACCGGATAGCCATTCACAAACGTGTTCTTTATTTGCCATTGGAACGTGTGCCCCTCTAAGGGACTCCATCCGCATTTGCTTAGAATCCGCTCCGGTGTCACCGTCCAGGCGGCATGAGGGTCTACCAATACCAGGTCGGCCTGGTAGCCTTTGCGGATATAGCCCCGTTGACGGATAGAGAACAGACGGGCCGGGGCATGACACATTTTCTCTACCAGTTGCTCTATGGTAAGCACTCCCTGGTCGGCCAGCTCCAGCATGGTTACCAATGAAAACTGCACCATCGGCATGCCGGAAGCCGCCTTGAAGCATCCACCCTCTTTCTCTTTTAACAGGTGAGGAGCGTGGTCTGTTCCAATCACATCGATTCGTCCGTCGGTCAAGGCGCGGCGGAGTGCGTCGCGGTCGGCTTCGGTTTTGATAGCCGGGTTACATTTAATGCGTGTGCCCAATGAAGCATACTCTTTGTCGCAGAAGTAGAGATGCGCAATACAGGCTTCGGCTGTTATCTTTTTCCGGTCGAGCGGTGCGTTATCGAGTAACTCCAGCTCTTTAGCCGTACTTACATGGGCAATGTGCAGCCGTGCTCCGGTTTCTTTGGCCAGTTTCACCGCCAGTGCCGACGAACGGTAGCAAGCTTCTACGCTTCGTATTTCGGGATGATGACTCACATCCGGGTCATCACCATATAATGCTTTATAATGTTGGGTGTTGGCTGTAATTACGGACGTATCTTCGCAATGCGACATAATCAGCATGCCTGCGTTGGAAAATAGTTTCTGTAAAGCCTCTGCCTTGTCGACCAGCATGTTGCCGGTGCTGGAACCCATAAAGAGTTTGATGCCGCACACTTTACTCTTGTCTAATAAAGGTATCAGCGCTCCATTGTTGTTGGTGGCTCCGAAGAAGAACGAATAGTTGACCCGGCTTTTCTGTGTCGCCTCTGCCCATTTGGCTTCCAACGCTTCGAGGGTAGTGGTTTGCGGTACGGTGTTAGGCATCTCCATATACGAAGTGACTCCACCGGCTGCTGCCGCACGGCTCTCGCTTTCCATATCGGCTTTATGAGTCAGTCCGGGGTCGCGGAAATGTACATGGTCATCAATCACTCCGGGCAGTAAATAAAGTCCTTCGGCCTGAACCACCGTGTCGCAAGGCGTAGTGGGTTGCACAGTGCCTTCCAGTATTTCGGCAATGATTTCTCCGTCTATTACTACAGACCCTTTGATTGTTTTCCCCTCATTCACAATGAAGGCGTTTTGTATAAGTGTACGTGCCATAATCTATCTTTATTCGTTTTACTGTGCTTTCGGATACTTCTTGAACCATCCGTCCCATCGTAGGCGAATCACTCCGAAAATAGCTTCCCCGAAAATGCTGCTATTCATCTTCGATGTGCCCAATTCCCGGTTAATAAATATAACGGGAACTTCTTTCACTTTGAATCCGCATTTGTAAGCGGTATATTTCATTTCAATTTGGAATGCATAGCCTTTGAACCGTATTTGGTTGAGTGGAATGGTTTCGAGTACTTTTCGGCGGTAGCATACGAATCCCGCTGTGGTGTCGTGTATCTTTAATCCGGTAATAATGCGTACATATTTGGAGGCAAAGTAAGACATCAGTACGCGTCCCATCGGCCAGTTTACCACATTGACCCCGCTTATATAGCGTGAACCGATAGCCACATCGTTTCCCTCTTCGGCACAGGCGGCATACAGTCGTGGCAAGTCGTTCGGGTTGTGCGAAAAGTCGGCATCCATTTCAAATATATAGTTGTATTGATGGCGGATAGACCATTTGAATCCTTCGATGTATGCAGTGCCCAATCCTAATTTTCCGGTACGTTGCACCATAAACAACCGTTCGGGGAATTCTATTTGCAACCGTTTTACGATATCGGCCGTTCCGTCCGGTGAGCCGTCTTCAATAACAAGAATATGGAATACTTTTTCGAGACTGAAAACCGCACGGATTATGTTTTCAATATTTTCCTTTTCGTTATAAGTAGGAATGATAACAATACTGTCGGATGCTTGCATACCTTTTAAAGCTTAATATATAGATGCAAATGTAGCGATTATTAAGCGAACACAGAATGGAAGCTTTATATTTTTAATTAGTTTTTAGTATTTGGGGAGAGGAGTGAGAATGTAGCGTTATCCGGCTTGAGCCTTTTATCCTTTTGACGGGTGAAGCAGACCTATTTCCCATGTGGGGACAGTGGGTTATTTAAATGTTAAACTTATGTTAAAGAATAAGGGGAATAGATAAAGTGTATGATAAACCATTATTTTTGTTTCTTGAGAAAATCATTTGTTAACTTATAAAATACGATGAAAAAGACCAAAAAGTGTGGTGCCTTTTTGAAAGGTGCCAGCGTTCATTATTATGAACGCAAAGCCTCTGTTTGGGGATTGTCTGCAGTGATGTTTTTGTCTGCTTTCCCTGTGATGGCTGAAAATCCGTGGGGGGGGGGTAAAAGTTACTGATTCCCAGGTTGTAAACCAAACGAGAACCGTGACCGGTACGGTAGTTGATGATACCGGTGAACCCTTAATCGGAGTGTCTATACAGGTGCAAGGAACTACTACGGGAACTGTTACAGACCTCGATGGAAATTTCTCTCTCAGCGTTCCGGCCAATGCAACACTCGTTGTTTCCTATATTGGCTATCAAACACAAAATGTAAAGGTTGGGGCTCAAAACCAAATAAAGGTGACCCTGAAGTCTGATGAACAATTGCTTGATGAAGTGGTTGTTATTGGTTACGGTACTGTGAAAAAGAAAGATTTAACCGGTTCGGTAGCTTCTGTTAGCGCTAAAGATTTAATTGCTAATCCGGTTTCCGATGTTTCCCAGGCATTACAAGGAAAACTGGCCGGTGTAACGGTTGTTTCCCAGGATGGACGTCCGGGCGGTGAAGTTTCTATTAAAGTACGTGGTGGCGGTTCCATCTCTCAAAGTAACGACCCGTTGTTTATTGTAGATGGTTTCCCGGTAAGCACTATTTCGGATATCCCGGCCGACCAGATTGTGTCCATTGATGTGTTGAAAGACGCTTCCTCCACCGCTATCTATGGTTCTCGTGGTGCGAATGGCGTAATCTTGGTTACCACTAAAGGAGCCGACAAAGATAAAGTTTCCATTTCGTATAATGGCTTCTATCAGGCTAAATGGACTCCGAAAACAACCAAAGCCATGGGTGCTCAGGATTATGTCCGCTATCTTTGGGGATATGGAACGGCGCTCGGCCTAGGCAAAGATGTGGAAAGCTATTTCGGACTCGGCAGCAATTATGCAGGCGGCAATCATTGGGACGAATATGCAAACATGAAAGCGCATGATTACACCGATGATATTTTGAGCACTGCCAGCACCTGGAATCAGAACTTGAACATCAGCGGCGGTGGTGAAAAAACGAAATTTACCTTTGCTGCGAACTATGTAGACGATGAGGGTACTAAGATTAATTCAGGTTATAATCGTGTTTCTACCAACTTCAAGTTGAACCAGATTCTGGCTAAAGGCCTTACTTTTGATATGGACGTTCGCTTTGCCCGTACAAAGGTATTGGGTAAAGATGGCACTTCCACCGGAGCCGGTTCATTGCTGTCTAACGCTTTTGCGTTTCGTCCGGTTGATGAGCCGTTAGGAGATGGCAATGAGAATGTGTTTGGTATGGGGTCCAGTAACTTTGATATCCAGAGAAACCCGGTTGGTCAATTGGAACATCTCTATAACATGGATGCCAAGAACAATTTGCGTGGTAACTTTGCCTTGTCATGGGAGATAATTAAAGGTTTAAAGATTCGTTCGGAGTTAGGTTTTGGACGGGGCTGGAACCAAACGAAGTATTATGAAGACTATCCGATTAGTACCGATTATTGTAAGTATACAGACAAATACGGAAAGTTAACGAAGAAGGAAACCAAGAATATTCGTTCTGTAACCACCATCAATTACGAAGTGCAAGGTTTGGGCGAGAGCCACAATCTTTCTTTCCTGGCAGGTCAGGAAGCCATGAAAAACGAATCGAGCAGTAACTGGATTTCAGGTCGTGGTTTCCCAAGCAGTGACGGATGGGATATGGACCGTGTGTTCGGTATGATTCACATGGGTGATGCTTCTAAATATCCGGGCGACAATGCTTACCAAAATGAGATAAAAACTCCGGAATCGACTTTGTCTTTCTTCGGACGTGCCAATTATTCTTATAAAGGTAAATACTTATTGACTGCCACATTCCGTGCCGATGGTTCTTCCAAGTTCGGTCCGAACAATCGTTGGGGATATTTCCCTGCAGCAGCTTTCGGATGGCGTATTTCCGATGAAAGCTTTATGAGCAATGCCAAAGATTGGTTGGATAACTTGAAGCTTCGTCTCTCTTATGGTACGGCAGGTGCCGACAACATCGACTCCAGTTTATGGAGAGAAACATGGGTATCGGGTACGGGTGTATGGAATGGTAACTCGGTGAACACTTATAAGCCGAGTGGTTTGAAATCCAATCCGGATTTGAAATGGGAAACAACTATTTCACGTAACGTTGGTCTTGACTTTGGTATATTCAACCGTTTGAACGGAACATTGGATGTGTACTGGAATACCACGAAAGATTTGCTGATGCGTCAGGAAATTGACTCTTCCACGGGATATAGCTACCAATATACCAACATTGGACAAACTTCGAATAAGGGTGTTGAATTAGGTTTGAATTATGCGTTGATTCGTTCGAAAGACTTTAACTTGAACCTTTCTTTAACTTATAACTTCAATAAGAATAATATTGATGAACTACAAGACCATCAGGACATTATCTATAGTTCCGGTTGGGGTGGCAGCTCTATCATGCCGGGCAACGATTATCTTTTGTCCGAAGGCAAGTCGGTGGGTGTGATTCGTGGATTCAAGAGCGACGGCTTCTATTCCTTGGATGATTTCGACTATGTGAACGGCGTTTATAAACTGAAAGCAGGTGTGCCCGATATTTCCAGTAACATCTTTGTAAACTGCCCGAAGCCGAGTGAACTGAAGCTTGCCGACGGACAGGTAGCTTTCCCCGGATTGATGAAGCTTAAAAATATGAATCCGGAAGAAGACAATATTGTCAATGCCGACGATGTGGACATTTTGGGTGAAGTACAAGCCAAACATACCGGTGGATTCTCTTTCTCCGGTAACTATAAGAACTTTGATTTCAATGCAAACTTTACTTACCAGATAGGCGGAAAGGTATATAATATCACTTCTCAATATCAGTTGAACGGTGGTAAGGAAAGTGGTTTGGGAAGAAATAAAATGGAATGGGTAAAAGATTGCTTCCAGTTGTATGATGTGAAGAATGGCGATTTGGTTGCTATAACAGACCCGACGGAATTGGCTGCGTTGAATGCGAAGGCAAAGTATCCGGTAGCTTATATGGAAGGTTCTGTTGTTACATCCGACTACATTGAGAATGCTTCATTCTTACGTTTGAGTAACATAACCCTTGGTTACACGTTGCCTAAAACCTGGACTCGTAAAGTGTATATGGAACGGGCCCGCTTTTATGTAACAGCCAGCAACCTCTTCTGTTTGAACGGTTACTCAGGCTTAGACCCGGAAGTCAATGCAAATGCCAAAGGCGTTAGCAGCTCAACTTACTATCCTACTTTGGGGATGGACTATGGAACCTACATGCGTCCCCGTACATTTACAGTAGGTGTTAATATCGAATTCTAATAATAATACAGTAAAGAACATGAAAAAGTTTATATATACTATAGTAGGCGCAAGCTTGCTTTTCTCGGCTACATCCTGTTCCGACTTTTTGGACCAATCCTCTCCTTCCGAGGCGGATGTAGATTTTGTTTTTTCTGACCCGACTTCTGCGCGCTCTGCTTTGCAGCAAGCATACGAACTCTGGAGAGGGAATGCGTATGTCCATTCCAACGGCTTGTTTTATGACTATGTAGTAGCCGGTTCCGATATAGAATGTCAGCCGGAGGGGTATACCAGTCAGTTGGGACGTTGGGTGCCTGCCAATTTCTATGGTTACACCGACGGTACCTACTCAACCAGAGGTACTGCCAATTTTTCTGTTTCCAGTGTGGGGGACATGAAGACCGCTTGGACCTATTTGTATAATATCATAGCCATTACGAATACGTTGATTACAAACTTTGAATCGACCGAATCGTTCGACGCCATGATGCAGCAGGGAGAACCTTCTGAACTGAGCCAGATTTACGGCGAAGCGGTGGCGTTGCGTGCAACCTGTTACTATGAACTCATGCGTTTCTACGGAGATGTCCCTCATCAGTTGGTATCAGGAGCCGAAGTAACAGGGCTGGCTTCCCGTAGTGAAATTGCCGAATATCATATTAATAAGTTGATTCAGGTAGAACCGTTGATGTATCGTCCGGGTGAATCGAGTATCGATAAAACCTATATGACCCGTACGTATGTGCAAGGATTAATCGGGCGTATCGCTTTACTTGAAGGAGGTTATGCTGTTCGTAGAACAGATTTAGGGGCTGATTTTTATAAGGATGCGACTGGAAATACGCTTACCTTTGATAAAGTATCCGAGTCTGCCACCATGAAATGCTTCTATGGCCGGCGTACGGACTGGAAGAAGATGTATGAAATAGCTAAAACGTATTTGGCTTCCGCTGTAACGAATCCGGGCTCTGTACAGTTGCAAACGGTGGACCCGCGCGGTGGCGATGGCAAAACGTATGACAATCCTTTCCAATATGTATTTCAACAGATGAACGACTTGGAACTGGCTACCGAAAATGTGTATGAGATACCTGAAAGCCGGGGTGTAGGACAGGAACGTCCTTATGCATTCGGACGTCCTTCTAACGGTGGTGGAAGCAATTCCTTCCCTAATAAGTCATACGGACAGAGCCGTTTCAATCCTATCTACTATTATGATGATTTTGAACCGGCAGACAAACGCCGGGATGTGACGTGTACCGTTACCGGTTCTACCGGAGAAGGTGCGGAAACCTTGATTCCTTTTACAAAAGGTTCTGTAGCGAAAAATGGTGGTATTGCTAATAATAAATGGGATGAGAACCGTATGGCTAATCCTTGGACGGCTTCTTCCCGTAAAGCCGGTATCAACTGCCCCTATATGCGTTTCTCCGACTTGATATTGCTACTGGCTGAGGTGAAAGCTACATTGGGCGAAGCGGATGCGAAAACCTATTTGTCGCAGGTGCGTGAGCGTGCTTTCGGTTCTCCTGCAGCTGCCAATGTTGACGGCCTTATCGCTCGATGTGGTTCTGTATTGGATGCTGTATTGGAAGAGCGTAAACTGGAATTCGGTGGAGAAGGACAACGTCGTTATGATATGATTCGTACCAATACGTTGGATAAAGCTATCAAGAGTTTCCACAGCCGTACCTCTGCTATGATTGATGACCTGAATAGCAAAGGATACCATCAGTTCGATAATGGCAATGTCATTTCCAACTACGTATGGGTGAAACTGGTCAATCCGGCAGATTATGGTGTGGGTTATCGTCTGACAACCACTTGTACGGATAGAACGAATCCGGTTCTTTGGCCGGCATGGCGCGGACAGAATGACGATTGGGCCAGAGTGGCTCAAAGTAACGGTACGCCCACTACGAACTTGAAGGCAGGAGTGAACACCAATTTGGCTATCAAAGGATTGTTCGAGTATATCGACCCGAATGGTGCTGAGGCAAAAGAGTTGGAGGCTAATGGCTGGGAACGTAAAGATTGGGGCGTAACCATTTGCGAGCTTCACGACCAGTATAATGAATTAATCTTCAATGGTTATTCTGAAAATGAACCTCCTATTTATCTCTGCGCTATCCATGCGGATGTGATTAAGAATGCCAATGGCGCTCTTTCTAATGGTTATGGATTTAAGCAGGAATAATAAAGGTTGTTCATAAGAAGTCTTTCTGTACAGACGTTCTGAGAAGGAAAGATGATAGATAGCACTCTTTTACATAATCTCCTCTTTTTACCTTTATAGAGACATAAAGATGAAAAGGGGAGATTTTCTTTTTCTATTATTTGAGAGTTGTCCGCTTTACTGATTACAATGCTTCTGCAATGGGTGATTCCAAGCGTTATCCAGTTGGATAAGAGCCGGCGGCTAGACGAATCCTCTTGCCACTTTAAGATAACCCCGGGCTGTTCGTATGTGAAGATTGACGAAACTTTGTGGGGTTTATTCATATTTTATCTATATATTTACCTGCTGATATCTTTAGTGAACATTAAATCTTAAAGCTATGGGATTCTTATTCTTTATCTTCATTGTGGTATTTGCCGTTTTCTGGTACACCATGAATGAGAAATTCAGAAACCTCCATCAACAGCTTTGGCGTACCAGTCAAAAGATGGATGAGTTGAAAAAGAAGTTGACCGAGATTGGAAACGAAGTAAAGAAACACGAAATTCCTGCTGTTGCGGTGCAAAAGGAGGAAGCTGTTACTCCAACTCCTGCCGCAGAAGAGTTGATGAAGGAAAAGGAAGAGTCGGTAGGGCAAAAGAGTGTTGTAGAGGAGGCTTCTTCCGAAGGGAAATGTGAGTTGCAGGAACATTATGCCGGAGCAGTGGCCGATAGTCAGGAGCGAATAGCAGTGGCCGCGCCTCAAAACATGACAGAACAAGTTACTACAGAGGCTATAGGACCGTCGCTTCAAGAAACATCTTCCTCTTTGGAAGGTACGTCAACCGTTCAAGATATCGTTCCTCAAAAGCCTTTGGAAAGTCCGGTTATGCCAACTGTTCAAAATGCGGAAACCCTAGCATCTTTAGATACTCCTGTTGCTTCCGTGCTTCAAGAAACATCTTCCTCTTTGAAAGGCATGTCTACCATTCAGGAAACCCCGCCTCCCATACCGTTGGAGAGTCCTGTTATGCCAACTTCCCAGAATGCGGAACCTCTAGCATCTTCGGATACTCCTGTCGCTTCTGCACTTCAAGAAACATCTTCCTCTTTAGATGGTACGTCTGCCATTCAGGAAACCCCGCCTACCATATCTATAGAACGCCCGGATGCACGGATACATCAAACAACCGTATCGGAAGAAAAGGCAACAACCTTGAAAACTTCGTATGCCTCATACCGTAAAAAGAAAGAAACGGATTATGAGAAACTCATCGGGGAGAATCTCTTTAGCAAGATTGGTATTCTGGTGCTTGTTATCGGCATCGGTTTCTTTGTGAAATATGCTATCGACCAGAATTGGTTGGGCGAAACGGCCCGTACCATACTTGGCTTTACATGCGGCTTGGTTTTGTGGGGCGTCGCAGCCAAGTTGAATAAGAAATATACTACGTTCTCTTCTTTATTGGCCGGAGGCGGTTTTGCCGTCTTTTATGTAACGGTGGCTATTGCTTTTCATTATTACAGTTTGTTTTCGCAACCGGTCGCGTTCCTGTTATTGGTAGTCTTGACCATCGCCATGTCGGCTATCGCTATTTTCTATAACCGGCGGGAGCTGGCCATCACAGCCATAGTGGGCGGGCTGATAGCTCCGTTCCTTACCAGTACCGGTGACGGGAACTATATAGCCCTGTTCTCTTACTTATCTATTTTGCATTTGGGTATGTTTGGGATGGCGTTATATAAGAAGTGGATAGAATTGCCGGTTATTTCCTTTGTGGCAACCTATTTCATCCTGTTTATTTATACGGTTAATTCTTATGAGGTGATGGGTGGACAGCCTGCGGGACTGTTGGCCTTCGCTACCCTGTTTTATCTTCTTTTTGCCTTGCCGCTCATTACGATAGGGCAAGCTGCAAAAGGCGAAGAAAGTCTGTCCAAGGTGTTGTATATAGCCGTCATGAGTAATAATTTCCTTTATCTGATATTCGGGCTTTACTTTGCTTCCGATATCAGGGCGTTGGACTCCTTCCAAGGGGTGGTTCCTTTATTTATTGCTTTAGTGAATGGCGGACTCTTTTTCTATTTGCGGAAAAAGGAGACAACAGGCGGTTATGTAAAAGAATTGCAGTTGGGATTAACGGTCTTGTTTGTTACGTTGATAGCTCCATTGCAGACAGGAAATGAATATACCGTTCTTCTCTGTTTCGCAGCGGAAAGTGCGTTGTTGTGCTGGCTCTATACCAAGACCTCTTGGAAGAGTTTTGAATGGGGAGCCTTCCTTCTTTTTATCCTGAATGCTTTCTGGGTAATCTGTGCTTTGTCAGGAAGACCGTATAACGAAAATTATGCGTACTATTTCGTTCCGCTTTGGAATAGTTTCTTCTTTAGTATTTTGTTTACCGGCCTCTCTTTTGGAGTTGCCTCTTATGTGATGAAGTGGAACGAGGAGGTCTTTAAACCGAGTAAAGTGCTTTCTTTTGTCCCATGGTGTGACACCCTGTTGGTTATGTCGGTTGTTTCTGTTTACCTGGCATTTGTATCCGACTTTCACCGGAGTTTGTATGGGGATGAATCCTTTTGGTCGGTATTCCTGCTCTTCACCTTATGCGCTATGTTGGCTGTGTCGGTGATATGGCGTAAGCGTTTTATTTACTCCTATTGGTTTATAGGTGTGGCCTGCTTCTTGTTCCTTAGTTGGGGAAATGATGTGGACGAGAGGAACGTAGTCATATTCCTGTTCCCTTGGTTGTCCGCGTTGGTATACATTGCCTTATCGGTATATGCCACAAGAAAATTTTTCAAAGCCTGTCCGAAAGAGGCTGTTAAACGGAAGCACTTTATTATCTATCTGAATGTTTGTTCCGTACTTTTCTGGATAGCCGTTGTCTTTCTCTTCCTGAAGAGCGGCGGATGGAAGAACCAGTACAATGCGGGCTTCTCCGTAGCTTTGATTCTGGCCGGTTTGGTTCAGATGATAGTAGGCATGCGGCGTCATATAAAAGTATTGCGCATCTTTAGCTTGGTGCTGTTTGGCATCGTGTTGCTCAAACTGGTTATTTACGACTTATGGCTGTTACCCATTATAGGACGAATCATCGTATTTGTGTTGCTGGGAGTGATATTGCTTACGCTTTCATTCCTTTATCAGAAGCTCAAAGATGTGTTGTTCGATAAGAAATGAAAAGAGTGAAAAAGTGAAAGCCGTTCCTTGCCTTCATAGAATGAAGTTCGGAACGGCTTTTTATTTTAATAAGGGGCGGCGATGTATCTATCGTTCTTTCCTCTTATTCTTCTCGTGTAAAAAGAATGACGGGCGGAAGAATTACAATACCTTCTTGTAAAGTTCGCGAATCACTTCTTCAGTCACCTCACGCGGGTTGCCCGGAGTACATACGTCTGTGATAGCCTGTGCAGACAATGCCGGGATATTCTCTTCCTTGATACCCAGTTCAGATAAATGCTGAGGAATTCCTACACGGATAGCCAATGCTTTCACTGCATCACAAGCTGCCTGAGCTGCTTCTTCTGCGCTCATATCGGTGGTGTCGACACCCATTGTGCGGGCAATTACACCATATTTTTCAATGCAGCAAGGCATGTTGTATTCCATAATAGTAGGCAACAGCAATGCGTTTGCTACACCGTGGGGTACATCGAACAATGAACCCATCGGGTGAGCCATACCGTGAACCAAACCTAAACCTACGTTAGAGAAAGCTTGTGCTGCAATATACTGAGCCAGGGCCATCCCTTCACGTCCTACCGGATTGGTCGGTTCTTCTACTGCCAATGGCAGACTTTCTGCAATCATCTTAATAGCCTGCAACTCGTACATGTCGGACATAATCCAAGCGCCTTTGGTAATGTAACCTTCGATGGCGTGTGTTAAAGCGTCCATACCGGTAGCTGCTGTAAGGTCTTTCGGCAACGAATACATCAATTCCGGGTCGATAATGGCTACTGCAGGGATGTCGTTAGGGTCTACACATACCATCTTCTTTTGGTTTACCTCATCAATAATCACATAATTGATGGTTACCTCAGCACCAGTTCCGGCTGTGGTAGGCAGTGCAATGATAGGAATTGATTTATTTTTAGTCGGCGCGCAACCTTCCAGTGATACCACGTCCGAGAATTCCGGATTGGTGGTAACAATACCGATACCTTTGGCGGTATCCATAGACGAACCGCCTCCAATGGCGATGATGCAGTCTGCACCGGATGCTTTGAAAGCTTCTACACCCTGTTTTACATTTGTTACGGTTGGGTTGGGTTTAATTTCGCTATAGATTTCGTAAGGGAATCCTGCTTCGTCCAATACATCGGTTACCATTTTGGCCGTACCTACTTTAAGGAGTCCTTTATCGGTAGCTACCAATGCTTTGTGTAAATTGAGACGGGTTAATACTTCCGGTAATTGTTTGCGTGCACCGGCACCGAAGTAAGATACTTCGTTTAAGATAAATCTGTTAATCATATCATTAAATTTAAAATTAAAAGAAACTTGTTCCTGTCGTGTGTTTGTCTTCTTTTTTTTCTGTTTGACGTACCTAACGACAAATTCGCGGCAAAGGAAATAAAATTATTTTAAAGACGTATGCTTCTTTAGGAAATATTATTTCTTACTTTTGCACCGCGTTTGAGTTATATGGAAATTTCGGAACTGCAATCTATTTATGCGAAGCATTCGAATACGAAAGCTTTTGCGGCGTTGCTTGAAAATCTCTCGGTAAAGACGATTTTCTTGGAGCATCTATGTGCTTCTTCGGCAGCTTTGTTTCTCTCTTATTTTGTGAAAAAGGCGGATAAACCGCTTGTAATAGTGTTGAACGACCTGGAGGACGCCGGTTATTTTTATCATGACCTGGTGCAGATTAACGGGGAGGCGAACATCTTGTTTTTCCCTTCTTCGTATCGCCGGGCCATTAAATACGGGCAGAAAGATGCCGCGAATGAGATACTCCGTACGGAGGTGCTGAGCCGTTTGCAGAAAACAGACGAACCACTCTGTATTGTCACTTATCCCGATGCGTTGGCCGAGAAGGTGGTTTCGCGGAAGGCGCTGGCGCAACAAACGCTAAAGCTCGATGTAGGCGAGAGCGTGGCGATTTCCACTCTGACGGAGGTCTTGGACGATTTCGGCTTTGAACGGGCGGACTATGTATACGACCCCGGTCAGTATGCGGTGCGGGGCAGTATTATCGACGTGTTCTCTTTCTCTTCGGAGTTTCCTTACCGTATCGACTTTTTCGGAGATGAAATAGACAGTATCCGTTCGTTTGAGGTGGAGAGCCAGTTGTCGAAGGAGAAAAAGAATGCAGTCTCTATTGTTCCGGAACTTATTCGGTGTGAAGGCGATGAAGTATCGTTTCTTGATTTTTTACCGGAGGAAACACTGCTTGCCTTTAAAGATTTTTTGTGGGTACGCGAACGGATAGAATCTATTCATGCAGACGTGTTTTCTCCGCAGGCGGCTGTTGCGTTAGCCGAAGAAGGAGAGGGGAAGGTTTTACTTCCTTCTACCATCGACGGAAGCGAATTCATGGTTCGTGCGCTGGAGTTCCGCCGGTTGGAATTCGGTACAAAGCCCACAGGTGTGCCTCAGGCTACTTTGGCTTTCGATACGCTGGCACAGCCTATCTTCCATAAGAATTTCGATTTGGTGAGCGATACTCTGAAACGTTCTTTGGAGCAAGGCTACCAAATCTATATTTTAACCGATAGCGCCAAACAGGCCGACCGGTTGAAAGCTATCTTTGAGGAACGGGGCGATGAAATCCCTTTTACACCTGTCAATAAGACCCTGCACGAGGGATTTTCCGACCATACGTTGCGTTGCTGTTTCTTCACAGACCATCAGATATTCGACCGTTTCCATAAATACAATTTAAAGAGCGACAAGGCGAGGAGCGGTAAAGTAGCTCTCTCGTTGAAAGAGCTTAGCCAGTTTGAACCGGGCGATTTTGTGGTGCACGTGGACCACGGCGTAGGACGTTTTGCCGGATTGATTCGCATCCCGAACGGGAATACCACTCAGGAGGTGATTAAAATTGTGTATCAGAATGAGGATGTGGTGTTTGTCTCCATCCATTCGTTACATAAGGTTTCCAAGTATAAAGGAAAGGAGGGGGAGCCGCCCCGCTTGAATAAATTGGGAACAGGTGCCTGGGAGAAACTGAAAGAGAAGACCAAAACCAAGATAAAGGATATTGCCCGCGACCTGATAAAGCTTTACGCGCAGCGGAAAGAGGAGAAAGGCTATGCCTACACTCCCGATTCGTTTATGCAGCATGAACTGGAAGCAAGCTTTATTTACGAAGATACCCCCGACCAGTTGAAAGCTACGCAAGATGTGAAGGCGGATATGGAAAAGGAGCGTCCGATGGACCGCCTGATTTGCGGTGATGTAGGTTTCGGAAAGACAGAGATTGCTGTGCGTGCCGCTTTCAAAGCCGTAACGGATAATAAACAGGTTGCCGTATTAGTGCCTACCACAGTGCTGGCCTATCAGCATTATAAAACATTCAGTGAGCGGTTGAAGGATTTCCCCTGTAAGGTGGATTACCTGAGCCGTGCCCGGAAGCCGGCCGATGTGAAACGGATATTGAACGAGCTCAAAGAAGGGGAAGTGAATATCTTGGTCGGCACACATCGCATTATAGGTAAGGACGTGAAGTTTAAAGACCTGGGTCTTTTGATTATCGATGAAGAGCAGAAGTTCGGCGTGGCGGTAAAAGAGAAGCTGAAACAATTGAAGGTGAATGTGGATACACTTACCATGACGGCTACCCCTATTCCCCGTACGTTGCAGTTCTCGTTAATGGGAGCGCGCGATTTGTCGGTCATTCAAACTCCTCCGCCCAACCGCTATCCCATCCAGACGGAGGTGCATATCTTTAATGAGGATATTATTGCCGATGCCATCAGCTTTGAGATGAGCCGCAACGGACAGGTGTTTATGGTGAACAACCGCATCCAGAATCTGGGCGAATTGCAGGAAATGATTCATCGCTTGGTGCCCGATGCCCGCATCTGTATAGGGCATGGACAGATGGAACCGGAGAAACTGGAGAAAGTGATTCTGGACTTCGTCAATTACGATTATGATGTGTTGATAGCAACCTCTATCATTGAAAGCGGCATCGATATACCGAACGTGAATACAATCATCATCAATCAGGCGCAAAACTTTGGTCTGAGTGACCTGCACCAGTTGCGCGGCCGGGTAGGGCGTAGCAATAAGAAAGCGTTCTGCTACCTGTTGGCTCCTCCGCTCTCTTCCCTCACGCCGGAAGCGCGCCGACGCCTGCAAGCCATCGAGAACTTCTCCGATTTGGGAAGCGGCATCCATATCGCAATGCAGGATTTGGACATCCGTGGAGCGGGCAATCTGTTGGGAGCAGAGCAGAGCGGTTTTATTGCCGATTTG
>ERZ791753.1030-NODE-1030-length-20241-cov-5.117111_pt1 | contig 20241 bp, 33 predicted proteins | sample MGYA00509951_ERZ791753 | MGnify/ENA primary metagenome ERZ791753 (study PRJEB30046, sample SAMN00792026) | human gut metagenome | study: EMG produced TPA metagenomics assembly of the A metagenome-wide association study of gut microbiota in type 2... | reverse complement strand
TGATATTTTGCTTGGATGTTTTTAAGGGGTGTTGTGTATTGGGAAACATCTTTAATTTTAATTTTCAAGCTTAATTTAGCATATTTTGAAATTTTAGCAGGTTAAAAATTACATATATTCAAATTTTTATTAATTTTTATATTTTTGTTTAATTTCAAAATTAAATATTTTAATTCTATTTAATATTTGATCTATTTTATTGTATAATTTAATTATCAAATATACTTTAATTTTTATAAAATAAAGTAAAGTTTATATACTACGAAGTTAAATCTATGTGTAAGGTTCATAACATATTTTTTGTTAAACCCTTATAATTGATCATTATTTTTTTTATTTAGGAATTAGGTGCCCTTACCTAATTTCACCTCCTTATATTTAGCAACTTTTTTTCAAAAATATTAATAGTCAGACATTATCAAATAATTAATCATGATTAAAAAAGTTCCAGTTTTAGATTTAAAAGATAATATTGCAGTTAGTGGAAAATCTGGATTAAGGGACACATATACTCCATTACAAACAGTTTTCGCACCATCAGCTAATCCTGTTGATATAGCTAATGGATTATCAATTAATGGGGCAGATGAGTTATATATTGCTGATTTGGATTTAATTGAAGGTAATGGTCATAATATTCATGATGTTAAAATGGTAAACTCAATTTTGCCGGTTATGCTGGATGCAGGTGTTAAGGATTTTGAATCATTTACTTTCTTTTTAGACTATGCATATAAGATAATTGTCCCAACAGAAACCATAAAAAGCATTGGTGAGATTAAAAAGATTTTTGAAAAATATCCTAAAGAAAGGATTGTTGTAAGTGTAGATGTTAAGGACAATGAATTATATTCAAAGAATTTAAATATTTCATTAGCTGAATTTAAAGAAATTTTGGAAGAATTGGATCCTGATGAAATAATTCTTTTAGACATTACAGGTGTCGGAACACAAAAAGGTTATAATCAGGAATTACTGGATGATTTTAAAGATTTAAAAGATAAACTGATTATAGCTGGAGGTTTAAATAACAAATCAGTTAGTGAACTTGAAGACATGGGTATAAAAAAGGTTTTAGTAGGAACAGCTTTGCATTCAGGTGAAATGAAATTACTTGATTAGTTACACTATGGTGATGATATGTTTAATAAAAATACTATAATCATTGTATTGGCTATTATTTGTTTGGCTGTTATAATTGGGGGAACAATACTTGTCTTTGGAAATGCTCATGAAGCATACAACGGCACAACAATTAATAATACTAACAATACTTCAGTATCTGTAGATAATGTAACTTCACAATCCTCTTCATCTGGGTCTGCAGATGATGGTTATAAAAGACCTACAAGAACTTATGGTGGTGAAGAACACTTAACTGCTCATGAGTCTGATGTTTTAGATGACGGGTGGGATCCAAAACAGCACGAAGTTTCCCGTAGTGATATAGGAAACGGATATCATAGAATCAATTATGATGACGGCTACTTTAGGGTCTGTGATGACCACGGTTATGTTGTAAGTTATGGTTATTGATAATTCATAACCATCTTTTTTTTTAAAAATTATAAAAATAGTAAAGTGTTATTTTATAATAACAAAAATCTTAAGATTATATACGGTAATACAGCTGCTAAGACAAACAATATTGTTCCTACAACAAATTTGTATTTATTTTCATCTAATGTTCCAGCTATTATTAGTAAAACTCCGAAAAATCCGAATATTACCGGTAAAATATGTGAAAATAAAGTAATTCCTGTAAAAGCCATTTTTTATCACTATTATACATATTGTCTATTTAATTATATAAAGATATTTGTGGTGTTATCATAACCTTTTTTAATTTAATCAAACTTATTATATTATATGAAAATAGAACACAATCATGAACATCATGAAAAAGCTAAAGGTAACCTCCTTTTTGTTTTCATTTTAAATATTACTTTTAATGTTATAGTTATTCTTGGAGGATTAATTACAAACAGTGTAGCTATTCTTGCTGATTGTTTACATGATTTGTCAGATACTATATCTATTGGTTTGGCTGGGGTGCTGGAGCATGTATCTCAGAAAAATCCAAATGAAAATTATACTTATGGTTATCAAAGGTTTTCTATTTTAGGAGCAGTCATAACTTCAATTTTTGTGATTATTGTTTCTGTTGTTGTAGTTTATGAATCAATTTCACGTTTATTATGTCCTGTAGCACCGGAAGCAGGATGGATGCTTTTAGTAGCTATTGTTGGAATTATATTTAAGGGAGTTTCTGTTTTTAAACTTCATAAAGGAGAAACTATTAATGAAAAAGTTATTTTATTCCATCTTTTGGGAGATGTATTCGGATGGATAGCTATTTTGGTTATTAGTGTAATCTTAATGTTTTGGAATGTATCATTTTTAGATCCGTTGCTTTCATTAATAATCAGCTTATGGTTATTATATAATATGGGTAAGGCATTACATGAGTCTGTCTGTGTTTTACTTCAAAAATCACCTAAAAATGTTGATGTTGATGAAATCAAATCCCAAATAGAAGGTTTAAATCATATTAATAATGTTTTAGATATTCATTTATGGTCTTTAGATGGTATTGATTCTATTTTAACTTTAAAAATAAATATTGATGATGTTAATAATGGTGATGAAGTTAAAAAAGAGATTTATACTATTGCTTCTAAATATCATATAGTAGACACGACAGTAGACATATTATCACATACTTATCAAATGCACTCTACATCAAACAATATAAAAAGAGAAAAATAGATTTGATAAATATGAGAACCAATGAAGAAATCCTAAATGAGATCCATTCTGTTAAAAATCATAAAAAAACAACACAGCATATTTACAAACATTCAATAAATAAATATTGTGAATTGAATAAGTTATCATTAGCCGAATTAATCGAAGAAGCAGAAAAAGAAGAAGAACAGGGTATACGATGGAAACATCGTACATTAAAAAGAAGATTATTAAATTTTCGCAAGTATTTGATGGATAATTATTATTATAACACTGTATCAAATACTTTCACACCAGTTCTTGTTGTATATAAATATTTTGAAATTGAAATACATGATCTGCCACGAATTGATAAAAAAAGTTATAATAATCCCAAACCTATCAGTTTTAAAGATTTACCTGATAAAGAAATTATTCGTGAAGCAGTTAATATATGTACTTCTACCATGAAAGCTATTATATTATTCATGAGTAGTTCAGGTTGTGCCAGAAGAGAAACATTAAATTTAACTGTAATGGACTATATGAACGCAACTAAAGAATACCATAATACAGACAATATTATGGAAATGATAGATGTGTTAAATAATATTGATAATGTTGTCCCTACTTTTAATATTTTAAGGCAAAAAACACAGAAATATTATATTACATATTGCAGTCCAGAAGCAGTCACAGCTATAAATCATCACTTACTATCAAGACAAAATTTAACACCAGAATCCCAACTATTCAAAATACATGAAGACTACCTAAACCAACAATTCATTAAAATAAACAATGAATTAGGATTAGGAAAAGCAGGAAACTACAACAGATTCCGCAGCCACATGCTCAGAAAATTCCACGCCTCAACACTATATAATGATGGTATGAGTCTGGACAAAGTAAATGACCTGCAAGGCAAATCAAAAAACAGTACTGATGAAGTATATTTCATGACCAATCCTGCTGATTTAAAACAGGAATATATTCAGCATTTACCAGCATTATCAATTAGTAAAGAAGTTGAAAAGATCACTGTTAAATCTCCAGAATTTTTAAAATTAGAAAATACAATTGTTGAAAAAGATGAAAAAATCAAAGATTATGAAAAATTAATTTATGATATTGATGAAAGATTACGAAATATTGAGAAAAAAGAAGAAAATTTCAAAGAAAATGACTTTGAAGATTTATTAATTTAAAAATTTTTTGACAAGGTTTATATGTTTAATAAAAGATATTTATTAAATAACTATTTTGGAGGAAGTTAAATGAAAAAGGATGCAAGAAGCTTAAGAGTGCTTCAAGAGGGGATTTCCCTTAAAGAAGTTTTTAATGTTGATTTTTTAAAAAAACTTGAAGAAAACTTTGAAAATCTTGAAGTTATACCTATAAATGCAGCTTTTGTTTTAAAAGATGGGGAAATAAATAAGGATATTCTTACTTTATCTTATAGGAATGATGAAGAAATAAAAAGTAATACAGTTCTTATTGATGTTCAAAATAATCCTGAAACATTGGATATTATTAGAAAAACTTTAGAATAAACATTTATAGGTGGTGTCTATGGTGTATTCAGTTGATAAAAATTATGGATATAATAAACCTTCTAATATTGTAGGAGATTTTTTTAAAAATAAGTTTTTTAAAAAATCATCCACAGAGTCTTTTGAAAGTAAAATCACTGAATTTTATGATGAACTTATAAAAATTTCTGACAATTTAGGATTAGGAAAAAATATATCTATTGATACAGTGTATGATGGATCATATCCTGAAAAAGTATTTACAATTAATGTTCCATTTCATATTGATAGGAAAGAAAAATATTCTCTGTTAGACCAAATTATTAATGATATGGTTAACTTTTCAAAAGAAAATAATATGTTTGATTTCTATAAAGATGCACATATTTTAATTAAATAATTTGTTGGGGGTTTTATATATTAATATTGAAAAATACCCTCAATATGAATTGTATAAATTCACTAAAAAATTACATATTAATAAAGAAAAATTAGTTCCTAAAAATTGTGATAATCGTTGTGTTTTTAGTACTATTATCAATAGGTGCTATTACAGTGCTTATTTATATGTTAGTTTGTGGCTTCAGGAAGTTTATAAGTTTAAACCATTATCTAAAGAAGACTTTGATGGAGATAAGTTTATTACAGAACATAAACAAGTTCGTGATAAACTTGAAGATATTAATCAACATTCTGTTGAGAGCATGTTATATACTTTATTTGATTTAAGAAAAAAAGCAGACTATGATCCTTTTCAGGATATCTCTGAAGAGGAATTGGATGATGCTATGTACCTTATGGAACAAATTTTTAAAACTTTAAAAATTTGAGGTTTTATGGATTTATTTTTAATATTAAAAAAAAAGAATGGTTTTAGATGAAGTGGTAGTATTCTAAGAATACTTCGTCTTCATCATTGAATCTTATAAATGCTCCTTGTTTGTCTTTAAATACTATTGTTGCGTTTTGTTTTTCGTTTCCCCATGTTTTGCCTGTATTGTTGTTTTTCAGGTCTGTGAATGTTATAGGTGTGTTGTTTATTGTGAATATTGGTTGTTCTTTTATGAACTCGTAGTTTTCGTTTACTGTTCGGGGTATTAGTTGTTCTAGTGTTTCGTTTAGTGATTTGCAGTTGTTTTGTATTTTTATTAATTGTATTTTTTCAGCTATTTCTTTTTTTATTCTTATGCTGGTGTAGTCAGTCATTTTTTATCATCTTCCTTTTTTTGGTTTAAAATATAAAAAAAATATGGGGGGGTTAGATTAATGTTTCGTAGATGAAACTTATTAAAATAACCAACCATATTATTAAACTTATCCATGTATATTTTTGGTTTCTATTAATGTAGATTAGTATTGCTAATATGATTAATAGTATTATGATTATTGTACTTATTATTGTCATTTTGTTTTTCACCTCCTTTTTAAGAAAAATTTATATAAGAAGCAATAAAAAATATAATAATTGTAAGAGGGGGTTTAACCTCCTACTTGTGTTTTTGTCTTTTGAGTATTTCTAGGATTATACTCAAAGACAATATTATGATTTTTATTGCCTCTGATTCTGACAACTTTTCACCTCCATGTATTTCTATTATTATATTGTACTACATAGTATATAAAGGTTTCTATTTTTTTAATTAAAAATATCAATACATTTTAATAACAAAAAAAGATAAAAAATATTCATTATAAAAATGAACAATAACCTAACAGTTCACAAAACTAATTAAACACCAAAATTTAGAACACAATGCGTTTCATTTTTTCATACTGAATAATGTTTAGTGTTTCATTATTTTCATTGAATATACTGTATTTTTAAGGTTTATTTTTTGAATAGAAACATTTATATTAACTTATAACATAAATATAAAAACAAGAACCATAATTGAAGAATCCAACAAAAAATAATATGTGGGGCGATTTATAATATGGATGATAGTGTTTATATTACTCAAATGGAATCAGCTTATAAAATAATTGAAGATACAAATAAACAACTTGATGATAAAGCAATGAAAATGATTACTTTAATTAGTGCAATGCTTGCATTACAAGTTAACTTTTTCCTACCATCAATAAATAACATGGTAAAATGGGTATTATGTTTATTTATATTGGCATGTTATTTTGGATCATTAATATGTTTCATCAAACCAACAATCCTAAAAAAATTTAAATATTATCCAAATATGGAATTTATTAAAAAATGTTATGAATATAATTATTCCGAGGAGGAATATGTTTCAGAATCATTAGGAGCTTATGAAAACACTATTAACCATAATTTAAGTTTATTGAATAGTAAAAGTAAGGATTTACAATATGGTTTTTATTGTTTTATTGGGAGTATAATATTAAGTATTTTAATATTAGTAACTTACATAGTATAATATAAATTATGGTTACTAAGAAAAAGAAATCTGAAAAGAAGTCTAAGAAAAGAGAATGGGCGAAAGTAAATAATAAGAATTATATAATGAAATCATTTACTAAAGAGTAAGAATTATTATTACTTATAAAAAAATAAGGTTGCGAGTTGATAATAAATGAAGAAAAAAGGGGTTTGTATATGAATGAATATTAAAGAAAATAAAGGATTAATCATTTCTATTATTGGAATTCTATTAACAATATCTATATATGGAATATTTTTTGGAATACCATTAACAATTATTGGAATATATTACTTAAATAAAAAAGCAAAGGGTAAGGATATTGATGAAAAATTAAAAGAAAAACAAGAGGAATTAGATAATATTGATGAAAAATTAAAAGTATTGGAACAGGAAAAAGAGAAAGAAATTGATGATAAACTAAATGAAAAACAAGAAGAATTAAAAAATTTGGATGAAGAATATCAGAAAAAAGAAGAAACTAAAGAAAAAGAATTAAATAAAAAATTAAAAAAGAAACAAGCGGAATTAGATAATATTGATAAAACATATGAAAAAATAGCTAAAGATAAAGAGAAAGAAATTGATGTTAAATTAAATGATAAAACAAATGAATTAAATAATTTAGTTATTAAGATAAATAATAATACAAGAGAATTAAATGAAATTAGAAAAGAAATTGCATTAGTGGAAGAAACTTTAGACATGCAAGAATATGGTTTATATGAACCAAAATATAATTTTATCAATTCAACAGCATATAAAGAAAGATTAGATGCAGTTAGAAAACAACAAAAACAAATGATAAAAGACAAAACTGCAGCAGTAGGTACTAGGGAATGGTCAATTAATGGAGATACAAGACAAGGGAAAGCATTTATTAATACAAATATTAAACAAATACTTCGTAGTTTCAACAATGAAACAGAAGTCATTATCGATAAAGTTAAACATTCTAATGTTGAAAGTTCTAAAAAAAGAATTCAAAAATCATTTGATCAATTGAATAGATTATATGAAAGAGAGTATGTTTCTCTCACAAAATCGTATTTGAATCTTAAAGTTGATGAAATGAATATTGCTTATGAGTATGAAGTAAAAAAACAAGAAGAAAAAGAGTTATTACGTGAAGAAAGAGAAAGAGAAAGAGAAGAGAAAAAACTACAGAAAAAATTAGAAAAGGAAAAAAATAAATTTAATCGTGAAAATGATAAACTTCAAAAAGAGATTAATAAAGTAAGAGATGAATTAACAACAGCGGCGGATAAAGAAAAAGCCAAACTTGAAAAAGAGATAAAAGAATTAAAAGAAGCATTAAATAGGAATAATGAGGAAATAGGGAAAATTGATGAATGGAGAGAAACACCTGGTGCAGGTTATGTTTATATAATCTCAAATATAGGTTCATTTGGTAAAAATGTGTTTAAAATTGGGGTAACTCGTAGAGATAATCCTGAAGAAAGAATTCGTGAATTATCCAGTGCTTCAGTTCCATTCCGTTATGATACTCATGTATTTATTTTCAGTAAAGATGCATTTGCATTAGAAAAAGAATTGCATGATAGATTTAATAATGAACGTGTGAATAAAGTTAATCGCCGTAAAGAATTCTTTAACATTAGTATTGATGATGTTAAACAGATTGTTGAAGAAAATAAAGCTGATATTCATAGTTTTGTTGAACATCCTGATGCTGAAGAGTATTATGATACTTTAAAAATAGAAAAACAATTAGCATAAAAAAAGAAGATTATTGTAATTCCTAGTTGATGAGGGGGTCTGTGATGCGGCAACATCTCGCCTCTCAAAAACTAGAGGCTACAAAAAAATAGTACACTAGATGAGTGATATAATTTTAGTAACCAATTTTAATATATGGGTGGAGAATATATTTAATATTTACTAAAAATATTATTTTTCAAATGGGGGTTAATAAAATATTAATATACTAATAAAAACAGAGTTAAAACATAAATATTATATGTATTCTTAGATTGATTGAGATTCAAACGGTTGTTGGAGCAACCTACTACTCAACCAACCTAAAGGTTACGATAAAAAATAGATACCGCAAAGTAATTTAAATTTTAGTAACCATTAAAGATATCTATAAAGATAAATATTTAAATTTATTGTTTTTAAAAATAAGTTTAATAAAAGGTTTATTTATCTTCTTTTGGAATTCTTTTAATAGTTACTTCTGCACCATGTTCTGTGATGTTAACATCCCATTTAAGGGAGTCTCCAGCTTCATATTGCAATAATTGGACTAGTCCCGCAGGGATTACAGTTTTCATACTCCCTGCATTATAGGTCATTTTTGATTTAAAACTCACTTTCATATCTCCTTTTTTATTTAAGTTTACATATATTTTTATTGTTTATTATACATATATCTTTCTTAATATTATAATAAAATCTTACAGAAATCAATACAAATATTTATATATGATGAAATGCAATATTTATTTGAAGAAGAAAAATCGTGTTGGAGCACGATTTTTTCTTTTAAAAACCGCAAAGTGATTTAAATGGATAAGATTGAAGTTTTTGGAAGGTTAACTTCCAAAGAAGAAATTGAACATGTATTTTTAAAAGCAAAAACACTTCAAGAGGAAAATAAAATCCTCAAAGAAGGACTACAAAAATTCAGGAGTGTAGGCGTATGAGTTGCAAATACAACAACTCAATGTACACTATAGAACCTGAAGAGGTGGATGTTTGCTTCGATGAATTTGAACAACTCCTCCTCAGTGAGGATTATGAAACCCAGGAAGAAATAGATCATAGGTTGGCTGATGAATATAAGCAATTTCAAATCTATGAATTGTCTGATGAGCAAATGTTGGAGTTTGCTCGTGCAGGAGATGAATATTATGGTGACTAGTGAAGAAATCACTAATATATTCACCAGTCTCGGATATCAGGGATGTTTCAACATTTATGATATCCCTGGAGCGGGTACAAAAGCAGCATATGACACTCCATGTGGAAGCATTGCTTTCACAAGGGAATTAAACAATTATGGTGCTTGTGTTAAGCATTTAAGATACACTACAAGCATTGTACTGTTTAATTGGACTTATATAGGGGAAGCAAGTTTAAAACTTTTAAATAAAAGCTTCCGTTGTTTTAATGGAGTGCAATATGAAAGAAGAACTCAGAAATGGGAAGAATGGGGTGAAGTATGTATCGCATAATCCTTTCACTCCTTTCTTTTTTTGGAGGTAAATCATCTCCTGTAAGATTGTATCCGAAACAATCTTTCAGGGAGAAATATGAAGCTGAATTAATATTAGGTGCAGGGGCAATGGTGATAATATTATTATTCCTCTTTGCATTCCTTGTAGTAGGGCCTATGGATCCTTACACTAACGGAGGGTTAGTATGATTTTAGATTTTGAGGAATTAATGGAAATCAAGTATAATGATTACCGTATCGATGCTGAGTTAGAAGAACTAGCTAAGGAGTGTGAAGATGATGATTGAGGATTTGAGTAAGAATATTAGTGCAATGAGTATTTATGAAAAATTAGCTAGAATACAGGAAGAAGTAATGAATACTTCATTTAGTAAGAGTGGGGAGAATAAGTTTCAGAAGTATGATTATTTTGAGTTGGAGGATCTGCTTCAAAAAATCATACCTTTAACTATTAAATATGAAACAACCATCATGTTTAGTTTTACTGAGCATGGTGTGTTAAAGTTAAAAGATTGGAATCCTGAGAAAGGTGAGGTTAGTATCAGGGTACCGTTCCCTGAACTTGAAGCAATTAACAGGGGTACTAATAAGATTCAATCTACTGGTGCTTATATTACTTATTTGAAAAGGTATTTACTAATGAACATGTTTCTTATTATGGAGAAGGATATTGTAGATTCAAACACTAATAATACTGGTGTAAAGGAAACATCTAAAAAAGAAGTTTCTGAATCAGTAACTGGTGATCCAGTACAGAAGGTTATGGGGTATATTCATAGTAAGGATAAAACAATTGAGATTACTCCTTTAATGGTTAATCAGAATCGTATGAAGATGGTGAAATCTGGTGATTTAACTAAAGATGAATCTAAAATAGTTTTTGAATGGTTTAAAAAACAGGAGAAGGAGGCTAAAACATAACCTCCAATAATTCCGTTTGTGTGGAATTAGTTTTCGCACAATTTAAAGCATCAGGCAGTACTGGTAGTAATACTGTGAATTATGATGATGTGGATGGTTGGTGGTGTAGCTGTGAGGATTTTTATTACCGGAAACAGGAATGTAAACATATACGGGAAGCTAAAAGAAGGGTGAGAGTATGAATACTCAGGATAATTTTCCAGAAGTGGTTTCTGGCAGGATAACTACCCGGGCTAAAAAGTTAATGGATAAATATGGGTTAACTGTCAGGTTTTGTGTTGAACATTGTATTGATATGTATGTGAGCAAACAAAATCAACATTTGCTTGAAAAAGACCAGTTGAAAGAAGAAATACGTTCTTTGAAATTAGATTTAATTGTTAAAGAAATGAGATTGGAAACAGTTGAAAAAGAATTAGGTGAGGCTGATGAGTGATAGGATTGCAGTTACTGTTATGGTGGATCCTGATGTGTGGAGAGCGTCAAAAAATAAATTGTCTGTGACTCGTAGTGATTTTATTAATGAACAGTTATGTATTGCTATTGATGCTGCTGATGATGAAGAAACTGTTTTAAGAAATGAGATAATAGATTTGCAAAATGAGATTAATGTTAAGGAATCTAGGTTGTGTAAATTAAGGGCTGAGCGTTTGGAGAATGAGCGGAAAGAATGTATGTTTGATGAGGTTATGGTTACTGTGGATAGGATTATTGATCGTAATGGTTTTATTGGGAAGGATCAGTTGAGGAATATTAGTAAGCAGCGTGATGTTGCTTATAATTCTTTGTTGAATCATGTCTTGGATTTGGGGTATGATGTGCAGAATTATGGTTTGGTGGTGAAATAATTGTTTTGTAAACATTTATGTTTACATTTCTACGAGGGTCTTGTAGGATTCCACATGTGTATACACATGTACACATGTATACACATGTAAATCAGAAACAATATTCGTTAAATTGTAAACATTCATGTTTACATTGTTATTATTATAAAAAAAGGTGATGTGTGTATGGCTGATGATTTGGTAATTTTGGCTCAGTTTGTGAAACTGGGAAGATTACGAAAAAAAGTATTCATGGAATTGGCACAAAAAGAAATTTCTCAAATATGTAAATTAGGAGAAAAGAAAGGGAAGTATTGTACAAGTTCAACTTATCGTGCAGTGTATGATTTGATTGATAAAGGTTTAGTGGAGTATGTTGATCCAGATACTAAAAGAAGAAAAGAGGTACGTTTAACTGATTTGGGTTATAATGTTTTTGAAAAATTAGATATTGTGTGTTGGTGAGGATATAATGGGTAAAGTAGTTTTTAATATTGTTGAAACTGATTATGATGTTAGTAAGGATGAGGAAAAGTATCAGAAATTCAGGAAAGATTATCTTGAGAATTTAAGTGTTGGTGTTTGTAGGTTGCAGGAGCAGTATGGTTTGACTAGTTATAGGAGAGAGAAATTTATAAATCGTATCAGGTGTGAGGATCATGTTAGGCGTCGTAGTAATGGTAGGTTTACTGTTTTAGAAAAGGTGGAATCATGAATAAGGAAGAAATAGATAAATTGACTGTTAAGATTGAGTCTTGCTGGGATGAGAATAATCCTGGAGATGTAAGAAGTTTTGATGAAAGGTTAAAACAGAAGTTAACTCCTGAGTATGAGTTAATAACAAGTTGGAGATAATGGGGGGAGAATATAGTATGATGGATGGTTGGGTAGTTTTTAGTGTAAGTGTAATTATTAGTTGTTGTTTAGTGTTATGTCTCACTGATTTTTTTGATGATTAAGATAGGTTATATTGTAATCATGAGTTTTTATGAAAGAAGTTAAAAAATACATGGAGGATAAATATGCATGATTGATGAGAAATTATTATTAAAGTTCATTAGAACAAAAAAAGAGGAATTCGAAGAAGAAGGTTTCACTAATTATAAAAAACACACAAATACTTTGAAAAACATGGAATCTATGGAAGCTATAACTGCTACTGTTGATATTCATGTTTTGATGAATCTTACTCGTATTCTTAATGAATTAATTGAAATGATTGAAGAGGGTAAATTCAATACTTCTGAAAATTCAGTTTCTTGTTGTGGTGGAGTATGTGGAAAACAATAACTTTAATCTATATGAAAGAGTATACATTAGTTTAAGTAGAACGGTCTCCAATTTTGAATGCATAAGTGAAGAATTAAAACAGGAAACTATAACTGAAGCATTAAAAAAATCACAAGTAATTAATGAATATGTGAAATATCAGGGTAAACTTTTACCTTTTCACATGTTTGTTTTTGAAGTGAAGAAAAACTTACTATCTAAAAATTTAGAAGGATGATTAATAATGTTATTGAAGAAAACATTAAATGATCCACAAACAAGATTCTACATCAGCAAATGCAAATACTGTGGAAGAATATTTATTAAGTTTGAGAATAAAACAGGTTATTGCAGGGAAGCTTGCAGGACCTGGGCGGTACGTGAACAGAAAGCAAAGTATCAACAAAAACGTAGGAAATTAATTAATGATGGGGAGTTAATTAGTAATGAGAATAATAAGTTAGGTACTACTTATCTTTCTAATCATAGGCATGATGATTTTAAGAGAGAGTATTTGAGTATTCATAAAGAAGCTAAACGTATAGGAGTAATATTATGAATTTTATTAAGTATCTTAAATTATTAAGAAATCCTAATGAGAAGTATTATTGGTATGATGTTGATAAGGAATGTATTTATATTCCTGGTGAAGATATTGCATTGTATTTAACTATTGATGAAATTGACAGTATTATTTTTCATAGAAAAAAATTTAAAAAGACATCTAAAGAACTTTTTGAAAGGATAATTTTTAATGAAAAGGTTACTTTTTGGACATTGAATTATTTTATTAAAGAATATGAAAAAGGTTTGATGGATCCCATGATTAAATGGATTGTAAGTAAGGGATATATCAGTCGTGGTGAGCATTTTCTTGATAGTTATTTATTAAGTGATTAAATTTTTTTTTTATTTTTAATCTTTTTTTCTATTTTTCCACTCCTATATATTGAAGGGGATAAAATATTTTATAATTTTATCTTTTTTTATGAAAAAAAATAAAAGACATTATTATAATTATATATGGGAGGATAATATTATTTGGATGCAACTACACTTTTTAAAAACCTGAAGCATACTGAAATAGAGTGTCCTTCTTGCAAGAAACATGAAAGGGACTGTAAGAAGGTTTATTATGATGAGTGGTGTGCTGAATTTGTTTGTAAAAATTGTGGTCTTGTAATAAAACACTTATAAAAAATATTTTTATCATATGTTATTGTACAATTAAGCTTCGCATTATCATTATTTGACAATTTAAAAATAATATTCTTATCCGTTTATTATTCGCTTTTCATTTATTATTATTCTTAAAAATTATTATGGGAATGGTAGCAAATTTTTAATGAATAATAGAATGATTGGATTTTTTTCTTCATTAAAATATAGGTATCCTCCAAAGATTAAATAATTAATATCACATATCTTAAAAAAAAATATTCTTCCCACAAATATAATATAAAATTTATCTCCTTTAATACATGTTCATGATGTTGGTAATAGCTTATTTTTTATTGTAACTTAGTAACCACTCAAAAGTTGAGGGTGCAATTCCCTCCACCAACAATGTTGGGGTAGCCTAGCCTGGTAGGGCGTTAGACTGCTAATCTAATGATACACTAGTATCGCAGGGGTTCAAATCCCTTCCCCAACGTTTTTTTTTTAAAAACAAATTTTTTTTTAGGAGTGAAAATAATAATGACTAACTTCAACAACACAACATTAGCAATAATTGGAATAATAATTATAGGAATTCTAAGCACCTATATGGGAAACAACGAACTAGCAGCAGTAGCATTAGGGGGAATAGTTGGATGGATCTCAAGAACTTACACCTCCACTAACACTGGAGGAAACAATAATGACTCATAATCAAGTAAGAGATTTACATGAAAAATACTGTAAACAGGAATCTCGTATAAGTAAACTGGAAGCAAGTGATCAGTTTCAAAATAAGCAATTAGAAAAACTGATAAAGAAAATGGATAAAAGTATTGAAATTCAAACAAAACAGTTGGCTATTCAGGAAGAACAGGCTCATGATGATAATCAATTATTCACAATAAAAAGTGGAGTATTCATAGCAATTGTTGGTGCTTTGATTGTAGTTTTGATTGATGGATTTCAGTTTGTTATTGTGAATTTCCTAAAACTATTATAAAAAACTAATAAAACTTTTTTTTGTTCAAAATTCAAAACTAAACAATATTATATTGTTCACTATGAAAATAAAAAACCCCGTATTTTAAAATTTCGTGTTCAACAAAAAAGAATAAACATTACAATAATGTTCAAAAAAAATATAAGGATGGAGGGATTATGACTGAAGCATGGGAAAGACAAAAAGGAGAACCTAGTAAAAGCTATTCCTGGTTTAAAGAATACAGAAACTTAGGTTTGAAAAGAACTCTTGAAAAAGTTAAATATACTCTGACAAACTCTGACATTTTAGAAGAAAAAAACATACCCACATTATCACAACTAACAACACAATCTTCAAAATGGAATTGGGTAGAAAGATGCCGATTATATGATAATCATATTGATCAAAAAGAAAGAGAGTTGAACTATGAATTATTCAAACAAGGAAATGCTAAGTTTCAAGAATTCTTCAATGATGATTTTGAATTACTAAAAGAAATACAAAAAGAACTAAAAGAAAATAGTAATGAGAATGCTCCAACTACACGAGCAAATAGTTTTCTAAATCTAAATAAATCTGCGGAAATAATCTACAGGAATTTCAGACTAGCTCATGGTCAACCAACAGATATTAAAGATAATAATACTCAAATACAAGGAAGTATTGAAACATCCACTAAAGAAAATGATAATGTAATCCATATGAAAGACAAAGAATTAGAAGAATTACTAACCATTAACGATGATTTAGAAAAATTCACTGATGAATTATGAGAGTAGATTACAAGAAAATACACTTAGATCAACAACAAAAAAAGTTGATTAAAAGAACAATACTTGAAAACCCATACATTCCAGTAACACCATACGACCGACAATTATATGCAATAGCAGACCGCCACACAAGAAAACTAATTGGTGGTTCAGCATACTCTGGTAAAAGTATGCTTGGAGCAGTATTAGCCTTACAACATTATGAAGTACCATACTACCGCTGCTTAATTCTACGGTCTACTTATGATAATGTAATAGCGACTGGAGGAATAGTAGATTACCTGGACCATTGGACAGAACCATTCGATTACATAGAACACAATCAAAGTAAAAGATGTTTCATTAACCATGAAAATGATGCACGGATTTATTATTCATATATGCTTCTGGAAAAAGACAAAGAGAAATTCAAAAGTCGTGCTTATCATAAAATTATTGTTGATGAAGCTTCAGAATTTGAAAAAGTAAACCTGCAATTCCTGAATCGTAGTCTCAGAGGAACTGATAAGTTAATGACTTTCCCATTAGCAATTTACTATATTAGTAATCCTGCTGATGCAGATGGATCAACATACTTAAATGAAAAATTTGTTAAAGGACAATACCCTTTTTTTGAAATGAATTTCTGGCATAATCCATATATTGACAAAGAAAAATACTTAGCTAATTTACGTGAATTATCAAAAGCAGATTATCAGTATCAGATTGGTAATTGGGATTATGAAATAAGAGCAGGAGATGTATTTGATTATGATACAATTGAAGCAGCAACAATTAGCAAACAAGAGTTTAATGAATTATTAACTGAAAAGGATATTCTTCAAGAAGTAATTACCTGGGATATTGCAGCAACAGAAAAAAGTACTTCTGATTATACAGTATGTAGTTTTTCAACAGTATTACAAGGAAAAGTAGGTGTAGTGCATAATCAGAAAAGCACACAAAAAAAGCCAGGTAAGTTAGAACAATACATGACAAGGATTATGGATGAACATTCAGAGTATGATAATTGGATTGAGTATCAGCCTGCAGCTGCAGGTAAAATAGTTAAAAGATACTGGGAAAACGAATTCGAAGACTATCATCCTACTTTTATTCGTGTTCCTAAATCAAAATTAATAAGAGCAAGTAGAACTATACGGGGAATGAATAATGGACGGATATTATTTGTTCGTGGTAAATGGTTGAAAGATTTCATGAAACAAGCTGTGAAATTCCCATCAGAGAAAATAATAGCTGATGATGAAACAACACATGATGACCGTGTAGATAGTGTATCATTGTTACATGAAGGTTTATATCCTCAAACAAAACCTACAGTTTTAAGAAAAAGAAATCGTAGAAGGAGAAATTAATAATGGTTAAAATAGTTAAAAGTAACTTTTTAAGAGATTCAGTGATTAAAAGTGTTTTAAATGAATATGAGATTAAATCTCAAGAAATGAGTAAAGATGAATTAACATATGGTACAGAAGTAATTGACCCAGCATATGACCCGTTCCAATTAGATAAGTTGCGTGATATTAGTGGTTTGCATGATATTTGTATTACTGTTAAATGTGAAGATGCAATTTTCACAGGTAAAAAAATAATCTCTAAAGAAGGAGAAGAAATACCTGAAGGATTAGATGATTTTTTAAATGATTTTAATTTTGATGAGGAAATAGAATCATTTCTAGAAGATTTAGAAGCTTTTGGTTTTGCAGGATTAGAACTACTTAGGGAAAAAGGGGAGTTGAAAAGTGTTAATCATGTAAGTAGTTTATACCTGAGAATGTGTCGTGATAAAAAACGTGTTGTACAAAAGATAGGGCATAAAGAAAATTATTTCAAATTATATGATCCTGACAATATTAAGCAATTGAATCGTGAAACTGGTTTGTGGGATGATAATATTACAGATGAAAATCGTGCTAATGATTTAATCTGGTTTAATCTTAAAAGTAATGAAAGTCTTGTTTATGGTAGACCGAAGTATTTATCTGAGTTGGATGCTATTCTAACTGATAATGCTATTATTGAATATCAGCAAGGGCATTTTAAAGCACATGGTATTCCGAATTATATTATTACTGTTACAGGTAATGTTGAGGAAAAAGAAGATTATACTTTTGATGATTTTGAAGAGGATTTGGAACATGAGTTTCGTGAAGTGTCCAATGAGCCTGGAACTGCTTTAGTTTTCACTATTCCCAGTGAAGAAAATAATGTTAGTGTTAATGTTACTAAAATTGCTGATGAGAAAAAAGAAGGCAGTTTTTTAGAACTGTCAGGTAGTGTGGCTGATCGTATTCGCCGTATTCATCGTGTACCTCGTGAACGTTTAGGTGATTCTGAGTCTAGTGGTATTGCTAGTAATCGTACTGAAACTTTGCTTAAAAATTATAGTAAATCTACAGTAGCTACATTGCAAAAGAGGATGGCTAATTTGATTAATAAGACTATTATTCAAAAGGAATTTGGAACATTTACACATAAACTTGAGTATTTGCCTGCTAATTTTGATGAAGAAGATAAAGTATTGGACCGTGGAATTAAATTACTGCAAAATGGTGCAGTGACTTTAGGGGAGTTTGTTAATCGTTTTGGTGAATCTTTTGATTTGAAAATGAGTGAAGATGATGAGTATTATAATTGTAGATTTATGAATAATCAGTCTTTGGATAAGGTTTTGTATGGTGATGATCCAATTGATGCTGAAGGGAAGTTAAACAGTTTGATTAATGATTTAGATAATGACATGAATTATTAGAATATGCAGAGTGTAGTGAGTGGGGGGTTCTTTTTTTTGAATAATAAACAACAATTAGAATATTTACTTAGGATTCGTAAGATTCGTGAAGTTATGGTTGTGAAGGATAATATTCACCTCACTTACAAATATAAGAATCGTAATCAGGCTTTTAAGCAAGTTGAAAATTTACAGGATAAAATTATTAATCATGTTATTGATGATGTATTGTTTGGTAATGTAGGTGAGCTTAAGAATATTGAGAAGACAACATCTAAGATTATTAATGATACTTTGGTTAATGAAAGAAAAAGAATTCATAGAATTGATGATAGGTTTGTTAATCATGCTGTTAAATCTAATGCTGAAATTTTCTCAGGATTTTTCAATAATAGGTTGAATAATATTAAGTATTCATTGCAATTGAGGATTGAGGAAGAGTTAAGGAAGAATAGTATTAGGAATTTGTCTGACAGTGAAATTAGGAAGATTTTAAGTGAGAAGTATGCGGATACAGGTAAGGCAAGATTAAAAAATATTGTTAAAGATTCTATTCATACTAATGAATCTAATATTAGTTTTATTCAAGCATTAAATGAGGGTTATAGTTATAAGGTTTGGATGAATGGCCGTAGTAAAGGTAAGACTAGACCATGGCATCGTGCAAGGATTATTGCTTCTGTTCCTATTGATGAATACTTTGATATTCATGGTTCTTATCATGCGGAGTTAATGTATCCTGGGGATTTGAATGGGGGTGCTGAAAATGTAGCTAACTGCAGATGCTGGTTAAGATATACTAATCGTGTTCCAAGTAATCTTAAAAAGAAAAGTTCTTTTAATATTCCACCCAATTCTTACTTGTATGGTAAGAATAAAAGTAGCAGTAATCAAAATGCTTTAAAGGTAACTTCTAAAATTAAGAATAAGGTAACTAGAACTATATCGAACATAAAAAATTCAAGTATTTCATTTAAAACAAGGGTTTCAAATATTTCAACAAAAGTTATAGATTTAGTTAAAGGAACATTAAATCAAAAACAGATTAATGAATTAAAAAAATCGTTTAAGGATTATAGTGATGATTTTGTTAAAGATTATAAGGAAACCACTAATGCCTTGAAAAAGTTATATCCTGAACCACAATTATCCAATTATGAAAGAGAGAATGTGGCTCAATGGGCGAAAGATTCTACTCCATTTAATGAATATGTTAAAAGAGTTGATGGAAAAGTAGTAGGTCAAGAACCTTTGTTTGTTAAAAGTTTATATGAGATTATTAACAGATATTCTAATATAAAAGAAAACACTGTTTTGCATCGTTATGTGAGGGGAGGTTTTTTCTTAACAAATGTGGGTAAAACAGGAACCTTTGACAGATTTATTTCAACTTCATTTAATCCAGAGGATGTTAAAAAAAAATTTGGGAAGTATCATATTATAATATTTGCTCCAAAAGGAGCTAATATAGCATACATTGAAGAAACATTAAATAAATATGATGGTAAAAATCATTTGAATGAAGTGTTGTTTCCTCCAGAAACAGAATATGTTACATTATATAAAAATCATGGAAAAAAACTTGCGATAATAATAATAATAAATGTATGAGTTAGGTGAGCAGTAATGAAATATGAAATTAATAAAGAATTATTACCTGAGTATTATGATGCACTTATAAATTTTAAAGATTGGATTCCTAGTGTTATTCAATTTG
>ERZ791753.1001-NODE-1001-length-20695-cov-2.829167_pt1 | contig 20695 bp, 6 predicted proteins | sample MGYA00509951_ERZ791753 | MGnify/ENA primary metagenome ERZ791753 (study PRJEB30046, sample SAMN00792026) | human gut metagenome | study: EMG produced TPA metagenomics assembly of the A metagenome-wide association study of gut microbiota in type 2... | reverse complement strand
CAGAAATAGATTGTTTAGATATTACCAAGCGTTTCCCAGTAAAAATGTTTTCACAAAAACAACTATTTGAGCTGACGAAAAATGCTAATATGCTTATAGAATATATTGACGAAGACTGGGATTCAGCAAGCTGGAACGATGAACTTAAGGATTTGAAGCTAAAATACAAGGAGTGTAAAAATTCACTTGCAAAGCTTCAAACGCAACAACATCGAAGGAAACAATTGACAGTTGAGCTTGAAGATCTAAATAAAAAAATTTCTGTTTTTGAAACTGAAGAAACAAAACAACTTCTTGCAGACCGAAATAAGCTCACCCAGCAACAAGGTATTATCGGACATATCTATGATGAGTATGCTGATTTAATAGCTATAATTGAAAATATAAAGAAGCTTAAAGAAAACAGAATCATTAACGGAATTGAAAAATTAGATGAAGATACACAAAAAGTTCTTACTAATTATATAGGGCAGTTCGATGAATTACATAATGAATTAAAGGCACTCATTCAGAAGTATGCGCCTTTATCTCTTTCCTTTGAAGACCTAATGAAATTGCTTCCTATTAAATCTTCAATGGATAGTAATACAGCTAAACTTAATGAATTATTGAGTGTTCTACTTGCGAACGGTGTTGAAGGAATTGATAAATACAAGGAGTTAATTGATTCAAGAGAGGTATTGCAAAATAGACTATCTGAAACTCCCGATGTAAGTAAAGAGATTGAAGAACAGGAACAGACTCTCAAAGACTTATTGCATTGGCTAAAGGAACTTATCAAGAAAAGATATGATGAAAGATGTTCTGTTATAGAAAGATATAACGGTACAGGAAACTTAAGAATAAAATTGAATATCTTTGCTGATATAGAAGGTAATGAAAAGGAATTCCGCCGTATTATTCAACGTGAGTCAGGTTTTGATTCAGATATATTGGTCAGAAACTCCGATGATGAAATGCCTACAAACGGATTTATTTACAAAACTTGCTGTATAGACAGTGATAAAAGTGCAGAAGAAGCGATTGAAAACTTGTTTGCTGAAAAAAGCACTTTTATCCTTTCGGCACCTGATAAATATTCAAGGAAGTTTGTTAATTATCTGGAAAAAGCGAGGGAAAGGAGTCCTGAAATTGACATAGACACTATGCTATGGATTCCTGATGATAAAATAACTCTTGATATTAAACTTCCGGGTAATAGATTCCAATCTGTAGATTCAAGTTCACCTGGACAAAGAACATCTGCTATCTTGTCTTTGATTCTACGTAGAGGCAAATATCCAATTATAATAGATCAGCCAGAAGATGATCTCGATACACGTAATATTACCGATATTGTTGTAAAAGGCATTAGTGAAATGAAAAACGACCACCAGTTCATTATTGTTACCCACAATCCGAATATTGTAGTCAATACAAATTCGGAGCAAGTTATTCAGCTTGATGTAAAAGGCGGTCAGATTCAAACTCAATGCAGCGGTGCTTTACAAAGCCATGATGTGAGAGATGCAATTTGTGAAGTCATGGAAGGCGGACGAGAAGCACTTGAAAAAAGATATTTCCGCATAATTAAAGCGCTATCATAATTACAAGGAGGATATGAACAATGAATGATTTTCCGAGAGTTTCCGAGGGCATCCTCGGGGAGCAGGATATAGCAAAGACTAATACAGAGCTTTTCCTTTCATTGGTGGGGCAGTATTTTCCCGAAGCGATAAAGGACGGAGAGGTTGATTTTTCTGCACTCAAAGAGGAGATGGGCGAATTTGCCGAGATTGGTGCGGAGCATTACGACTTCACATGGGCAGGCAAGCAGGCAGCTAAGAAAGAGGCTCAGGCTGACCTTTTCGGCAGAACCCTCCGTTATAAGCCCGAGGACAGCCTGAATCCCGACACTACCGAAAACATCTACATTGAGGGCGACAACCTTGAAGCCCTCAAACTCCTGCGCCGTAACTATCACGGCAAGATAAAGATGATATACATAGACCCACCCTATAACACAGGTAAGGATTTTGTTTATCATGATAGCTTTACAATTACAAGAGGAGAACTTGCAGATTTATCAAAAGATACAATTGATGGAGTTCGTTATCAAAAGAACACAAAAGAAAGTGCAACATACCACACTTCTTGGCTAAATATGATGTATACAAGATTAAAAGTTGCACGAGAACTGTTGAAAGAAGATGGTTCAATCTTTATTTCAATAGATGATACAGAGGTATCAAATCTTCGCAAACTCTGTGATGATTTGTTTGGCACAAGAAATTTTATTGCTCAATTCACTCGTAAAGGTAGTGGTGGAAGACAAGATAGTAGTTATTATGCAGTTGTACATGAATATATTTTATGTTATGCTAAGAATGCTGATTGTTTTGTCTCTGGAAAAATGATAAAAGATGATGAAGTTTATCCATTCTATGATGAGGAAAAGCAAAAGCATTATAAAACACAATTGTTAAGAAAATGGGGAGAAAACAGCAGAAGAACTGACCGTCCTAATCTGTATTATCCAATAACCGATCCCGATGGTAATGATCATTACCCCATGCTTTCAGATACTGAAGAAGGCTGCTGGAGATGGGGCAAAGAAACAATGTCAGCTAATATTGCCAAAGGAATGGTTGAGTTTAAAAAGAAAGCAGATAAGTGGATTGCGTATGAAAAACAATTTGAACCAAATGAGGGAGAATACAAAACCAAACTATTCACAACAATTATTGATGATATATCCAATAATACTGGAGCAGCATTGATAAAAGAGTTGTTTAATGCTAAGGTATTTGATTATCCTAAGCCAGTTGATTTATTGGTAAGAATACTCAGTTTGGCAAACGTCAAGGAAGATGACATTGTTCTTGACTTCTTTTCTGGTAGTGCTACAACGGCACAGGCAATCTTTAATCTTAATTACCAATCAGTTTACAATGGGAAACGAGGTCGTGTAAGATTTATTTTAGTTCAATTGCCCGAAAACTGTGAACCGAACAAAGATGCCTATAATTCGGGTTATACGAACATCTGTGAAATTGGCAAAGAAAGAATTCGTAGAGCTGGAAAATATGAATATATGTCAGCTAAAGCATTTGCAGGCAGTTCATTAAGGTGGAATGATGAAAAGAAAGCCGAGTTAGGTGATGAATATGTTTGCCCCGAAGATGTTGATATAGGCTTTAAGGTCTTTGAGGTGGGCGGCACTACCATTCGCTGGAATCTTATGAGCGATGATGAACTTACCGCATTGGAGAAAGCATCAAACGATACTGAATTACTTGATTTTACAGACGGTCACAATGATACTGATATTGTCTATGAGATCATGCTCCGTCAGTACGGTATACCGCTGAGTACGCCTATCGAAAAGCTTGACAGCATAAGCGGCAGGACGTATATCTTTGCCGATGCTGTTGTTGTGTGCTTAGAGCCGAAGATCACAGATGAACTTATTGAGAAACTGGCTGATATTGAGCCAACTCCTGCAAAGTTCGTGCTTCGTGACAGCGCATTTGGTGATAATATCGAATTCAAGGACTTCTCTTTCAGAAAGCTCTCTGCTCTTATCAGAAGTCATCAGACCGAAGAAGAACGCAAGAGCAAGTATAACAACTATACCGTAGAGTTTATTTAAGGGGTGAACAGCATTGAGTGAAAAGATAAGATTTCAGATAGAGGAACTTGATTATCAGGAAGATGCTGTAAACGCAGTTATTGACTTGCTTAAAGGCATAGATCGTCAGGCTGTCAGCTCCATATATAGTAATCAGTCTGCTATCAGAGGAATTACTACCTCACACCCGGAAGCAAATGTGCGGTTTAACGCAGGAACAAGACTCATTCAGAATCTGAACACGGTACAGTATCGCAACGGTTTATTCAAAGACAGCGGAATTGTTGGCAATATACCTCAGTTTACTATTGAAATGGAAACAGGTACGGGTAAAACTTTTGTTTACCTTGAAACAATACTGCGCTTGTGGAGTGAGTTCGGCGGACAGTTCAAGAAGTTTATCATTGTTGTACCTTCAAACCCTATTCTTATGGGCGTGAAGAAATCAATAGAAACCTTCGCTGATTATTTTAAGCCGAAGTTCAATAACATAGACATTTCCGAGCACTTTTTTGTGTTTGATAAAAATGTGTCTCCTGAAACGGTAACGGCGAAACTGATTGAAAGCACTGATCTTTCAATTATGCTCATTACTAACCATAGTTTTAACAAGGAGCAGAATCGTTTGCGTAAAGCGAACGAAGGCGGAGTTGTTGTTTGGGACGATATTCGGGATATTTCACCGATAATCATTATTGATGAGCCGCAGAAGCTTGACGGCGACGGCAAGAAGAAAACTGCATCTATGAAAGCAATCGAGGAACTCAATCCTCCGATGATACTGCGATATTCCGCAACTCACAAGAATTTATTCAATCCTATTTTCAAGCTGGATTCCTATGATGCCTATAAGAAAAAGCTCGTAAAGGGGATCAAGGTAACAACTGTTCACAGCCTTACTCAGAAGGATTTTCCATATATCAGATACGTTGGCTTTACTCCAAAGTTACAGGCAAGAATAGAGATATTCTCTAAGACTCAGGGCGATACAGTTCGTTGTAAGAAATTTGATGTAGATAGTAACGCATCTCTTGAGGAACTTTCTGGCGGTTTGCCACAGTATCACAACTGGTACATTGCAGCACAGCCGAGAAAAAAAGAGCCATTACAGATCAGCAAAAGCGATGGTGAAATACTATGGCTTGAAGAAAACAAGAGCAATGATGAGATTGACCATTCGGTAGCAGTTGAAAAACAGATGGAAATTGCTATCCGTGCGCACATTCAAAAGCAGGCTGAAATTCTCGCAAGTGGTAAGAAGATAAAGGTACTTACTCTATTCTTTGTTGACAGCGTTGCAAAAGTGCGTGGTGATGATGAAGACGGCAGAGGTGAATATCTGAAAATATTTGACAGAGTGTTTGATGAGATACGTTCTCAGCCTAACCTTATCGAAAGCTCAATATTACAGCAGTATCCAAAGGAATTTGCAATATTGAACCCTGATGTACCTGTTTCACAGGTGCGTGAAGGATACTTTGCAGTTGATAAAAAGCACAATGCAGTTGAAGTTAGTGGCTGGAACAGCGACCTTGATGATGAGAACGTAAATCTCAATGCTAAAGCTCAGGAAGATGTTGACCGAGGAATCGACCTTATTCTCAACAAAAAGGACGAGCTTATTAGCTTTGATGAACCGCTTTCGTTTATATTCTCGCACTCTGCTCTGCGTGAAGGTTGGGACAATCCTAATGTGTTTATATTGGTAACACTTAAAGAAGGCGGCAGTGATATAGCTAAAAAGCAGGAAGTTGGCAGAGGACTACGTCTCCCAGTAGATATTACTGGAACACGTTGCTATGACAGTACCATTAATGAGCTTACTGTTGTTGCTAACGATTATTTTGATCACTTCGCAAGTACGCTTCAGACCGATTATAACGAATCTACTGGCTTTAACAAGAATGAAGTCGGTGCAGATGTTATTAAACTCACTATGCAGAAAGCAGGAGTCCCTGCGGATAAGATAGAAGAAGCGTGTGATGCGTTCAAACGAGAGCTTTTATCTTCTGGAGCAGCCAAAATTGATAAATCGGGCAAGATTGTTCTCACAAATGATGCAGAAGAATTCCCGAATATTATGTTCAATGATCCTACTCTTATTGAGCATTCGGATAAGATTATCGAATCCTTTGTTAAGGTTATGCAGGATAAGGGCAGCAATAAGATTGAAATTACAAATGGCGATGAAGAACCGTTTGAAAACAAAATGCAGAGCTACGTTAATGAAGGTGAATTTGCTACTATGTACCGTAAACTGCTGATAATTCTGCAAAAGAAATCAGTTTATAGGTATAAACTTGACACAGATGAATTTATTTCTGCAACAGCCTCTGAAATCGAAAGACAGCTTGCTAAGAAAAACGACTTCATTCAATTTAAAATCACAAAAGCTGATGTTGATTTTAGCGAGTCCCGAAAAATGCAGATGGGCAATGCTCAATCACAGGTTGAAGATAGCACCAATCATACTATTACTTACGAAGAAAGACCTTTATTTGAACTTGTTAATATGATAATGATGCATACAATGCTTCCAAGACTTGCAATTATAAGGATAATAAAGAAGTTATCTGATAAAGCAAGGAACAAGATTAATAATCAGGATTACCTTGAAGAATCGATATCCATTATCAATCAACAGCTTGTTTCCTATAAGAGCAAACAATTCTTAGATGCAGAACTGGTAGCGAGCGTTGGCTCAGCCGAGAAAGATATATTTGAGGTCGATAAAATCGCAAACGAGGAAGAAATACGTTATCTCTTTACTCCAAATCCGGCACATAGACGAGCAATGAACCTTAAATACAAGTTTGATAGTGATGGCGAATATAAGTTTGCCAAAGCTCTCGATGATGATCCGAATGTACTTCTTTATACTAAGCTGAAAAAAGGCGGTTTTGTTATCGAAACTCCTGTTGGAAACTATTCTCCTGACTGGGCAATAGTCTATCAAAAGGATAACGATCAGCTTGCTATGTATTTTATCGCAGAAACAAAGTGGGATAAAGAAGCAGGTGATCTCAGCGATGATGAGAAGATTAAAATTCGTTGTGCAACCAAGCATTTTGAAGCTGTTGATGGCGCCATGAACGATACTGTTAAGTATGCTTGGGTAAATGCTTATAAAGATACTACTAAGGATCATACATTCCCTCAGATTTTCATTGATGAGAACTATTTTGATACATTAACACTATAATAAAAAGCGGAGGAACGTCAATAGTCACCTCCGCTTTAACTTTGAACCCACTGGGTTCAAAGTTGATTATTCAATTCCCTTATCCTTACTCTTATGTTTATCCTTCGCAGTTCTCGGCTTTTTAGCAAGTCGAGCCGCATCACGCTTCATTTTAGCCCTCTCAAAGTAACAGGTTTTTTCTCGCTTAGGAGCATTCTTCTTTGCTTCAATAGCTGCCTGATTCAGTTCATCGGTCAGAACTTTCAACCTTTCCTCTTTACTGTCAAGCTCCTCCTGCTGGAGGAACGGCTCTGCTACAATTTTCTGCGCTTCTGCGTGGTCAAGCCTGAGTTTTGCAAGGTTGTCCTGTGTTCTCTCAATCCTGCCATCAATGTTGTAGAGGGCAGCTTCAAGACGGTTCAGATTATGGGCAAAGCTCTCGATCAGCTTTGTAGTATGCGAAGCTGATCCTTTCAGGCAAGCCAACATACCGCCGCCCATCATATTGCTGTTCACCGTCACGCTCAGGTCAAAGCCCTGGAACGAACCGACCTTAACGGGAGTATCCGCATATTTGATAGCCAGCACAGCATCTTCAAGAGCTTTTGCAGCTTCTTTTCTGTCAGTGTATTCTGTCTCACCAATGGTGATCTTGAATACAGGCAGTTTGCGTTCAGGATCAATCGGGAGCTTGCGGAGTGCTTCACGGTCTGTATGGAGATCAGCAAGAATAGCCGTAAGTTTCTGTTCCTGTTCAGGGAAACGAGCGATCTTATCCTCCATTTCAAATACCGTGTTGCGGTGTTCCGCAGCGAGTACCCTCAGTTCCTTCACTTCATTTTCAAGCATCAGCTTTTCCTTGATACGCTCATCGCCTGTGCAGAGTGCCTTGATCTCGGAATATGTGAGTGCTTGCTGGTCCACATCTTCGCACTTTCTCGCAGGAGTTTTGCTTGTCATGATCTGAGAGATAAATTTCTGCTTGTTCTCCAAAGTTTGGTAGCTGTATGCATCGAACGTACCTTTGGTGACATAGCGGAAGATCTGAACATTCTTATTCTCGTTGCCCTGTCTGATGATTCTTCCGGCGCGCTGTTCCAGATCAGCCGGTCTCCACGGAATATCGAGGTCATGGACTGCGATCAGCTTCTTCTGGACATTCGTACCCGTACCCATCTTGGCGGTTGAACCGAGCAACACACGGATCTCTCCGCTGCGGACTTTATCAAAGAGGTCAGCTTTCTGCTGTTCCGTCTTAGCGTCGTGGATATATGCGATCTCCTCCGCAGGGATACCCTTAGCGATCAGCTTGTCACGAATATCGTCATACACGCAAAAATCGCATTCTTCTTCAAGAGACTCGACCTCAGCGATTGACTTCTTATCCTTAGCATCATCGGCATCTTCTCCCTCGACCGCTGCTTCTGCTGCCTTGTGCGGAACGCCCAAATCACAGAAGATGATTTGCGTGAGCCTGTCCTCAGCCGTTTCAGCGTGGATACGGGCAACATTCTCTACACAGCGGTTGAGCTTTGTATCGGGATTATCTTCAAATGACGGATCAATCAGACGAGGATCAAGACCGAGCTTTCTTCCGTCCGACGTAATCTTGAGCATATTGTCGATCGTGGGATCAACATTTCCTGCGTTGATAGCATCAGCTCTGTCGGCAAGCTCCTGAACAAGCTCCTGCTGAAAAGGAGTAGCTTCGACCTGAACCACCTGATAATCACAGTCAGGCACATCAAGTTTCAGCGTATCGGCGGTACGAATGTCAGCGACCTGCTTAAACATACTCATCAGTTCGGGCAGACCTGTATAATTGGCGATACGGGTACGCTCCTTGAAACCATTGCCCGCAGGCTTTAACTCCCAATCGGTTTTCTGGTCTCCAAAGACTGCTACCCAGTTGTCAAAGTGCTGTAATCCGTGATTGTTCAGGAAGTCATACTCCAAATACCGCATCATGGTGTGAAGCTCTGTAATGCTGTTACTGAGAGGCGTTCCAGTGGCAAAAACCACGCCTTTGCCGCCAGTCTTTTCATCGAGATAACGGCATTTGAGGAACAAATCAAGTGCTTTTTGCGAAGCAGAATTGGAAATTCCGGCTACATTCTGCAATTTTGTGGCGACAAAGAGGTTTTTGAACTCATGGGCTTCGTCAATGAACAGACGGTCGATTCCGAGCTGTTCAAATGTCAGCGTATCGTCCTGATTCGCCTTTTCGAGCTTATCAAGCTGCTTTTGCAGGCTCTTACGGGTACGCTCCATAGCCTTGATCTGGAACTTAGAACCTTCGCTCTTTTTCAGTTCCTCAATGCCTTGCAGAATATCGTCAATCTGCGTCTGAATGGTCATGACCTGTCTCTCCTTAGAAACAGGAATCTTGCCGAGCTGAGAGTGACCGATAATAACCGCATCATAGTTGCCAGTGGCAATCTTAGCGAATAACTGCTGTCGGTTCTCTTTCTTGAAGTCCTTTTTGGTCGCAACAAGAATGTTAGCGCCCGGATAGAGCTTCTGAAAATCGTCACCGATCTGCTCCGTCAGATGATTCGGAACGGCAAAAAGGCTCTTGGTACAAAGTCCCAAACGCTTGCTTTCCATAGCAGTAGCGATCATTTCAAAAGTTTTGCCTGCGCCAACGCAGTGTGCAAACAGCGTATTACCGCCGAACATAGCGTGTGCGATAGCATTTTTCTGATGATCGTGCAAATGAATGTCCGCAGTCATCATCGGGAAAGAAAGAGCCGAGCCGTCAAACTCACGGGGACGGATACTGTTGAACAGCTCATTGTAACGCTCCACGATAGATTCACGGCGGGCAGGATCTTTGAAGATCCACGCCTTGAAAGCCTTGCGAATATCGTCAGCCTTACGCTGTATCACACGGGTAGCGTCAATATCCACCACACGCTTTTCCTTTGTATCGCCCAAGCCGTCCGGCACTTCGATCGTCTTGTAGACCTTCGGCTCTTGCAGATTCAGCAAATGCTCAAAGATGTCATAAGCGTTCATCTTGTGTGTGCCGTACTTCTGAGTCGCAAGCACCGACCTGTCGGAAGATTTGTTGCTTACATGGAAAGAGTTAGCGTGAACGGAATACTCAACACCGACGATAGCAGACTTGTTCCAACGGGCAGACGGACTGTCACTCCGCTGATATGCCGGAGTCTGCAACAGCTCATACATGAACTGCTCATAGTATTTCGGATCAAGCCAAGCAGCACCGAGCTTAATGTCAATATCTCCGGCTTTCAGCGGTTCAGGCATAGCCTGTTTCAGCGCCGATACATTGATATTGAAATCGGGATCATACTCAGCGATTTCCTCAGCTTCACGGAGTTTCTTGCGAATATCGCCCGAAAGGTACTCCGAAGCCGTCCGATACTCGTTCTCCGTATGGGGAATCTTGAAGATCTCGCTCGTCAGGTCGTGCTTCAGCTCGTCCTCGGTCATACCTGTCAGTCCACTCATGTACTCAAAGTCAACCCGTGCTTTCTCCGCAATGGAGAGCGTGAGTGCTTCAAGTGCTGTATCAACGTGTTCCACAGCATTCGGCGGCACGATAGTCCGCTTTGTGAAAATATCGGACTTTTCAAGGAGCTTAGTCTTATCATAGCTCTTTTCCAGTCCTGCCACAAGATTGTAGGACACATCTTCCGCAAAATAACGCTTGTTGGTCTGAGAGTGGATAAGCCCGAACTTCTTGTAGAAATCATCATACGCCACATTCAGTTTCGTCTGCAAATCCTTGATAACGCTATCCGGCTTGTCAAGCTCCATTGCTTCGATCAGCTCACGGGTGAGGTCACGAAGCTCAATAAACGCCTTGAAACGCTTGTGTTGTGCAGTTCCCTTATCGAAACGGAACTCGCAGGCAACGTTATTTTTCTTGAAAAATACCTGATCGTCAGACATAAAAAAGCTGTAATTACGCAAATTGGACGGAATCTGTACCTGAACGCCGTCAGTGGTCTTAGCATACACATCTCTGCCACGCTCATGACTGATCTCCGCAGAGAGCTTGCCGACAGCTTCATGAAGTGCCGATTTCAGGTCAAAGCCGTCCTCGGCAACAACCATTGTACCGCTGCCGTAGAGCTTGTTGCCCTCGACAACCGTACCAAGCACCATATCAGGGTGCTGTTCAAAATACTTGTTGATTGGCAGACCGTCAGCCGTTTCTCCGATATGTACCCAATCGGGAATATCGGACATTTCGGTAAGTGACTTGCCTTCATGCTTTTTCAGGAAGATAATATCCGTAGTGACTTCCGTGCCTGCATTATCCTTAAAAGCACCATTCTTACCGCCCGGAAGTCTGATTGCACCGATGAAGTCAGCTTTGTCAGCCAACATCTGCCTTGTAGTCTCGTCACGCTTGTCAAGTGTTCCTGCCGAGGTCACGAATGCCATGATACCGCCTTCTTTGAGCTTTGAGAGAGCTTCTGCAAAGAAATAGTCATGAAGTTTGGTAGTATCATGGACAGTATCACGAAAACCAAGCTCACCGAACGGAACATTGCCGACTGCCACATCAAAGCTGCCGTTCTGAAAACGGTTCTTTTCAAAGCCCTGAATTGCAATATCAGCATCGGGATAGAGTGCTTGAGCGATTCTACCCGATAAGCTGTCGATCTCAACTCCGTAAAGCTGAGAATGTTCCTGCATTTCTTCGGGCATACGTCCGAAAAAGTTTCCGATACCCATTGCAGGTTCTAATACACTACCGCCGTCAAAGCCGAAATTGCCGAGGGCTTCGTAGATGCCGTCAATAACCGTGGGGCTTGTATAAAACGCATCATTTACCGTTGAACGTGCCTGAGCGTATTCCTGCGGAGTCAGCAATTCAGAAAGCTCCTTATACTCTGCGGCCCACTTATAGTCAGTCTTATCAAAAGCCTTAGCCAAAGCACCCCAGCCTACATATTTCGACAAGATTTCTTTTTCCTCAGCCGTTGCAGGACGCTTTTCCGCTTCAAGTGTTTTCAAAATCTTGATAGCTTCGACATTGGCTCTGAACTTAGTCTTAGCACCGCCGTCACCGAGGTTATCATCGGTAATAGTGAAGTTAACGCCTTTATCGGGAGTAGGTGCAGGAACAGAGATTTCGTCAGTAATTGCTTCATCTGTATCGCTGATCTCAGGTGTAGGAGTATCAATCTCCGGCTCTTTAGTACGCTCCAAGCTGTCAATAAAATGAAAGCTCATTAGCATATCGCCGTTGTCGAGACGAGAAATCAGCTCATCACCGTCAAAGCTCCAGTTCTTCGCACGGTCAAACTCCATGTGGAGGTCTTTGCCCGTAGGTTCGCCGTTTTCATCGAGCTTTCGGGAAGTAAAATCAACGGTGCTAACGCCCGTAACGATTCTGCGTTCGCCCACACATTCAGGACGGAGATGATCGCTAATCTCAAACATCATTCCCGGCTTGATAGCTTTTTTGAGCTGAGACAGGTTCTTGACCGTAGGAATATCCGACTTTTCCGCTTCTGGAGTAACCGCAGGCTTTTCGGGTGTGACCTCAGCAACAGGCTCAGGCTTTACGGGTTCAGACTTTTCTTTTTCGGGTTCAGCTCTTCCGATATACTCATAAAGACCGCTGCTCAGGAGCTTATCATAAGAGATATTCTCCTCAATCTCAAAAGCTCCGCTTCTGCGTTTGACAGTGCAATCATCAGTATAATACGACAATGCACCTGTCAGTGCAACAACTTCCGAAACCACGCCAGTAGCCTTGTTGCGAAATCGGTCACCGATTTCCACCTTATACGGCGCTGCGTTTTCCTCCGGAGAGCGTTCCGCTTTCATAGCCTGCCACTTTGCCTGCTGTTCAGGGGAGAGATAGGTATTGCTTCTCAGCTTTGATTCGACTGCGGTTGCAACGTTGAACCACGAATGACGGAACTTCTCGCCATTCTCAAATGAAAAGACAAGCCCCTTGCTGTTGTAGTCAACAAGCGTGATCTTGCCGTCACCGCTATGACCGCCTGTTCCATACTCCTTTTTCAGAAAGTCAGCCAGTTCCTGCGTTGTGGGGTGATTCGGCTGGCTTCTCATCTTTTCATAGAACTCCTGCACACGGATTTTTCCGTCAACAAAGCCTGTCCCACGTTCAATTTCCGCATACAGAGCTTCATAGACCTGAACACCGTCCACAACCGGACCTGCGGAAAACTCAGATTTTGGCTTCTGAGGTGCGGGCTTTGAGACTGTCAGCGGTTCGGGATCACCAAACAAAGAAAGCTGTTCGCCCTCAATATCGTTCTTCTCCCAAAACGGCACATCATCTTGCTCATTTCGTTGAATTTCGTCAATGACTGTTTCATCGGTAAAAAGAGGCTTATCAATGTCCGCAGTATCCTGGGCAGGAGTCTCTACCGCAGAAGCATCGCTCATAAGCTCTACCGCCTGCTCGGCCTTGCTTGTATGCCTGTCTATAACCTCATCGGGAACAGAAACAAGGTCAGAAAAATCAAGCTCTGTCAGACCGTTTTCAATCATATCCTCAATACTGTCAAACTGCTCCGTATCGAACACTTCACCGTCAAATTCGTGAGTGATCTTGAAGTCCACAAGGTCAGCCGTCACTTGAATGGGCAGCTCATCGTCCGTCAGCGTAGTAAACGCAAGCCCGATGTTATGCAGATCGGAGAAATCAGCACCGTTATGATATTCCGCTTCACAGAAATCGTTGATAAGCCACTTTGCCTTGTCGAGCGGAGTTTCAAAGATACGCTGGAAGTCCATGATCTCCACAGGCTTATCAGGACTATGTTCGAGCATCGCCGTTTGCAGGAGCTTTGGAAAAGTGGACAACTCACGATACGGCTCGATCTCCATTTTATCGCCACGGTTATAGATACCGCAAACAGGTTCTCCGCAATAAAAAAGCTCTCCAGCCTTATCGCCGTCAGCGATAGCCAGTTTCCAAGTACCGTTCTCTGTCTCCGCCGATTCGCAGTCCGTGCCGAAAAATTTATCGACTACCTGTTGCAGAGTTTGGAGCTTTTCCTCAGCGACAGTAATATCATCATAACTGCGGATAGGGTGCTGTGCCTTGAAATCATCGAAAATACGCTGTTCCTCAGCCGTCAGCTCAGAATGGGCTTCAAGGAAAGGGACAAACACATCAAGTGTGTGCTTCGCTCTTTCCTGATACTCCGGCTGATTGAATGGGTGCTGCGTATAACCGAGAATACCCTCATTGTGGGCACGGATATGGTCGATCAGCGAACCACCGCCCGTACCTTTTCCGTCACCAATATCAAAGCGGCCCTCATAGCTGAACTCCTCACCGCCTATGACGGCAGTGATCGTGAAGTCTGTTTTTTTATACCAGCCAGCTTTCAGATCGGGGATATTACGTTCCGAATGCTGTTTTTCATCGAGGTATTCGAGGACAGCATTTCCAAGGGCAAAACTGCAATCAGGGTGTGCAAGAGCAAAATCGTGAACGATGTCGCTTTCGCTGACCCATTCATCACCGTCACCCTTTCCGAAATGGAATGTAAGGCTGTCAGGCTGCTTTTCGGGTTGTTCAGGCTCAAAAGTTACGTTATACTTGTGCTTTGCAATGCAAGCAAACGCCTTTTCTGTCTGCTCCTCATCACCGAGAACATCAAACAGGGCTTTCTTAATACGGTTGAGCTTAGGCTGATTGTCGCCGTTCTCCCAGCCGTGGAGTGCTGCACCGTCAAATGCAGTGATAAGTTCCTTTACGGTATCATCGGATATATCGGGAATATCATCTTTGATATAATCCAGAACAGCCCAATATGCCAAGTCATCAAATTCCTCGTGGATACGGTCAATGAAAGCCTGTCCGATCTCCTCAAAAGAAACAAAACGCTCCATACCGCTGAAACTGCAATGATATCCGCCCTCAGTCTTTTCTGTATGGAGAGAGTGACGGAGGTTTTCAGCATAATAATAAGTACGGTCTGAGATCTCACCCTGTTCAAAGATAAACTCAATATCTGCGGTTGTGCCGCCCCTTAACAGTCCGAGAGCAAGCTCACGGCGAATATCCTCACCGTCATGAAAACGCTGGGCAAGGTCATAGAGTGCAGACTCACTCAGGTTATATCCGAAAGTCGCCTTGTCGCTGGGATTGTGTTTATCAAGATAACCGCTACTAAACAGAGGATACGCCATATCTTCCCATTCGTCGCTTGACAGAGTACGCTCCGCAAGGAATTTTGCAAGGTCAGCCTTCTGAAACAGCACTTCTTCCTCAGTGGGAACTCTGCTTGCGTTCTCACGGTCAGTGACCGCCTGCTTATGGGCAGTCAGAAAGTCTGCAACATCAGACTTCTGCAAAGCATTGTGCAGAATTTCATCATACGCCTGAATATCCTCAGCCGTGAAAGTCTCGTCAATGCTGTCGATCTGACCTCTTGTCACATCACCGACAAACATAGCGGTAATAGCCGCCCTTTGTTCATCGGAGAAATCGTGCTGCAAAAAGAAGTCAGAAAGCTCAATACTGCGGTCAAAACTCGACTTTGCTTCAAGCATATCATTGAGCTTGGAATGTTCGCCGTAACGCTCCGCAGGAGCTTGTGACAGATACGCATCAACAAGAGAGAGCATTTCACCGAACTGTGCTTCATCATACCGATTATCGAAAAAGTCAGCGAGATCGAGCTTTACATCTTCCACCGCAAGACGATGCACCACGGGAGAAAGTGCCACATTCTGCTCCATAGTCAGACCAAGGTCAGCCATATTGCGGAGCATACCGACCTCACGGACAGCGTTCTCCAATGCTCTATGGAAAGCAGGAGCGTTTTCTTTATCGACCGCAAATGCGACCTTGCCGTCACGGGAAACAGCATGATAGCCCACACTTGTCTCCACAAACGGCTTGACTTCCTTGAACTGCTCAGGTGTGAGCTTGCTCATATAATAGCGAGTGTCACGGTTTGCACGGTAATCACGGTTGCCGACTTCCTGTGCCTTATCAGGACTTGCAAACTGCTTACGCATACTGATCACTTCGTCCTTGATGTTGCGGACAGCAAAGAAGTCAGCGTGACTTACCGTCAGCGTTCCTTTACCGGACGGATAGATTCTGCCCGAAAACTGCATACCTCTCCGAGCCATAATATCAGCCATTTTCAGCACAAGATCACGGTCAGCCGTCACATATTCCTTTTGCGGAATGTAACGATATTCTGTATTGCCGATGATGTTTTTCTCAGGTGGAGAATACGGTCTGTTGGACTTTGTAACGTTCATATTGCCAAGGATTTTTCTCAGCCAATCGGTATCCTTATCATTCACCGCCATACGGACAGTACTGTTCATTTCGTAGGCATAATAATTGATACCCGATTTTTCAAGCATTTCCTGCACACGCTGAAAATCCGCAAGCTGCATTGATATCAGCGACTTATCTCTGTTGTCTGTCGCATTATTCCACATTTTGTTGCCGTATGTAATAATGTCAGCCACGCTGTTAACCTCCTTTGTCTTAGTCTCTTGTTCTACTTCTATCTGTTTTGGAATATCCCTGAGCATATCGTTCCAGTCTTTATATGTATCGGGAGTAACGATACGCTTCATATCGGGATACTGCTCCTGCAAACGCCGAGCAAATTCGTTGCCTGCCGTATCGTTATCGGAGCATAAAAACACATTCTCAGGAGCGATATTATGACGAAGCATCGTATCAAGGACGATATTCGGCTTCACACCCATCATGGAAACAAGCCTGCAATTATCAAGCTTTTTGTTATGCATTTGCAGATAGGAAAGCATATCTATTGCCGACTCAAAGAAAAAGGCCTTTTCGCCAGTGCCGTGTACTACCTCAAATCCGTGACCGCCAGCTGAGCCTTTTGCAATGCCTTTGAATTTTTGCTCCGTTGATGTACCGACCTTTTCCGCACCTATGATTTTGCCCTGATCGTCATACTTGAAAAGCACATTGCCTGTTTTTTCTTCCTGAGAGATAGTGCCTTTCTTTACAAGTGCGGAAAGCATATCATAGTCAAGTCTTCTGGTCTTGCACAGATACGCAAACACACGCCTGTAATTATCAGCTTCAGCAAGGGAAAGCTCCCTTGCCGTTTGTTGAACAGGTTTCGATTCGTATGTACGGGACGGAGTATAGGTGCGGTCAATGAGTTCTCCGGTCAGAGCTTCAACAGCATCAATAAAGGACATATCCATATATTCTCGAAGTAAGCCGATATTATCGCCGCCCTTATTTTCGCTGAACCTGAACCATTGACCACGTTCTCCCGGACCGTTATCCTTGATATGCAGGCTGTCATGTTCCTTCCACACATACTCTTTGCCGACCTTTTTCAGGTCAAAGCCGTGAGACATGAGGAACTGAGGAAGATTGACGAGGTTCGCCCTTTCTTTCTGCTCATCAGTAATTCTCATCTGTTATTCCAGCCCCTGATCATTTCTCATTTTGGGTGTCTGCTGAGGTTTCTGCTGACCTCGGCCTCTGATACGCTGGGCATCTCTCTGCATTTTGCCACGGGAAAAGAAAGCTTTTTTTGAATCCTTTTTTGCGACCGTGACCGCAGACTTCTCACCGCCGAACACAGCGGAATGTTCCACGCCCTTAGCTGTTAGCTCTGCCGACTTCTTCCGAGCCTGCCCCTCGCCCATACGCTGGGTGAAACGCTCCTGCTTCGGGAGTGTCTTAAAATAGTCGGGGTTGACATATTCCACGGCTCTTTCGCCCTTGACAGCGCTCTCGATCTGCTTGTAGGCTTCGGCATTCGCCTTAGAAACAGTGACCGCCACCGTATCATTCTTGCGGACAACCGCAGAATACGGAATGTTCGCCTTTTGCAGCTCTGCCACGATCTTTCGTGCCGTGTCGATCGATTCAACACGGGTGTGCTTATCGTCCTTGCCGAGTGAAGCGTAGTATTCAGGGTTGATGGTCTCATACTTGCCCTTTTCACCCTTACCGCCGTTCTCCTTTGCGGCATCAGTATGTGCGATCTTTCCAATAGAAGCATACATCACATCATTCAGAGTTGACACATCGTTCTTTGAAACGGTAATACCGACCTTATCCTCGCCCTTAGTAGCAGCGGAAAACTGTACGCCTGCATCTATAAGTGCTGACATGACCTCAACAGCCTGAATCTCCGTCATAGTCTCCACATGACGGTCATTTCGGGGCAGTTCCTTGTAGTAGTCGGGGTTCACCTTGAAACCGCCGTCATCAGTCAAAACAGCATCACCCTTATCAAGCATATCCGACAGCCAGCTATCGACCTCAACTTCATCGTGCATATTGAGAAGCTCAAGCTGACTTTTCATTTTAGCAAGCTCCTCAACTGCATTATCTCTCATTTCCTGTGGAACAAATGGATTTTCTGCAAGGCTCTCCATAGACTTGATACCTTCCGCAAGCTCTGCCTTTGCCTTGTCAATGTCCTCCTTAGAGCCGTTGTTGATGATACCGTCGATCATGTTGTAATCATCTTCAAGCTGCATCTCCACATTGGCAAGGGGTTGAATATTCAACTGATCTGCAAGTTCAGCGACCTTAGTACGGTCAAGCGTTTCGACCTTCTGTGCCGCCTGAACAGCACTCTCAGCAAGTGTCGGCATATCAATATTGCCTTTCTGAACCATTTCACCGAGCTTATCTCCGGTCAGCTTCATAGAAGCATCGAGCTGATTATTGACCTGCTCCTCATAGTGTGTTTCAGGACGGGCAAGTTTCATGATCTTATCATCAAGTGCTGAAATACGCTCATTCACAACTTTGAGCTGTTCGGAGAGATTATATTTGTCAACAACACTTGTTGCAGGATCATTGTAAGTATCAAGGATTTTCTGCTTTTTCGCTTCAAGTGTTGCTTTTTTATCGCTCAGGCAATCAACAGTTGCACCATTCAACCTTGTCATTGCATCGGCAAAAGCTTCACGGCGTTCCTTGTTAAAGCCGATAGAAAAGCTCTTGATTGTATCGTTCAGAGCGATAACACGGTTGAGCTTGTGTTCGATACGGTCACGCTTATCTGTCAGTGCGTCGATTTTCTTCCACCCTTGGTCAATCTTCTGCTGTCGCTCAGGAATTTTCTCCTCACGGATAGCCTGAATACGCTTCTCGTTAAGGGCAATAACAGCACCGATACCCGGCAAATTGCCGATCGTAGCTTTCAGCATACGGTTGGTATCTTCGAGCTTATCAGCCTTTGCGGAAAGAGCTTCGATCTTCGCTTTGTTGCGGTCGATCTTATCTGTCTGATCGGCGATTTTTTCATCAAGAGAGTCGATACGGCTCTGATGATGTTCTGCCTTTGCATTCAGCAGAGGAAGAAGTTTTCCCGACTTCTGAACGCTGGTTTCGTCCTGCTGCTGTTCCCGAGACTGAGCCTGTTTTCTTCTCAGTTCTTCCGCATCGACCGCAGGCTGGTCGGCGGTTCTCTTATCGTCATTATCCTTTACTGGCATAGGCTACCTCACTTTGTGTACTTCACGATGATGATAACCGTTGCGGTCACGGCGGTAACAACGGCACTTCCGATTACAATGATCTTCTTCATGGTCTGAACTTCCTTTCTCTTTCTTCGTTCTGAATGCTACGTTCCTCTTCACTCTGCTGTCTGCGACTGGCGATTTCAGCTAAGTGTTGATGTCTTTCTCTTGAAAAGTGCGAATGACTGTTACGGCGAAAATAATTGTCAAACAGCTCATTCAAAGTCGGAACTGTATCCGCCGCACGCTGTTCAGGAACAGTAGGTGCTTTCGCTTTTTCCTTGATTTTCTCATGTTCCTGAATATCCGACATAGTTCTGCCGTTTACGGAGATCACACGGTCAAGTTCACGCTGAAGCGTGGGAGTATCACAGAGACAAAAATCCACATAGGTCTTGCATAGGGCAAGCTGGACCTCATCGGGACGGTTCTGCAGCGCACCGATCGTTGTGTTCAATAGTTCTGCGACTTCGCCCAAAAGCTGATAGTAACCGTCAGGTTCTCTGTATGCTTGCAATTCACGGAGCAATGCTTCATAGTTGCCGGACTCCGCTTTTGCGATAATATCCTCGACTTGTTCCTTGCAGCTGCCGTCATAGGTCAGCACCATTTCGGTTTCACCGTATCGGGCTGAAAAAGGAATACCGCTTTTGTCGAGGGCTACGCATATCTCCTGTGCTTTATCCGTATTAAAGCGGATAAACTCCTTGTTGGCGATAGAAGTAACATCTATGCCTGCGATATATGAAAACTCTGTCACGGTGCGATCATCTCCCTGATGTGGTCGATCAGGTCGGTGTTTGTGCTGTCGACATCGTACTCCATTGTGTACGCACCGCAGATATTCTCCTGAATACGACGAGTGAGCGGTCTCAGCTCACGCACAGGAACACCGATCAGTTTTGCAACATTGGAAAGCTCTGATACTCCGAGTGCCTTGTTCACAAGGTCATAGAAACGTGCAGTCTGCGAACTGTCCATCATATACTCATAGACGATAGTCTGCTGAGTATTGTAATCAAGACTGCGAAGTGTCACAAGCAAAATGCCAGTTGATTTTGCAACCTCATCAAGCCCGATATATACCGAGCCTTTCTGCCACAGATCGTCCAGTGCTTCAAAGACTATCTTTTTGTCCTCGTCATTTCTGATAGCAACAGTTTCAAAAACTGCCGTCATACTGTTTTTGATCTTATCGTTCATAGCGGAAATGCTGTCTTCGGAGACACCGAGGATCTTTGCGACTTCCGCAAGCTGGTTGTTGTTCATAAAGAACACTCCTTTCTGGATTCAGCCCTGCAAGCGATTGACTTTTTCGGGGCGGTTTGTTATAATAGAGTAAATAAGTGATTGGGCGACTGCCCTTCAAATCGGAATTTGAGGGAGAAAGGTATAATGAGTATAGTTGTCAATATATATTATTCTGGTAAAAATGG
>ERZ791753.998-NODE-998-length-20734-cov-15.661782_pt1 | contig 20734 bp, 18 predicted proteins | sample MGYA00509951_ERZ791753 | MGnify/ENA primary metagenome ERZ791753 (study PRJEB30046, sample SAMN00792026) | human gut metagenome | study: EMG produced TPA metagenomics assembly of the A metagenome-wide association study of gut microbiota in type 2... | reverse complement strand
GCCCGCTGGGCCGCATCCAGCCGCTCCGCGTCGCGCTCGTAGCGGATCTCTGCCGTGTGCGCGCCGCAGTCGAGACAGGCCGCGTAGAAGCACCAGCCGTTTTCCTCCTCCATCAGTCCCGCACCGCCGCAGATGGGGCACTCCTGCAGTTCGATCTGTTCGTAAAGCTCCATATCGTTCGCTCTCCTGTTCTGGTTTGATTCTCTGACCAGTATAGTGCAGCTTTCCCGCCGCGTCAACTAAAACTGCGCTTGACGGATGGCGCACTCTGCCGGTATACTGGAAGAAAACAGAAAGGCAGGCGCAGCATGGACAGGCTTACGATCTTTTTTGACCTTGACGATACGCTCTACGACCGCAGCATTCCCTATGAAAGAGCGTTTTCGCAGTTTTTCGGCGGAAGATACGCGGAAAAGCTGCCGCAGGCGTTTGACGCGGTCATTCACCGCGGCTACGAGGTGTTTACAGACGCGCACACCGGAAAAATCAGCATGGAGGCCATGCATATCTACCGCCATCAGACCGGTCTGGCAGACGCCGGTATCTCTATTACGCCGGACGAGGCGCTGCGCTTTCAGGCACTCTACGCCGAGCAGCAGCGCCACATCACGCTGAGCGATACCATGCGCCGCGTGCTGGACCTGTGCAGGGAGCGCTTCGCCGCCGTCGGCGTGATCACGAACGGAAGCGTTGGCTCGCAGACCGGGAAGCTGAAAAGCCTTGGCATGGAGCGCTGGGTGCCGGCGCAGCTGGTCTTCATTTCCGACGCGGTCGGCGTGATGAAGCCCGCGCCGGAAATTTTTCGCATGGCGCAGAAGGCTGCCGGAGGCGGCCCGTGCCTGTTCGTGGGCGATTCGTGCACGCAGGATATCGCCGGAGCCGCCGCCTGCGGCTGGCAGACGATCTGGATGAACCGCCGCGGAGAAGCGCCGGGGGACATTTGCCCCAGCTGCACAGTCACAAGCGAGCAGGCGCTGCTCGACTGCCTGCAAACGATCGCGGATAATCCGATGATTGAGCTGCGAGCCATCAGTGAAGATAACTTCAGAGAATGCCTGCTTTTGAGAGCAAGTGTAGAGAATGAGGATTTTGTCGATCCTGTGACCTATTCACTGGCGGAAGCATGGGTTTACTATCAAGACACAAGGCCGTTTGCCATATACAGCGATGACACGATAGTTGGGTTTGTTTCCATGTATGTGGGAGAAGACAATTATCAAATCATCAACTTCTTAATTGACGATGCATTTCAGAGGAAGGGATATGGATCAAAGGCGGTAAAGCTCTGTATTGAGTATTTGCAAAGGGAATTCTCTGCCTGCAGAATCTCTGCTCCGGTAAAGATGGAACATATTGCTGCGCAGGAGTTCTGGATAAAGCAGGGCTTTTGTCTTTCCGATACGATTGAGGATGGATATGTATTTATGAGACTCTTTTTGACTTGACAAAAAACGAACCCATGCATAGCGGAATGAAATGATTTGATTGAGGTACTGAAGATGGCAGAAACTTATTATAAACCATGTTCGGAGTTTGACCGTTGCAATGAACTGATCGAGAAATACTGGAACACAAAGCAGTTTGAGAAGTGCTTTGAAGGACACATGGAACTTGCTGAGAAGGGCTATCCCCTTGCCGAATGTCAAGTGGGCTACTTTTTCTATGACGGGATCGGTGTGGAGAAGGACGCGGATAAGGCGTTTTATTGGACGCAGCGTGCCGCAGAGCATGGTGATCGTGACGGCCAATTCAATCTCGCATATTTCTATGAAGAAGGGATTGGGACGCCTGTTAATATGGAAAAGGCAAAGCACTGGTATAAGAAAGCTGCGGAGCAGAACCATGATCTTGCCATCCAAAAATGCCAGGACTTAAATCTCGGGGATGAATACCGCGCAAGGTTGACACTGCCCCGGACAAGCACGCTTGTCCGGGGCTTCATGCTGCCTTATAAAAACCCGGCGGCGGAAAACTCCGCTGCCGGGCGCTTGAAGGCAAATTTAGATGTTTCTGACGTTCTCGTCTGCAAGGAAGAACAGCGCCAGTGCGCCGGGGCCGACATGGGAGCCGGTCACAGGCTCGTAATCGACCGTCAGGATTTTTTTGGGCGGCTTGCTGCTGCGGCGCAGGAGGGACGCGAGGATCTGCGCGTCAGGCGCGCAGTCGGCATGGGCGATGCCGACGGTCTGCTCCTGTGCGTCCACGACAAGTTCCTCATACCGCTTGGCAATGGCCTCGACGGCACGCTGCCGTCCGCGAAGCTTGGCGAAACAGACGATCTTTCCCTGCGGGTCGCCCTTCAGAAGCGGCTTGATCTGCAGGACCGTCCCGACGGCGGCTTCCAGATTGGACAGGCGGCCCGTCCGGCGCAGATAGCGCAGATCGTCGACGGTAAAGATCTGCGCCATGCGGTGGCGCAGCGCGCGGAGCGTCTTATAGGTTTCGTCAATGCTCAGCCCTTCGCGGCGGCAGTCCGCCGCGCGCATGACAAGCAGGCCCTCGCCCAGCGATGCGCTGTAGGTGTCGACCAGAAGGAGCTTCCTGTCCGGGAACTCCTCGCGCAGCTGCCGCGCGGCGATCTGGCCGGAGGCATACGAGCCGCTGATGCCGGAGGACATACTGACAAACAGAATGTCCTCGCCCGCTTCCAGCAGCGGCGTCAGTACGTCGATGTAGCGCTGCGGCGGGATCTGGGAGGTCGTGACCTTCACGCCGCTGCGCATCTGCGCGTAAAAATCCTTCGCGTCAAAGTTCGTCAGATCCATGCAGGACTGCTCGCCCTTTCCGCTCTGGAAGGTGTAGGGGATGACCGTGATCTGCTCAGCGTGCAGATAGTCGGTCGGGAGATTTGCGGATGTATCGGTAACGATTCTGAACATGACGTCGCTTCTTTCTTGATATAATCTTCGATATTAGATTATCACATTTTACACGCAATGTCAATTCATCTTTCAAACGCGATTATCTCTTGCGTTTTTTACCGGATGTGATATACTTGACCCGGAAAGGTGTGTGCAGCAATGAATTTTGACAATGATCTGGTTGTCGGAAAGCTCCGGCGCTGGGAAAAGTTTCTCGCGGCCTACCGGCTGCCGGAATGGGACGCCATTCCGGACTTTGGCCTCTACATGGAGCAGGTCGTGCAGCTTTTAAAGCAGTATCTCGACTATCTGCCGCCCGAGCTCAGGCAGACGGAGCCCATCACAGCGGCGGCCATCAACAACTACGTGCGCACGAAGCTCCTGCCGGAGCCGCGCAAAAAGCGCTATTACCGCATCCATATCGCGTATCTCATCATGATCTGTACGCTCAAGCAGAGCCTGCGGCTGTCGATGCTGCAGACGCTCCTGCCGGGCGATCTTGCGGAGGAGGACGTCAAAAAGGCCTACGCCGCGTTTGCCCTGCGCCACCAGCGGTGCGCGAAATACTTCATCGAGCAGGTCCGTCTGACGGCCGCCGCCATGTTCGACCGCGAGGTCACGACGGAGCTGAACGTCCGCGACACGCCGGAGATGATCGTCTCCGCCGCGATCTTAAGCGGCTTCACGAACCTGTTTGCGGAAAAGCTCATGCTGCTGGAGGGCAAGACGCTTGCCGACGGCGGAAGCATTGAGGTGCAAAAATAAACGCAGAGCCGGTGTTCCAATCTGTCTGGAACACCGGCTCCGGCTATTACGGGATCTCAAGTTCGCGTTTGAATTCGTCCAGCGTGGTGTCGCGGCTGACGGTGATGCGTTCGATCAGCAGCGGGTCGCTGCCGGTTTCATAGACGCCTGCGCAGGTGCGGACGCCGTAGGTGTAAAACCAGCTGGCAATTTTTCTGGTGCGGGCGCTGCTGTTCCCGTTCGGATAGGAAAGCGCGACGGGGAAGCGCCCGGTGAGCGTGAAGATCGCGCTCTGGCTGCGCACCAGCTCCCACAGCAGCGCCAGCGGGGACAGCACGGCCATGTTCCGGTGGCTCCAGCCGTGGCTCTGGATGCTGACCAGACCGGACTGCACCAGCTCCGTGAGCTGCGCCCGCGTCAGCTTGTGCGGCTTGCCGACGTCGCCCGCGATCAGAAAGATCGTCGCCTTCATGCCGTACTTCTGCAGAAGCGGCAGGAGCGTTTCGGCATTGTCGTCATATCCGTCGTCAAAGGTCAGGAGCACCGGCTTTTCATATTGCTCGATGTGGGAAAGATCCTCGAAAAAGATCGTCTCATAGCCGTTTTCGGACAGGTATTGCAGCTGCTTTTCCAGCTCCTCCGGCTTTACGAACAGACTTTCCTCGCCCCAGCAGTCGTCGCCGACGGCGTGGTACATGAGAACGGGGACCCGGACCCCGGTGCTTGACGGCAGGCGCTGCGCACGCCGGACGGCGGCAATGCCGAGCGCCAGCGCACAGACGGCCAGCAGCAGGAAAAGCGCCGTCAGCAGTTTCCGACGTTTCATGCCTGAACCAGCTCCGTTTGCTCACGCGGGAAGGTCACGACAGCCTTGAACAGATCGCCGTCGATCTCAAGGCGGAACGTGCCGCCCTGCAGCTCGGTCAGGCTCTGCGCGATGGACAATCCCAGACCGCTGCCCTCTGTATGGCGCGAGCGGTCGCCACGCACGAAGCGGGCCATGAGCTCCTCTGCCGGGATGTTCAGCTCGTATTTCGAGATATTCTTGAACGTGAGCGAGACGGTGTTCTCATCCGCAGCGCTTTCAAAATACACGCGTGTGCCGGGCATGGCATATTTGCAGATATTCGAGAACAGATTGCCCAGCACGCGGGACAGCAGCTGTCCGTCGGCCTGAATGACCGGCTGGGACGGCGCGGGGTGGAAGATCGGCTCCAGCTGTGCGTCTTCCAGCTTCTCCATGTAATCGCCCGCCAGCTGGCTCAGCAGCACGTTCACGTCCGTCGGCGCCAGATGCACCGGAAGACTGCCGGAGGACGCCTTTGACGCTTCGACCAGATCCTCTGTCAGCTTCTTGAGCCGGGCGGACTGCCGGTTTAAAACGTCTACATATTCCTTCGCTTTTTCCGGCTGAATATCCTCTTTTTCGAGCAGATCGACGTAGTTGACGATGGACGTCAGCGGCGTTTTGATATCGTGGGAGACGTTTGTGATGAGCTCCGTTTTCATGCGCTCGGCCCGCGTCTGCTCATCGACGGCTTTCTGGATACCGGACTGGACGCTTTGCAGATTCTCTTCGTGCTTTTTAAGTGCAGGCAGCCAGCGGGGGATGGGCTTGCCCTTGTAATCGGTCTGGCCGTCGGCAATGGCCTGTCCTTCCTTTTGCAAAAGCCTCAGACTGGAGGCCAGATATAAGATCACAATGGTCAGCACTCCGCGCGAAAACAGCCACAGGACCGCCTGCTCCGCTTCGCGGCTTCCGAGCAAGAACGTGAAAATCAGATCTGCAAAACAAAGCCCGACCCAGACCAGCATCGTCCGCCAGACCATCGGGATACGTCCCAGCGCCCGGAAGATCCACGCAAAAACCCTGTAGATCAGCGTGTTTTTAAAGAATCCTGGTGCTTTTGCCCGGCCTGCAACGCTCAGAAGGAGCGTCAGCGCCAGAGCCGCAGTACCGAATGCGAGAAGAATATAGTACCAGAAATCGATATACCAGATATCGCCAAGAAAGGATGCCCACGCGAGGAGCAGCAGAGCAAGCAGCGCAAGGAACAGATCGAGCGGGATTTTATTCAGCCAGCACTGGTAGATGCCGTCCACGCCCTCCTTGTGCCCCATGGAGCACAGCAGGAAGATAAACAGGAACAGGCAGACCGCAAGAAGCAGGATAGCCAGCGCGATCAGCAGATACCGTGCGCTGATCAGCCGCTCAACCCATGTCATAACGTACAGCGCGGAATCGCGCGGAGCAAGCGGGCTTTTGAGATACGCCTGATAGACCACTGTGACGTCGCTGCCGTCGCTCAGCGAAGTGCTCATGTCCTGCTGGTAATAGGCGGAAGCCTTGCCGGAATAATCGTCTTTATTCAGTGCGCCGGTGCTGAACAGAATTTCACCGGTGTCCTTGTCGGTGAGCTTAAAATAGATGTTGGAGGTGAGCGGGTCATAGCGATCACGGAGAAGATTGCGCGAGACCGTATCGTCCTCGGCCCAGGCGTGCAGCGCCGCCCAGCCGTCGCCGCGCGTCTGCTGCAAAAGATTGTTTTCTGCCATCTGCCGCACCTGCTCGCCGCCGTCCGCGAATGCGCCGTAGCGGATCAGATACGCGCTGCCCAGCGCCGCCGCGGCGAAGAGCACCGCAAACACGACCAGCAGCGCAATGGCCGTACACTTGACCCAGAGCTTTCCGTATAGCTGTTTCATGTCCTGTCTCCTTCCAGCTTGTAGCCCTTGCCCCAGACGACCTTTAAGTATCGGGGCTCGGACGGGTTGATCTCCAGCTTTTCCCGCAGATGGCGGATGTGCACCGCCACCGTATTGTCGATCCCGACCGGCGCTTCGTTCCACACGGCGCTGTAAAGCTCCGCAGGCGTAAAGACCTTGCCGGGGTGCTGCATGAGATAATACAGGATGTCATATTCCTTCGGCGTGAGCGCGATCGGCTCTCCGTCGAGCGTGACGCGCTTCGCGTCATGGTCAAGGCAGATGCCGCCGACCGTCAGCTCCGACGGCGCTTTCACCGCTGCGCCCAGCTGCAGGAATCTTCGCAGCTGCGATTTGACTCGCGCCAGCACCTCCACGGGGTTAAAGGGCTTTGTGATATAATCGTCTGCGCCCACGCTGAGGCCCAGAATCTTGTCTGAATCCTCGGATTTTGCCGTGAGTAAAATCACGGGAATATTGGAGAACTCGCGCAGCTTCGCCATGGCCGTGATGCCGTCCATGCCGGGCATCATGATATCCATCAGCGCCAGCTGCACCGGCTCCGTCTTCGCGACCCGCAGCGCTTCCTCGCCGCTGTAAGCCGTGTGGACGCAGTAGCCGTCGGATTCCAGATAAATTTTCAAAGCCGCGACGATATCCTTCTCATCGTCGCAGACCAGAATATGCTGCATAACAGATTTCCCTCCGTTTTCTTCTCTGTGCTATCATCATATCCAAAATCCTATGAACAAACAAGCGGGAAACGCCTTAAGATTTTATGAAGCTATGCGGGGAAGGCGTTTGGGTGCGCCCGTGTTCCCCGTCCCCGAAAAATGAGATTGAATTTTGCAAAAAACTAGTATAAAATCAAACTATCAGAACCTTCATGACTGGGAAAGGAGCCGTGTGCAGTCTATGTTATTTATCGGCATTGATCTCGGCACGTCTGCCTGCAAGCTGCTGCTTGTCGGGGAGGACGGTACGATCCAAAACGAAGTCACAAAGGAATATCCCCTCAGCTTCCCGCACCCCGGCTGGGCAGAGCAGAGGCCGGAGGACTGGTGGGACGCGGTCGTGACCGGCGTTCCGGAGCTGCTGCGCGGCTTTGACGCGAATGACGTCGCGGGCATCGGCTCCGGCGGACAGATGCACGGGCTTGTCGCGCTGGATGCGCAGGACAACGTCATCCGCCCGGCCATTCTCTGGAACGACGGCAGAACGTTCAAAGAGGTGGATTATCTCAACAACGTCGTCGGCAAGGACAGGCTGTCAGAGCTGACGGCAAACATCGCTTTTGCGGGCTTTACGGCGCCGAAGCTCCTCTGGATGCGCGAAAACGAGCCGGAAAATTTCGAAAAAATCGCGAAGATCATGCTCCCGAAGGACTATCTGACGTACAAGCTCACTGGCATCCATGCCTGCGATTATTCCGACGCGTCCGGTATGCTGCTGCTGGACGTGCAGCACAAGCGCTGGTCGCAGGAAATGCTGGAGATCTGCGGCGTTTCCGAACGCCAGATGCCGAAGCTGTTTGAAAGCTTTGCGGTCGTGGGCCGGCTCACGAAGGAAGCGGCGCAGACGCTGGGGCTGCCTGAGACGGTCAAGGTCGTGGCCGGTGCAGGCGACAACGCTGCGGCGGCGGTCGGCACGGGTACGGTCGGCGCAGGCGGGTGCAATATTTCGCTCGGCACGTCCGGGACGATCTTCATCTCGTCCGACAAATTTGGCGTCGACCCGAACAATGCGCTTCATGCCTTTGCGCACGCAGACGGCGGCTATCATCTGATGGGCTGTATGCTCTCTGCTGCCAGCTGCAACAAGTGGCTGTGCGAGGAAATCCTGAAAACATCCGACTTCGCGGGCGAACAGAAGGATATTACGGATGAAAAGCTCGGCGAGAATCACGTGTACTTCCTGCCGTACCTCATGGGCGAACGGAGCCCCATCAACGACACGAACGCAAGAGGCACGTTCACCGGCATGACGATGGACACCAGCCGATCCGACATGGTGCAGGCGGTTTTAGAGGGTGTGGCGTTCGCCATCCGGGATTCATTCGAGGTCGCAAAGTCTCTTGGCATCGCCATCCCGCGCTCGAACATCTGCGGCGGCGGCGCAAAAAGCCCGCTGTGGCGCAAGATTTTCGCCAATGTCCTCGGCATTCCGCTCGACATGGTCAAGACCGAACAGGGGCCCGGCTACGGCGCGGCAATGCTTGCCATGGTCGGCTGCGGAAAGTTCAAATCTGTGCAGGAAGCGGCGGACAAGCTCGTCGAGACCGCGTCCACGACCGAGCCGGATGCGGCGCTGACGGCAAAATACGAAGCCCGCTACCAGAGCTTCAAAAAGCTCTACCCCGCGCTGAAGGGGTTCTTCGCCGCGACGGTGTAAGGAGGATGTATGAAAAATTACTCTGTTTTTGATCCGGAGTTCAAGCCCTACGGCAAGGTTCTGACCGGCTTTGACACGGCTGCGCTGATCGCGGCGATGAAGACTGTCCCCATGCCGGAGAGCGGCACGGCCTATGAGCCGTCGATTCCCGCATTGGAGGAAAGCGGCATCTTTGATGCCATGCAGAATCGAGCCTACGGCGGGATGCCCATCCAGATCGGGATGTGCTGGGGATATAACACAAAGCTGAACTGCCTCGAATATCATCGCGACAGCGAGGTCAATGCCGGCGAGACGGATTTCGTGCTGCTGCTGGCAAAGGAAGACGAGATCGAGGACGGCCGGCTTGACACCGCGAAGGTCAAAGCCTTCCGCGTCCCGGCGGGCGCGGCGGTCGAGGTCTACGGCACGACGCTCCACTACGCGCCGTGTCAGACGGAGAAGACCGGCTTCCGCGTCGCCGTCGTCCTGCCGAAGGGTACGAACACGGAGAAGCCTGTCTTCGAGCCGCAGAGCGAAGAAGATACATGGATGACCGCCCGCAACAAGTGGCTGCTGGCCCATCCGGACTCCAGCGAAGCAAAAACCGGCGCGCACATCGGCCTGACCGGCAAGAATATCGATATTACCGAAAACTAAGGAGGAACTGTATCATGTTTGAAAACATCCCCAATGTCAAGCTCGGCCTCATCGCCGTCTCCCGCGACTGCTTCCCCAGAACGCTCTCCGAAATGCGCCGCGCGAACATCGCCAAGGCTTGCGAGGGCGGCGTGTACGAATGCCCCGTGACCGTCGAAAACGAGAACGATATGCTGAAGGCCGTTGCCGACGTCAACGCGGCAGGCTGCAACGCCCTTGTCGTCTTCCTTGGCAACTTCGGCCCGGAGACGCCGGAAACGCTCATTGCCAGATATTTTGACGGCCCGTGTATGTTCGTGGCTGCCGCCGAGGGCGACGGCGACCTCATCAACGGCCGCGGCGATGCGTACTGCGGTATGCTGAACTGTTCGTATAACCTCGGTATGCGGCACCTGAAGGGCTACATCCCCGAATACCCGGTCGGCACTGCCGACGATATCGCCAAGATGATCGCGGACTTTATCCCCATTGCCCGTGCCGTCATCGGCGTGAAGAATCTGAAGATCATCACCTTCGGCCCGCGTCCGCAGGACTTCTTTGCCTGCAATGCGCCCATCAAGGGCCTGTATGAGCTGGGCGTGGAGATCGAGGAAAACTCCGAACTCGACCTGCTCGTCTCCTACAAGACCCACGCGGGCGATGCGCGTATTCCCTCCGTTTGTGAGGATATGAAGAAGGAGATGGGCGAGGGCAAATACTACGCCGATATGCTCGAACGCATGGCGCAGTTTGAGCTGACGCTTCTGGACTGGGCAGAAGGCCACAAGGGCGCGCGCAAATACGTCGCCTTCGCCGACAAGTGCTGGCCGGCGTTCCCGGAGCAGTTCGGCTTCGAGCCGTGCTATGTGAACTCCCGCCTTGCCTCCCGCGGCATTCCCGTGGCCTGTGAGGTGGATATCTATGGCGCGCTCAGCGAGTACATCGGCGCCTGCATCTCGAAGGATGCGGTAACGCTGCTGGACATCAACAACTCCGTTCCCGCCAGCCTCTTTGACGCCGAGATCAAGGGCAAGTTCGACTACACACTGACCGACACCTTCATGGGCTTCCACTGCGGCAACACGCCGAGCTGCAAGCTCTGCGCCGACCGTGCGGTCAAGTACCAGCTCATTCAGCACCGTCTGCTCGAACCGGCAGGCTCCGAGCCTGATTTTACCCGCGGCACGCTCGAGGCGGATCTTGCAGCAAGCCAGATCACGTTCTACCGCCTGCAGTGCGATTCCGACGGTAATCTGCGCAGCTACATCGCAGAAGGCGAAATTCTGCCGGTACATACGGGGAGCTTCGGCGGCATCGGCATCTTCGCCATCCCGGAGATGGGGAGATTCTACCGTCACGTCCTCGTCCAGAAGCGCTACCCGCACCACGGCGCGGTCGCCTTCGGTCACTATGGCAAGCTCCTGTTCGAGGTCTTCAAGTTCCTCGGCGTGGGCGACATCGCCTATAACCAGCCGAAGTCCCTGCCGTACCCCACGGAGAACCCGTTCGCGTAAAGATCCCGGAAGTAGTCAAGCCTCCGGCGGCCCCATCTTTTCCGCCTTGCCGGAAAAGATGGGGGGCGAAAAGGGGCGCTGGGTTACGGTTTGGTGCGTTCTGCGGGTACAGTTCAGGCAAGTACCTGATTTTCGGTTGTTACGAACACACCAAATCACCCTACGGGCAATAAGGTACGCGCCGCCTGTTACGGTACTCCGAATTTGTGAGTAGCTGCGTTAGAATATCTGCGGTAAACTAGGGTGTATCTGAAAACTCCCAACGCACCCGGACAGCGGGCCTTTTTGCGGTGCGCCGCGTCATTTTTCCTTGAAATACGTCAGTATTCCTGCGAAAAAATGTCTTGCGCAACGCAAAAATCCCTCGCTGCCGGTCACATCATGAGTTTTCAGATACACCCTAGCTTTGCGTTCAAAATTTGCAGAGCAGCACGAATTTGCTGCGGAAGTTACGAATTCGCTGAAGATTTCCGTAAAAACAGTATATCAGAAAAGGCATACGGACTGATGTTGAGGGAGGCAGAGTCCGTATGCCTTTTATTTATTTGACAGACGCCGGGAGAGATCTCCCGGCGCCTGTACAGGAAAGGGTAGGAACGTGCTTAGAACATGGCCTTCATTGCCTCGTACAGGCCGTCGGCGTCCATGCCGTTGCGGGCGTAGAGGAATTCGGGGTTCGCGATCGGGACGAAGTAGTCCGGGCAGCCGCGGCTGACCAGTTTGCAGGCAATGCCCGCCTCTGCGATACACGAGCCGACCAGCTGGCCGAGACCGCCGAGCAGGTTGTGGTCCTGCGCCGCGACGACGCGGCCGGTCTTTGCGGCATCAATGACGGCCTGCTTGTCGAGCGGCTTGATCGTGAACATATCGACGACGCGGATCTCCTTGCCCAGCTCATCGTGGATGCGCTTGGCGGCTTCCATGGCAAAGTGGACCATGATGCCGGTGCAGATGAACGCACCGTCGTCGCCTTCGCGCGGGATGAGCGCCTTGCCGATCTCATATTTCGTATCCTCGGGATATAGGGAGCTTGTGGCCTCGCGGCCAAGGCGGATGTAGACAGGAGCGTTCAGTTCCATTGCTGCCTCCAGCAGCTTTGCGATCTGGAACGGGTCGCCCGGTTCCAGAACGGTCATGTTGTTGCAGGCGACCATGAGCGCGGAGTCCTCCAGCGCGCAGTGCGTGCAGCCGGAAGCGCCGTTGGAATAGCCTGCGCCGTTGCCGATGATGACGACCGGCAGCTTGGAATAGCAGATATCGGTGCGCACCTGCTCATAGCAGCGCATGGACGCGAACGGTGCGAACGCGAAGGCCAGCGGGCGGAAGCCCTCGTGGGCAAGACCGGCGGAGACGCTCATCAGGTTCTGCTCGGCAATGCCGACGTTGTAGCAGCGGTCAGGATATTTTTCCTTGAACGCCTGAATGCGGGAGGAGGTATCGACGTCGGCGGTCAGAACGAGCATGTTGTCATACTCGCCGCCGAGCGTGGCCAGGCACTTGCCGACAGCGTCGCGTGCGCTGGTCATTATGGTCATGTTCAGGGTCATGTTCATTTCGCCCTGCAGCAGCTTGCCCTGCGCTTCACTCATGCTTCCGCACCCCACTTTCTTTCATATGCTTCGGTGATCTCGGCCTTTGCCTTGATCCAGTCGGCCTCGTTGACGCAGCCTGCGTGCCAGGAGACGTTGTTCTCCATGAAGCTGACGCCGTGGCCCTTGACGGTCTTGCCGATGATAACGGTCGGAACGTCGGAATCAGGCGCGGGCAGCGCGTCGATGGCGTCGAGGATGGCGTTCATGTCATGGCCGTCGATGGTGACGGTGTTCCAGCCGAACGCGCGCCATTTGTCTGCGAACGGTTCCAGCGCCATGTATTCCTCGGTCGGGCCGTCGAAGGACATGCCGTTGCGGTCGACGAAGACGACCAGATTGCCGAGCTTATACTGGTGGGCGTACATTGCCGCCTCCCAGATCGAGCCTTCGCCGCACTCGCCGTCGCCGACGACGGTGTAGACGCGGCTGCTTGAGCCTTTGCGCTTCAGCGCGGTGGCCATGCCGCTGGCGACAGGGAAGCCGTGGCCGAGCGAACCGGTAGACACGTCGACATACGGGTTTGCGAGGTTGCACGAATGCATGCCGAAGCGGCCAAAGTTGGTGGCGTATTCCTTGTAGATATCTCCGACGTCATAGCAGCCGATGGCGGCCTGACTGAACGAGGTGACGGCTGCCGCGTGGCCCTTGGACAGGACGAAGCGGTCGCGGCCCTCCCAGTGCGGATTCTTGACGTCATAGTGCATTGCATACTGCCAGATGGCGGTCATCATATCGCAGACAGACAGGTCGCCGCCGATATGGATGAGCGTTTGATGCGCCAGATCCAGAAGCCGGATCTTCGTCGTCAGGGCAGCCTGCTCCATGCGATGGACTAAGGCTTTCTCTGCCATGTGAATAACTTCCTCCTTTTTAGCTGTGGATTGCGTTTTCTCCGGCCCAGCGGCGGAGCAGAGCGGTCTGCTCCGCGTCGGGATGGAATTTTGCGCAGTAGACGGTGCCGTCCTGCTTGTAATACAGGCAGGCGGCGCTTTTTGCGCTGCGTGCGGTCATCAGGAAGGTGCGTGAAACCGGGCCGAATCGCTTCTCGTCGTAGGCCTCTCCGGGTTCCAGCAGGCACAGTATTTCCTGCCTGCGGACGCGCTCATAGAGCCGTGATTTCCTGTTCTGCACCCGTTCGAACGTCAGTGAGTCGTCCGGGAAGCGCAGCGCTTCGCGCGGGCGGGATTCGCTGCCGTCGATCAGCGTGTAGCAGAACGAACGGAAGTAAAAGTGATTCACAGCAGCCAGCAGCGCGGCCAGAAGCACGATGGCTGTGATCTGTAAAACGCGGAAAAGCGTGGGGTTCAGATCGGCGTTGCGGAGATAGCTGTGGAGCGTCAGAACAACGACGACGGGCAGAAACGTCACGATCAGATCGTTGCTGTTTTTGCGCCGGAAGCGCTGGGATATGGACTGGTACATGGCGCACCTTCCTTTCCTTGCGTTGTGAACTTACTTTTCAGCGGTCGTCTGCTCCCACTGCGGGCGTTCGGCTGCGATCTTCGCGACAAGCTCGTCGAATTCCTTATAGCCGAGCTTGTACCAGAACAGGCAGATGAGGCAGATCAGGTTGAAAGCGGCGGGCATGATCCATTTCATGAGCTGCAGGCCCTCGATAACGGCGGGCGTCTGCGTCGGAGCGTTGGCGACATAGCCGGTCAGCGCAAGGATCAGCGGAGCGCCGGACGTGCCGATGGTGATGCCGACCTTGTTCCAGAACGAGGAGACAGTGTTGAGGAAGCCGTCCATGCGGATGCCCTTGGTCTGGTACTCGGTGACCTCGACGGTGTCGGGAACCATGCCGTAGATGATGGACATATTCGCGCCTGCGAAATACTGCAGAACGATGCCGAGTACGTACAGAAGCGTGACGTTGATGGTGTTGCGGAACAGGAAATACTGCGCGACGTACATCACGACCTGCACAGCGTAGGTGATGGCGATGGCCTTGCCCTTATGCTTGAGCTTGTTGCACCAGAACTGGGAGGTGAAGCAGCCGAGCATGGAGGGGATGAGCGTGATGAGCGAGAAGGTCGCCATCGGGTTGACGTCGCCGAGGACGTACTTGAACCAGTAGATGTTGATCGTGCCTGCGCCGTACAGAGCGAAGCCCTGCGCCAGGAACAGGATGCAGACGATCATGAACTCGCGGTTCTTGAAGGAGATGGCCAGAGACTTGAAGATGCCGATCTTTTTGGGCGACGGCTGCGGCGGAACAACTTCCTTCTGGGACTTTGCGCAGAGGATCTGCATCGGGATGCAGAACACGGCGAAGATCACAGCCAGAATAAAATAGCCCATGTTGGGATACTTTGCGGACAGAACCGGCTCGCAGCGGGTGACGAGCTGCACCATGAGCGTGGAGCCGATGTAGGCGAACAGCAGACGCCAGGAGGCAAGAGAGCCGCGTTCGGCAGGATCCTGCGTGACGACGGAGTTCAAGGAGCCGTAGGTCAGGTTGACCATTGTGTAGAACAGAACGACGAGTGCGTACAAAATGACGACATATGCCGTCTTGACGCCGACGGCCCATTCCGGATGCGGCCAGAACAGCAGGGCTGTTGTGATGAACAGCGGAGCCGAGGCGAACATGATCCACGGACGGTAGCGGCCCCAGCGGGAGCGGGTGCGGTCAGCCAGATAGCCGACGATCGGGTCGTTGATCGCGTCCCAGAAGCGGCACAGCAGGAACATCAGAGAGACGGTCGCTGCGGGAATCAGGAAAGTGTCGGTGAGGTAGATCGCAAGGAAGGAGCTGATATAGGACCAGCTGAAGTTGTTTGCCGAGTCGATCATACCGAATGTGCATTTCTTCCATAACGGAAGCTTCACATAATATTGCTTGCTATCGTTTTCCATGCGTAATTTCCTTTCTCTTTCTGGAAAGCGGGTCTGCTTTCCGGGATGGGGGAATGCGCGCTGTTTATTCGACGTCAGGCGTAAACTGAACGAGGGACTTGATCGTCCGGCCGTTCATCTGGGCCTCAAACGCGTCTTCAAACGCTTCCGGCGTAAAGACGCAGTCCATTTCGAGGATCGGGTCCAGATCGAGCGTGTTGACCAGCGCGATGCTGCGCGGGAACGCATACGGAGACTGGAAAACGCCGCCGACGATGCGGATCTCCTTGAAGAAGGCGTTGAGCAGGTTCAGCTTGTAATCATAATCGTGCCGGTAGAGCGCGGCAAAGAATTCCAGCGTGCCGCCCTTGCCGACTAGCTCCTCGATGCCGTCGCAGGCGCGCCAGCTGCCGGAGGCCTCGATCACAACGTCAAAGCCGCGGCCGTCCGTGATCTTCATCGCCTCTTCCTTGCGGTCCTGATTGACCGGGTCGATGGTGTGTACGGCGCCCAGCTTCTTTGCCATCTCGCGCTTCATGGCGATCGGCTCGATGACGGTGATGTTCGTGCCGCCGGAGTGCAGCGCCAGCTGCGTCATGATCATGCCCATGGTGCCGCCGCCGGAGATGGCGACCGACTGGCCGGGCTTGATGCCGATGAGGTCGATGCCGTGCAGGCAGACGGAGATCGGCTCGATCAGCGCGCCCTTTTTCAGGCTGCACGTGTCGGCCAGCTTGTGTACGGACTGCTCGCGCACGACGATATAGTCCGAGAAGGCGGCGCTTGTGCCGGTCATGTTCTCGCAGAACTGCTCCTGGCCGTTGCGGCAGTAGTAGCAGCTTCCGCAGTGCTCATTGTAATAGTAGACGACGCGGTCGCCGACCTTCAGACCCTTACAGGTCGCTGCCGGGCCGAGCTCGGTGATCACGCCGGTCGCCTCGTGGCCGATGGGGGTACCCTCGTCTCCTTCAAACAGGAAGTCCAGCTCCGCACGCTTGAAATGCAGATCGGAGCCGCAGACGCCGCAGTAGGCCACCCGGATCTTGACCTCATCTGCGCGCTTGATCTCCGGTTCCGGCGCTTCGACCATTTTCAGCGTACCGTTTCCAAAATAACGAATGCTGCGCATAGTTGTGTTTCCTCCCTTTCGTCGATCAAGTGTATATGGGATCTTGCTGTTTCCATGATACCGAATCAACCGGGGCTTTGCGCTTTATATTTCAACCTTTTCCCACCCAAAAATACAAAAGCGCGTCAAAATATGCCGGTGGTTTTTGTGCATATTCACAATTTTGCATACGACATTGTGAAAAATGCATGGTGGAAGTGCGAAAATTATACCTTGATGGTTTGAATTTTTGCATTGAATTGTCGGAAGTAAAAATAATATACATATTTGGGGCGAGATTCAGACAGAAACGGAGCAAATCCAACAAAAAGCTTGGCATTGCGGGCGAGCTGTGATAAAATATCTGACATCAGTAAAAAAGCAACGGGAGGCTGTCATGATTCAGGTCCTGATTATTTCATCCCTGTATTCGCAGACGCAGCATCTGCGCCGCATCCTTCTGGGGCAGGCCGGGCACATTCAACTGTGCGGAACGGCGGACAACAGTGTGCTCGGAATGTCGCTGATCGAGTCGCTGCACCCGGACGTTGTGATCATGCCGGTGCATATGACCTTCTGGAACCCGGAGGATCTTATCAATTATCTGCTCCCGCGCGGGATCTGCCCGCGCTTTGTCCTGCTGTCCGACGGGTCGGAGGCGGTCATTGAGGGCGCGGCTGCGGTCAAGGTGCAGCAGCTGCTGCCGGACGCCATGCCCTCGGATGCGATGCTCCTGCACGCGGTCGAGGAGGCCGGACGCCTGCAAAAGCACGAAACGGGCGCAGTCCGGCCCCCGGAAAACGAATATGTCCAGCACAGTCTGGAGGTCATGGAGCTGCTGATGGGCCTTGTGCCGGTCGGCACGGGGTCTGCGCAGCAGCAGTTCGGGCGGCTGCACGTGGGCAGCCAGGACTGCTGGATCCTGCTCGGCTCCCAGCCGGACGGGCAGCCGGGGCCAGGCCTTTCCTCCGACTATGCCGCGCTGGAATCATTTTTTGCGGAGCTGACCGAGCTGCTCCGCCCGCTCGGAAACACGGATATCTGCATTTACCGCGACCAGAACCTGTGCATCCTGCTCGCCGGTGGGCAGGATGCGGAGCCGGACTGGGCGCTCTGGGCGGGGAAGATCAACGCACTGGCCGCGCATCACGCGCTCGGGCAGATGACCTTTGATATTTCCGACGTACCGCTGCCGCTGCCGCAGTGGCACAATCAGTGCCGCCAGCTGCTGGAGCTGCGCAAGCTGCGCTTTTTCTTCTCGCCGCTCTGCCTACAGCCGAAGATGGCGTTTTCCTACCGCGTGCCGGTCACGCAGCAGCTGCTGCACGAAAAGCTTTCGGCGCTTTCGCTGAGTATGCAGGATGCGCGGCAGCTGGAGGCGCTTGCGATCCTGCGGGAGCTGCAGGACATGGTCAGCCACAGTATGTCGGATGAGGTCTGCTCGTTTGTCATGACGCAGCTGACGGTTCAGATGTATTCCCTCAGCAGCAGCTTCGGCGTCGATCTCGCGCTGACCCCGCTGCTGGGCGCGCAGCGGCCGGCGACGGTCGAGGCCATGTTCACCATCTGCCGCGAACAGATGACCGCGCTGTTTTCCAGCATCCGCAATCTGCGCACGACGTCCAACAGCGCCATCGACGAGGTCTGCCGCTTCGTTGCGCAGAACCTTGCTGAGCCGCTGACGCTGACGGTCGCGGCGGAGTATGTCCATATGAACCCGGCCTATCTCAGCCGCGTGTTCAAAAAGGAGACAGGGCAGGCCTTCAACGCCTATGTGAGCGAGCAGCGCATCCGCCGCGCCAAGCAGCTGCTGCAGACGAAAGACCGCATCATTGATATCGCCGGAAACGTCGGCTTTGAAAACTCTAAATATTTCAGTCAGGTATTCAAAAAACGAACGGGCATGACGCCGCAGGAGTACCGCGCGGCCATGCAGAAGGAGGCGGAATTATGATCCGGTCGCTTCGGATGCAGCCGAACCGGAAGCTGTATTTCAAGGAGCTTCCCATGCCGCCCACGCCGGGGCCGGGCGAGGTGCAGGTCAGAATGGCGTTCGCGTCGATCTGCGGCTATGATATGATGATGCTGCGCGGAACCGCGGCGTATCCGCTGAACGGCTATCTGGGGCACGAGGGCTCCGGCGTCGTGACAGCGGTGGGCGAGAATGTCCGCAGCCTTCACCCGGGTGACCGCGTGACGATCAACCCGTATGAGCCGTGCGGCCTGTGCGACGCCTGCCGCAGCAACAGACCGGAATACTGTACGAACCCCAGCTCCGGCTATGCCGATCTGATGACGGAATATCTGAATATCCGCCAGCAGCAGGTCTTCCGCCTGCCGGAGCAGGTGAGCCTGCGGGCTGGAAGCCTGATCGAGCCGCTGATGATGGCCATGCACGCCGTAGGCAAGGCGCGGCTCGGCTACGGCAAGCGGGTCATTCTGCTCGGCTGCGGGGCCATGGGACAGATCATTCTCAAGCTCGTGCGGCAGCACCCGGTCGGACAGATCGTTGTGGTCGAGCCGGTCGCGGAAAAGCGGGAGGCGGCGCTTCGCTTCGGCGCGGACGTTGTGATCGACCCGAATACACAGAGCGTCGTGACCGAGGCGCTGACGCTGAGCGGCGGAATCGGCTACGACGCGGTCATCGAGGCCAGCGGCGACCGGAAATCGGCGGCGATCACCATGAATCTTGTCGCGCGCGGCGGCTCCGTCGTGTTTTTCGGGCTTTACGGGATGGACTATAATCTGGAGCTGAATCTGTTCACGCTCTACTGGAAGGACGCGACGCTCTCCGCCGTCTGCGTGCCGAGCGGACAGTTCCCGGCGGCCATCGCCATGGCCGGCCAGCTGAAGCTGGAGGAGGTCATTTCCCGCGAGCTGTCGTTTTCCAAGGGGATCGAGGCATTCCGCGAAAAATCCAGCGGCCGCGAGGCCAAGGTCATGCTGCGCTTTGAACAGGAGGGATCCATATGCTGACACTTGCACCATTTACATTCTGCGCCAATAACGTTCCGGGCACGGACCCGATCCGCGCCATGGACATGGCCCGCCGCTGCGGGTTCCATACGATCGAGCTGTCCGCCATCGACGGCATCAGCGAGCAGATCGTCACAGAGCGCGTTTCACCGGAATACGTTATGCAGATCGAGCGGGAGCTGCAGAAGCGCGATCTGCAATGCACCGCGCTGTCGGCGCACTGCGACATGACGGACGAGGCGCAGTTCGCGCGTCTGCTGAAAAAGATCGAATTTGCCGGGCAGATCGGCGCGCAGCTCGTCAATACGCGCTGCGGCCCGAAGGCACGGTACGCCGTGTTTGAGGAGCACGTCAAGCGGGCGGCCGAGGCTGCTGACCGCTATGGCCTGCGGCTGGGGCTGGAATCCTACGGCGATATCGTCGGCCCGGCAAGCGAATGCGGCGGCGTGTTCGCGGAGCTGGATCTGCCGCACGTCCAATATACCTATGACCCGGGAAATACCTACCGCTTCTGCCGGGGCGAGATCCGGCTGGACGAGGATCTGCAGAACGCCTCCGTGCCGGTCGCGTATCTGCACATGAAGGACGGCAGCATCCACGACGGCTATATCTGGAACGAGCCGATCGGGCAGGGCGTGTTCCCATATCCGGCCATGCTTGCCGCGCTGGAACGGCAGGGCGGAACGCTTGGCTGCGCGCTGGAAATGCCTATGAGCTTCTGCGTCAGCGTGCGGGATCTGTCCTTCCGCTTCCTGGAGCCGTCGGACGAGCAGCTTTACGCACAGATCATGCAGTCGGTCGAATATGTAAAGACGCTTGCTCATGTAACAATGTAAAAAAACAGCTGCCTGCAGGCCCGAAGCGCCGCAGACAGCTGCTTTTATGGTTTTTAGGAATACAGCAGCTCTTTGACAGACTGATGCGCAGCGCCTTGCCCATGCGGGGCAGGCGCTGCGCATATCATTTTGTTCGTTATCCGTTCAGAACTCGCAGATGCGCGTGAGCAGGACGAGGCACTGCTCGAGCGTCATGCCCTTTTTCGGCTCAAAGCCCTTCGTTGTGCCGTTCATCAGATCATACTGCGTCATCATCGCGACGGCCTCTCTGGCCCAGTCGGAAATGGAGGCGCTGTCGGGATAGCGGTCGAGCATCGACATATCAGCCTCAAAGACCACGTTCGACTGCCGCAGAAGACGCAGCAGCACCGTCGCGGCCATCTGGCGCGTGACCCTGGAGGTCGTGTCAAAGCTGCCGTCGGCGTTCGGCTGCATTACGCCGAGCTGCTGCACAACGGCGACCGGATCGGATACGTCCTCGACCAGTCCGAGCGTTCGCGCGGTGTTCGCCGCGAGGCGGGCAAGGGTCATGCGGGTGATGGCGGACTGG
>ERZ791753.995-NODE-995-length-20826-cov-10.807809_pt1 | contig 20826 bp, 19 predicted proteins | sample MGYA00509951_ERZ791753 | MGnify/ENA primary metagenome ERZ791753 (study PRJEB30046, sample SAMN00792026) | human gut metagenome | study: EMG produced TPA metagenomics assembly of the A metagenome-wide association study of gut microbiota in type 2... | reverse complement strand
CAAGCACCTTAAAATCACCATCATACACTAAATCAGTAAGTTGGCAGCATTACCTGGCGATATAGTCTCATACGAACCAATGGAACAAGTTAATCGCTTTTTACTAGCACACCACCTAAATGACAATAAGCAAGAGTCAGAACAATACAGTAAAGGCTTAGTTCACTACTTTTCATTCTTATTAGAATTACAGCGCTTGTGGGACTCTGAATACGACGAAGACCTTTACGAAGAATTTATTGATCTGCCTAGACCTAGCTGGGATAAATTCCCATTTAGAAAAAGTGATAAAGCTACGTACCAATACCGAGAGGCTCTAATAAAGGCTGTACTTGAGCCTGACACCCCAAACCATGCGATAGCCAGAACTACAGCAATTGCATATATGGGTGCTGTAGTTAAGTTTTACTCTTTCCACATCAGAAATGGCTACAAGTTTAACAATCCTCCCTTTGAGCACGAGGTTGTTTCTATACAATATCAGGGAGGCAGTACAAGCATCGGTGCCTACTTGAGTAAAGATATACACACAACAGATCTGCGGTTGAATTTAGGAAAATCTAAACGTAATGACGGTGGCGCACTATCATCAGCTAGACGAGATTTAAAACCCCTAACAAATAAAGAATGGCTTGCCGTAGAGGATATTCTCACCAATACACGTCGAGTTATCAAAAAAGTTGCTGGTGAAACAACTACTTCCAACTTATCAATTGAATATTGCCTGTTCTTTCTTGTCGCACGATACACAGGGCTTAGAAAGGAAGAAGTGGCTAGCCTTCACAAAGGTCAAGTGGCAAAGCCTGGTGAAGATAAGAAAGCAATGAAGCTTGGTGTTGGCGGTCAATACGGCTCATTAACAAAAACCGCTGGATCAGGTAATAAATCTAGGCAAACAATCATCCCCACCCGAATTATGCACCTTTTGTACGAATACACTAGAAGTGATAGATATAAGAAGCGTATCTCGAAATTCAAAGAACATTGTGAACTTAAGCGTCAAAAAGGCGAACTAGGATACTTTGATGGGGAGGATGGAGTAGATGATACAAAAGAGTATTTATTCATTAGCCAAACTGGTGTCCCACTTTTCACTAAACTTCCCGAGGCCAACGCCAGATGGAATGAAATTAGAGCCACTGTAAATATATTGTCTGGGTTTAACCTAACAGCAACTATACACAATCTTAGAGCTACATTTGCGGTATCACTTTTTAGGCTCCTTTTGAGGCGTGTAACTCCTGACAAAGCACTTGCTTTAGTGAGTGAGTGCCTTGGGCACGGTGAAGAGTCCGTAACGTTAATATACCTTAAAATCGCTCAAGACGAACCTACAGGCGATGAAATTTATGAAGATATCCTTGAATTTATAGGTGCATTTGAAGATGCTGATATAAGTGGTATGGAGAGCCAATAATGCCAAAACATAATACCAGAAAGAGAAAATATCTACTTCCAGGTAAAAACTTAATAAAAGGCAAGGCCGAAGTTAAAACCTTACATTTAGCCGATATGGTTATATGTGTAAACGGCAGTATTCTTCGTTTTGAAAGGTTTGCTTTTAAATCCTGTCCAGTATTGTTTCGAGGTTTCAGAAAGGTTGAAACTAGTCAGTTCACTGACATGAAACGAAGCAGTTTTGTGCGTCAAATATACTCTTTGCTAAGTGAGAACGTCACCTCTACCACAGCCTCTAGATATGAAACGCTAATAAAATACGTTAGGTGGGTGGATGATAGTAACGACACTGAATTAATCGATAAAGACATGTTTCACTGGGAACTAATTGATGGATTCATGACATGGTGTGGGAGGCAAAACAGTAAGGGATTACTTTCTCGACCTGTCTGGGGGAGGCACAGAACAAATATTTCATGGCTTTTAAAGCAATTAAATAGGACGCAGGATACCAAAAGACTTCCTAAAATATCAAATGTTTCAGGACACACGACACCCCACAAAAGTCTTGATATTGAGAGAGAATTAAAACCGATCACAAAAAGGTTGTTTAACTCGTACTTTAAGCTTTTAGAACACTATAATGCTGGCACAATGCCTGAAAAACATCCGCTTTATGATAAAGAATTGCTAGAACTAATAGCCCAAAAAAAAGGGATAAAAGGCAGTGACAGAGTTGCCCATTTTGCTGCGTTTTCAAGAGCAGTACAACCCAGCTCAGGGCATAAAAACAACCCCATCACAAAAATAGCAATGATGCTGTGCTATTTGTTTACGGGAATGAATACAACGCCTTTAGCTAAGATGAAAATTTCAGACGTTAATTTCAAAGAGGTGCAGGGTGGAAAGTACATTCTGGATTCCGTGAAAGGTAGAGCTCAACACCAAGAGCAAGATAACGCACTTGGTTTCAGTAAACACGCAAAGGACTTCATTGAAAGCTGGTTAAATGTAGCTAAAAGCATGGCAAATGGTGATAGCAACAGCCCTCTCTTCCCCTACTATAGTAAAGATGGTCAGATAAAGCTTTACTCTGAAATAGGTAGTTCCCCCCATGCAAGCATCAACAAACTATTGACCAGACTGGACTTCCCTAAAATAACCCCTTCAATACTCAGAAAAACCAAAATGGACACTCTGTTTCAAGCAACAGAGTCTGTTTATCTTGTTGCAATGTCGGCAAACAACAGCATTAAAGTTGTTTCATCACAGTATTTACATGGGACATCTGGAGAGCACGAAAAAAAATTAAATGCGGCAATGGATGCTAAATTTTCCAACGCTAAAGGCGTTGATATCAACACCGCAGTTGAAGAGGCTAAATACAAACATTCAAACATTCTTGATCATTATGAGTATGAAGCACTGAGAGAGGGCTCTAACAGGTCTCATGAAGCAAGAACCCCTACAGGGATACGTTGTAATGATAATAAACAAGGTGCTGTAAAAACCATAAATAAAATGCTAGAGCGTATCGGAGTTGAAATGAATTCTGATGAAGAAGCTTGCACCAGCTTTCTTGATTGCTTTGAGTGTGAGCACCATTCATTGGTCTCTGATGTAACAGATATATGGCTAATGATGTCATTCAAGGAAACATTACAAGAGCTTGAAGTAACACCTGCAATTAACTCAATGCCACCTAAGAAAATGAATACACTATTAAACACCATTGAAACTATTCTAGGAGGATTTAGAGATAAATCTCCAGAAAATTATAAGCAAGCCTATGAGCTACAAAAACAAACATCACACCCCTTGTATTCGAATATCTACAGTCTAAATGATCTGCATGAGGTGTTTTCATGATCTCAGTATTAAAACATAATTTAGCTTCAGTACCAGATTATGACGAAAACATACCAGTAAGTAGTTACAGTGATGGCAGTGTTGAAAGCTACATTTTTGATAAAAAGTGGAAGTTTAGCGGCGCTATTCAAGTAGGCGTTGGTGGTCTAACAGATATCTCTTTTTCACGGATTGACATGAAATACCGCAAGTACATTCAGTCCACACTCGCATACATCATGGATGAATATAAACAAAAGAACAAAACGCATCCAACTATCGGACAACTTCAACACTGGAAGAATGGGCTGAAATATATTGTTCAAAGCCTTGGCGAGTGTAACTGGAACCTTCTATCAGACGACAGAATATTCAAGCAATTCAAGAAATCTTTCAGTGAGCTAGCAATTAAAAGGAGCCTTTCTCAAACACTAATCAACAATGTAGTAACCACTTTTGGTCTGCTAAATAGCCTGAACCTGTGCCATAGGATTGTAACGATAAAAAGCTTAAACATACAAAGTATAAAGCCAACCAAGCAATACATTGCAATTCCAACGAATATCTACCAACAAATACTTAATGATGCTATCTCAACAGTAGAGTCACTGCACCCCCATCGTCATGAAATATCGGCTCTTATGAACCGAATTCAGACTATATACGACGAAGAAAAAAATCGAAAAGACAGATCGTCTTCTCTAGGCCAGATAAACGACAGGACTCGTAATAGAATTCGGAAGATAGGTCATAACATTCCTGATTTTAAGCTTACTCGTGACGGCACAAACATTTCTAATATTCTGACTCCCTGTGCGATAGTTTTACTGGCATTTAGCGGTGTAAGAGTTGGAGAGTTAAATAGCTTTACTAAAGATAGTTACGAAGAAAGGGAAGGAGAACACGGCGATAACATATGCTTTTTGAAAGGTGAAACTACTAAAACAGTCAATGGTATTCCTAAAAAAGAAGTATGGCAAACACACCGCATATCTAAAGATGCACTTGAGTTAGCCTATGACTGCACAGCATATCTTCGCACAACCTACATAGATGATGTGAACAAGCAATACACTGAACAAAAGATCAATTTAGATGAGTACAAAAAAACCTTACGGGTGCTAGAGTCTGTATTTCTGCCAGTAACACTAGGAGGCTCTAAAAAGACCAACTACAGCTCAACGGCTGCACGCTCAAAAAACCTCAAATCTTATTTGGAACAACTAAATATTAAAGCAACAAAAGAAGATGTTGATTCATTCAATACCCTTAACCCTTCATGGCACGGAGAACTCAAAGAAGGTCAATTCTTACCTAAGATCAGTGCTCATGACTTTAGACGAACATTCGCAGTATTCTTTAAGCGTTATGGATTTGGAACAACGTCAACAATCAAGTTTCAATATAAACACAGAAATATAAACATGTCCGAATATTACGGCAAAAACGCCCAACTTCAGTACTTCGAAGATGTCTTGTTAGACTCTGACTTAATCCAACTATTGCATGAAGAAGGGGTTAACATTGCAGTCGATATGTTTGATGAAATATACAACGATTCAGAAACGCTAAGTGGGCTAGGTGGAGAACGAATAGCCAAGGATAAGTTTGAAAAACTACGCTCTGGAGACAGGGTATATATGACGCGGACTGAAATTGAGTCCCTAGTTCGCAATGGCACGCTTTCTATTGTCAAGCTACCTACAGGCGGATACTGCACTAATTCGTCTTGCAGTAGAGTATGTGGTATTGGCGAGTTCTCCGCTGAAATTAAACCATGCGAACATCAGATAATCACAGACAAGGAGGCCAAAAGAACTCAACGTCAAAATAAGCGGTTAATAAATACATTTCGAGATTTGAATAATGGCGACCCTATGATGAAAAGTATACTTATCGGAGTTAAGCAAAAGATAAAAATAAATGAGTCATTGATTATCAACCATGGAATTAAAGTCACAGCCTTTGAGGATAATATCAAAGGCATAATCGCAACCAGTAGAGGTTAATATGAGAAAATCAGGAAAAGCATTAGCGAGATTGCGAGCAGCTTTAGAACGCCTAATTTCGGGCAAGCCACAAAATGTTTCACCTTCAGGTAAATTAACCCTTAATAAAATAAATAACGAAGCTGGACTTGGTAACAGTTACATACACAAATTTAAAGATTTTATTGAAAATGAAGCAAACCCAGCCATTGAGTCGTTTAACGCTAATTACGATCCCGTCAAAGCGAAACTATTACAAAACAAGCAGAATCTAACTGAGAAAGAAAAGCATAAAGCCAGAATGAAGAAAGAAGTCAAACTTAAAGAGCAATACCGCCAAGAGCGAGATGATCTAAAAACTATAAACAAAGAATTAGAAACACAAATTAGTTCTTTGATGTTCAGGCTGTATGAATTACAAGAACAACTTAATGTACAAAATGTTGTGAAGATCTCTCAATAACTATTGCCTTAATGTCGGTGGACAATAAGATCGTGACTCTGACACCAATGTCTGAAACTTTTACATTAAAGATTAAAACTTTCCGGGGTTCATTTGGCTGGTTCTTTTGTGTTTGGACTGCCATTTTATAAAACACGTTTCTGGACAATTTCGAGTTAGAGCTGGTGTTCAAAATTGAATTCTTCGCATAAGCAAAATTTAGAAAAAACAATGTTAGAATCCACCACAATCGCTAATGATATTTCAGGCTTTTGCTTAGATCTGTTCCATTCTGACAACTGCAACGTTGGCTATTCCAAGTCCTGTTAGAGTTTCACCGTGTACTTTCTCATCATCAGGGTCATAAAAAGTTACAACCCATTTAGCATCAGGTCTGACTGATTGCTCCAACTTCTTGAAGTAGGGTAAATCTACGTCAGCTAATGAGTGACCGAGAACATATACTTCATCAATATTGCCGAGCTTTGCAAAGAAGTCTTCATTGTTTTTTATGATCTGGTCTGTTCCCTTGAAAGTTGCTGAGAAATACTGATTGACCGCATCCTTACCACGCTCGAATGAGTAGTCATATTGATCAGATTGATATTCCATCCAACGTTCTAAATCTTCATCACTCAATCCTGATGGTGGTTCGGCAGGTTTCTCTTTGAAATTTTCAGGATCAACACCATGACCGAGAATTAACTCATCAATATGTTCATCGGCTTTCCCGTGAATGAATAGCACGTTCTTATCGGGGATTGCGTAGTATTGAGAAAGCGTATCTGTGTAGTTGAATGTGAGGTAAACAGCGTCTCTATCAATGTTTACTGATCGGCTGTGATCAAACTGAGGAAACTGTACAGCCAAAATGAACTCTTTGAATGCTTTATACAGTTCAGTGGTTAGAAGGCCAAGTATTCGCTCCATCTCAATTTCAAGCGTGTATCGGTCTCTGTCTCGAAAGTCATCTGAAGAATAGTTTGGCATTGCATCCATGTTTGCTTCCAAAACTGAATCTTTATCAAGCAGTGACATACTCGTTTCAAATTCAGACCATAAAGGGTCTGACATTGTTGTTGGAAAATCTGGGTCTAAGTCAGCAAACCCGTAATAGTCGAGCAATAGCTCATAAGTTTCCCAGTAGTTATTTTTGAGATAAAGCCCAAAAGATGTATACCTAGTGTCAAGGCCATGATGAACATCAAAGCCATTACCTATTACATATAGCTTCATGTCATTCACCGTTGATATCTAGTTCTTTGAAGCTAATGACTTCAGAGTCATTATCAGTCAGCTCAAAATATGTATCTTGGAAGTAAAACTCTTCAATGTATGCGTTAGCTTTTAATCCATCGGTATAGGCAAGTGTTATGTGGGCAGTGTATGTTTCTTTGTGTTTTACTGTTGACTCATTACTCAAGACGAATACATATTGCTTGTCTTCAGGGTCCCAAGGTGAACGGTCATAATCTGAGAATCGATAATCTGCCGTAACAACCACCTCAAATTCTACTTCGTATTCAGCCCACTCGGCATCGACATTCTGTAAGTTTTTCTTCCCAACATTCACCGAGTTGATTTCTATAGAATTGATAGTCTCATCGAAAGGATCTGCGTTTTCATAGTTGAACTCGCCATCTTCGAGAGCTTGCAGGGCATCCGCTTTGATTTGTTCTAGGAGTTGTTCGAATATTTCATCAGCAAATTTGGCTGGTTCTTCGTACGCTTTGTCGCTTCGAACAATCAAGTCAATTAGGTCATCGACATTTTCAAGATGAATGAAGTTATCTTCTTTCTCACAGAGTGATTTCATATCGCCGTCGTCACTAACGATATAGGCTGAATATCCTCTAGCCAAGCTCACCTGTTTAATAGCTTCTAGCGCAAATGCATCAGGAAACTCGTGCTTTTTTGATTCTTTGCCAAAAGGAGGAAGGTTGTTGAAGTAAGCATCAAATACAACTTGAGGGTTAACAGTGCTTACATCAATTGTTTCGACGTAGCCGTTTTCGACGAAATCATCAAATTTTTCACTGATAACAGCATAAATATCATCACCTTTAATCTTGGTGAAGATGCCATGACAATCAAGGTCGGGGGTGTTTCTTAGGAACATCGCATCTCTTTGCATCTTCTTTATCATAGAAGCTGCTTCTTCAGATTTGTGTTTGAGATGGGAGTCGATCTCTTTCCTTGTCACATCAGTAATGAGCAAGTGGATTTTCTCATCCTCAATTAGTTCTTGAAGACGACCAAGAGCGTGTTGCCCAAATTGATAGTTTTTCTTTTCAAAAGCGCTTGTATCGATAAAAACTAGCCTTGTCTGTAATTCCATAATCAATACCTTGAACACATGGTGTAAATTGTCATCAAATAAATTGATAAAACAATTAAGTGGATAACCAACTAATAGCATATTGGCTCATTACAAAAATTCGGGCAAGTAACGAGTTAGCAAGGTGTGATGAGGGATAGCTTTAAATGTTTTGGGGGCAAAGGCGTGTTGGCCTAGATCACAAGTTTGCGGAGACCAGCTTCAGCACGTCCTAGGATAAAAGTTACTTCGAGGTTCAGTTCTTCTATTTGTCTTCGGATAATGCCTAGCAATACAACTGGCTAGAGATCCTCATCGTTCAAATCTAACTAAGTGACAAAACCCAGCGTATCACTTCACTTCAAATCAAAAAAGAAGTTGAAGAATTGAAGAACTATCACTATCATTTTTGCCATTCTTCATAATATTTTCAATTGGTTAGAAGGCGATTAGAGAATGAGAAACGTTGTTAGTGACGATAAAATCAGTGATTTTCGAGACTTAGTTAACTCAAACTCTAGCTTTGTGTATCAAATATACAAAGATAAAGGTGGTAAGAATCTTTTTAACCTCGTTTGCTCTGCTATGGATTGGATCTCTGTCTCTGTTCGCCACTTAGAAAATGCGCCTGAGTTTGACAAGAACATAGATAGTAGATGTATGCAGGTCTACTCTCTGATCTCTTCAATAGACCTTATTTTCGAGTCAATAAAACAACTCCATCGAGTGTTTATAACTGATAAGAAAGATCCGTTTTATGGTGAAAAGAAATGTTTCAAAGATCGCCTCTTCGCTAATGAAGATGATAATAATTATTTTAAAACTATCAGGGCGTGTTTCGGTGCTCACCCCGTAAATCTGAATCAAGAAAACTCAAAGCGTTTCGCAAGTTGGCCATTTCAAAGTCATTTCAACACTGGCGATTTGAGTGTTCATTTGTACAGTCGAGATGTGGGTAAAGAAGACCTAACGTTAAACCTCAATATCAATGAGCTGTTGGAATTTCTCAGAATTCGATATGAGTATCTTGATGTTATTGCTGATAGGATTGAAACGCTGTTTGTTGAGTATCAACACAAACTTTCAAAAGAAAAAATTGAGACTAAATTAGATCCTTTAGAACAACTCTATGTTCTTCGTACTGAGTCAGAAAAACGATTAGATAACGATTACTATAACGGGGAGATTGACGACCTGATTATGATTTTTGAAGCGGAAGTAACTGACGCTGACCTTGTACCATTGGCTGATAAGTATAAAGAATCCCTCCTACCTCTGATTGAAGAGATTAAGACGAACCTTCAAGAAATGAACATCGTTGACCTAGCAAACGATAGTGAGCTGAGAATAAGATCTGAACTTGATAAAGAGTTACGTTATGAACTTGGTAAGTTCTACACTTGGGTTCACGGTGGCAGGTACGATCCGCTACTTGAATACTATTTTGAAAGGTTTAACGCTTCTACTGACGGTAAGTTCAAGTTCACCAAAACTGATGACATCAAACTTACGTTTCTTAAAGCAAAGCTCATGCTAACTGAATAGTGTGAACAAATTGGCTCAGCTTTTATCTTTTGCTGTTCATTACTTTTTGTATATCAAAGTTACCTCAACATCACTGTTTGAACTTTGGGTTGTAACTCATAATGGGGCAAAAGTGTGTTTCAAACTTTGTTGGCACACTTATCTAAGATAGCCATGTTGATAAAGCATAAGTTTAGATCTTTATTGTCACAATCACCACTCGACGACTACGAACCAATCTGGCATGCGAGACTGAGAAGTTTTAGACATTAATGTTATGCCACACTTAATTGTTGAGAATTAATGAGCCCCATATTAAAAAATTCTCAACTTATTGCTTCATATCGGTGAGAATTACACAAATCAGGCTACAGGCTTTGTTCAGAAAGGTTTTTCATAACATTTTAGGGTGTAAAACGTGTAACGGTGAATAACGATGGCTGTGTGATCGCGCGCAGCCCGGAGGCAAAAGCCCTTGGCATCAGAATGGGGCAGCCCTGGTTTCAGGTGAGACAAATGCGCCTGGAGAAGAAAATACATGTATTTTCCAGCAATTATGCGCTGTACCACAGCATGAGCCAACGGGTTATGGCTGTTCTGGAGTCGCTTTCTCCCGCAGTTGAGCCCTACTCAATTGATGAAATGTTCATTGATTTGCGGGGGATAAATCATTGCATCTCTCCGGAGATTTTTGGTCATCAGCTCAGGGAACAGGTAAAGAGCTGGACAGGACTCACCATGGGGGTGGGCATTGCGCCTACAAAAACGCTGGCTAAAAGTGCCCAGTGGGCAACAAAGCAATGGCCACAGTTTTCCGGTGTGGTCGCGCTGACGGCAGAAAACCGTAATCGGATCTTGAAGCTACTGGGGTTGCAGCCAGTTGGTGAGGTCTGGGGAGTAGGACGCAGACTGACGGAAAAGCTGAATGCGCTGGGTATTAACACAGCACTGCAGCTGGCGCAGGCTAACACGGCATTCATCCGGAAAAACTTCAGCGTCATTCTTGAGCGTACGGTACGCGAACTCAACGGCGAGTCCTGCATATCTCTGGAAGAAGCACCGCCGGCAAAACAGCAGATTGTCTGTAGTCGCAGTTTTGGTGAACGAATCACAGACAAAGATGCCATGCACCAGGCTGTTGTTCAGTATGCAGAGCGGGCCGCAGAGAAACTACGTGGGGAGCGTCAGTATTGCCGGCAGGTGACGACATTTGTACGGACATCCCCCTTTGCAGTAAAAGAACCCTGTTACAGCAATGCCGCTGTGGAAAAGCTTCCATTGCCCACACAGGACAGCCGGGACATTATTGCCGCAGCATGCAGAGCGTTAAACCATGTCTGGCGTGAAGGGTACCGCTATATGAAGGCAGGTGTCATGCTGGCTGATTTCACACCATCGGGTATAGCGCAGCCGGGATTATTTGATGAAATCCAGCCCCGTAAAAACAGTGAAAAGTTAATGAAAACACTCGATGAACTGAACCAGTCGGGAAAAGGGAAAGTGTGGTTTGCGGGGCGAGGAACCGCCCCTGAATGGCAAATGAAACGGGAAATGCTTTCTCCTGCGTATACCACCAGATGGACAGATTTGCCAGTAGCCCAGTTATGAATATGTAATCCACCCATAATATTGTTATCTTGTTATCTTGTTATCTTGTTATCTTAATTAATCCATAAATCAAATACTTAACAAGTTATTAAGTTGTTAACATAACAAAAATAATTGCATGGTTCGCGTTCAGATGGCAATATTAAGTTGTTAACTTAACAGCTTAATATGAGGCTATAATGATAATAGTATTAGGTAGTCAAAAGGGTGGGGTAGGTAAAAGTACACTGGCGGTATCTATAGCTGCGTATCTGATGTCACTAGGCAATAGAGTGATTATTGTCGACGCAGATGACCAGAAATCAGTATTAACCTGGTACAACAATCGCCCTGAAGATCTCCCTCATATTCCGGTTACAGGCGCGACAGGTAACATCAAAGCCATGTTAAAGGAACACGAAAAATCCTATGATTTTGTTATTGCAGACTGTGCTGGCCGTGATAGCGCAGAAATGCGTAGTGGATTGATGGCCGCAGATGTATTCATTTCTCCTTTGCGCCCATCTCAGATGGACCTGGATGTTGTGCCTCATACATGCTCCGTTTTTACAGCAGCAAAAGATTTTAATGAGGATGTTCGGGGATATCTCGTTTTAAACATGACGCCCACAAATATGTTTGTTAATGAAGCCAATGAGGCAGCTGAAGTACTTAAGGATTACCCTGAAATGCATCTGGCAAACTCCCGGGTATGTGATCGTAAAGCACATCGAGATGCTTGGGCCGAATCAATGACAATTTTTGAAACGCAAAATGATAAAGCCCAGCAAGAAATCGAAGCGTTAGTGAAAGAGGTTATTCTGTGAGAAATAGAGCAAACACTTCACCTCGTGACGAGGCAGCATTTATTAACGGTGGCACGGCTGGCCTTGATAATACCAAAAAGTCATCAGATAAATCATCGGTTGTAAGCAAAGCAAAACCAGTGAGTATTTCTTTTTTTGAAGAAAACCTAAAAGACATTGATGCCCTTATAACGGCTGAGATGGTTTCAGGTAAAGGCAGAGTGAATCGTTCTGATGTTGTCAGGGCGGCGGTAGAAGCACTTAAAACACTATCAAAAACAGAGGTATCACGATTGATAGCAGAAGTAAAACAAAGATAACACCTTGTTATCTTGTTATCTTGTTATCTTGTTATCTTGTTATCTTGTTATCTTGTTATCTTCAATGTATTTTAGGATGACCTATGTTGAATAGAACCTAAAACAAAACAAATATTAATAGGGGTCCGCTTGGAAAAGCGGAAATTTTCCCACGCTAAGAGAATTGAGTTGAACGAGTGGTTACATCCAGGCCAGCTAACTCACTGAACCCCGTACAGGGTCAGACATTCGGTATCTCCTTCATCCTCTGAGGAAAACAAATGAATTAACTGCTTACGTATATGGATACATATACAGTATTAATTTATTAAGGAGAAAATGGCATGTCAAGATTTAATGATAGTGATTATCATTAACATGAAGTAATGTTACACCGTTCAGAAAGCCTGCTGACGCTGTGGCAGCATCACAGTCTGAGTATTCTCTGGTGCAATACAAAAACCGGACTTTCCCGTAACAACAGACAATGTTACGGGAAAAGTTACAGAACTGAGCCACAAAATATCTCAGTACCTGAGATGCATAAAAACACCGTACATATGTTTCTCAAAAGGGGGATGATCGTTATCCAGCCATTTCGGTGGATCGGTATGCAGAACACCAATCTGCTTCATGCCGGTATGCTGCCTGGATTTTCTCGCGCAGTAATCACTGTCTTCATATCCCATCGTTTCGATGACCACTCTGGCCGTCTTTCCGTCAGGAGCCCTTGCTGTGACAATGAAATCCGGCAGGACATATTTCTTTTCACCATTAACATAAACTTCTGTATCAAACAGGGGCCTTTCCAGACTTAATTCCGGCGTACCTGGCTTTCTTTTAAGCCAGCTGGCCACATTCAGGGGTTCCGTGGGCATTTCTGCGATAACACACGCTAAGGAAAAGTGAAGTTCTTTGGATTGAAGCGATTAGTACGAAGTGGCCTGTATCGTTCAAGGGGATGGTCAATTTCGTTCCACAGGTAATCTCCAGTGAGTGAGATATGACCCCATGGTAGTGGTGATACACTGGACAAGAGCTCTTCCGGTATAATGATCCCCTGGCTGCGAATGTAATCAACAGCCCGACTGAGATAGACCGTGTTCCACAGAATTATTGCATTAACAACAAGGTTGAGGCCCGATGCCCTGTGAGCCATTGTCTCGGCAGCCCTGTTCCGGAATTCGCCCAGTTGGTGAAGAAAAATAGCGCGGGCAAGTGCATGGCGGCTTTCGCCTTTGTTGAGGATTGCGTGTGATCTGCGACGTAACCGAGTGTCAAGCAACCAGTCACAGATAAAAATTGAGCGTTCAATACGTCCCATTTCACGCAGGGCCAGATTGAGCCTGTTTTGTCTCGGAGATGCTGCCAGCTTTTTCAGTATTACCGATGGTGGTACCAGACCAGCGCCGATCGAGGCCTTAAGCCGCAGAACTTCATCCCAGTGCTGTTCTATTACTTCCATTTTGGCCTTTCCGGCGATCAGGGCAAGAACGTCATTTGCATGTTTTTGCTCATTTGTTCTGGCACTGACGTTATTTCTCGCCGAATTTACCGCAGATTCAGCAAAGGTGATTTTATTGTAACTGCAACACCTACCAGATGACGGAAAACGGGTGAACGGCTTAGAGTACGATTTTTCCATTTCGTGATCTTCACCTCAGAACCCCACCATCGATGATAAGAATGATTATCACTCGCATTGACAATTAGAAATAAGTAGTTATATTTTTCATGGTTATTGAGCAATTGGTAACCAATGTAGGTTGTAGGTGTTTCATTTTCATTAAGGAATATGTATGAAAAAACAATCTAAAGAAGTGAAAACCTCTGGCTCTGAACATCGTGAAATTATGATAGAAATTGATGCCTCGAAATCGACGAACGGTACCGGTGGAGGCTCCATCATTGAAGGGTCATACACTGTCTATCGCTGCGATGGCGGAAGTGTCCCCTCGCGTCCTTTTGGCCCCCCATTCTGTCCTTAAATTTAAAGGCTGGCCATGATTGAAATATTCACTTCTCTCAAACGAGAGCAATGAATCCGATAATACAGGTATATTCGATAAAAAGGACGTCTTTTGTGGCGTCCTTACCTTAAGGAGATTATTACGAATGTCTTTAGGGGATAAATTTACATCTGGATACCGTGGGATTAATGCCTTCAATAGTGGCGTGATAAAACTTCTTGTTGCCAGAGAAAATGACTGGATTGAAGAAAAACTTAGTGCCATTTTAACTCAATCACCTCGTATTGATTTCGAACCACTCATTGCGAGTATAGTTTTTGGGCGTACTGAGGGGAAAACTTCATTATTTAAAAATGTGGAATGTATTGTTCCTGGTTGCAGTTTTAAAATTGACCACACGCACAATGGTGCATCCGTAAGTGAATATATTGACTGGAATGCAATTTCATATAAGACATTACCGCACGACCCGGCAGAGATTCTTTTTCAGTCTGTATCTGAAGTCGTCAACAGAAATCAAGGCGGATACTTTGTTGTGCGCCTGTCTGGTGGCATGGACTCTACTGGCATTCTTCTCTCACTAATGGAGGCAGTTGATGTAAGCAGAATTATTGCCATAACTTATCGGTACCTTATGGGGACAAGCAATCAAGATGAAGTATCAGCAAGGCATTTATGTAAAATATTTGGAATCAGGCAAATAATAATTGATTTTGAACCTCATTCATTATTTCATAGGCTTCCTTCACCAGTGCCTCCTGTTCTAAATATGAGAACAATAAATTTTAAAGTTTATGAAGAGGAAAGAAAGCGTATCGGAAGTATCTGTGGAGATAATTATACCCTATTTGATGGGCATGGGGGGGACCATGTATTTTGTGAGAAAATCCCGTTTGGAATAATAAAAGAGTTATTTTTCCATGGGAGTTTGTTAACCTCATGCCGTAAGTTATTACAGATAGCTCGCCTTCATGGCATAAATATGAAAGATGTCTTATTTATGCATACTAATAGTATGCATTATCTTATAACTGAAGCACAGTGTTATTTTTCCAAAGATGTTATAAAAAACCTTCACTATGACAGAAAAACAGTAAGTGAAGAAAGAAAGTCAGCCCTTCAGGAGGCTATTATTGATAATGGGACGAGCCTGACGCTGAGTCTTACGGAAAACGATATATTCCCTTTTACAGACCAGAGGATGATAGGCTATGGTCTGAAACTCAGAGTTGAGGAGTCATTTGATACTACATCAAAACGACTTCAATACAGAAAAGCGATTAATGACAGATATAAATTTGTATTTACCAGAAAAGATAAGGGGCATATAACAGGTGCATATCAGTCGGCCCTTAGTGTTAATAAGGACCGTGTTATTAATCTTCTGCGCCATGGGCAGTTCGCGACACACGGTTTGTTAAACCTGGAGGGGGTAGAGCGAGCAATAGAAACAAGTTCTCATGGCATCGGTGGAGTCAGTTTTATTCTTATGAAATTAATTGCTGCAGAACTTATCTTTGAAGGATATTTATAATGACTTCATTCTACTTTAAGCCGAATATACATCATGTCAATATTAATAATGAAATAACTATCCTTGATGAGATATCTGATCGTTATATCCTTCTTTCAGAAAAGCAATCAATTCTCTTAAAAGAGTATATGAGTGATGGTTCTCATAATTATGTCGGTGATACAATGAACCTGGAAGGTATAATTTCTAAGGAGTCGGGTACTCCTTTGGCAAAGAGTACTCCGTCTCCTCAGGGGGTTGGTATATTGACCTGGAACAGTTATGTCAGCACTCGGTTGGGTATTGCCAGTTTTTTTTATATCTCTGAAGCAATAATGAGAATGATTCTTGTCCGAAAACGTCTCCAGTCAAAGGGTTTTCACCATTGCCTTGAGCATTGTCGTTGTGCGCTTAGCCAGAAGAGTTTTCCGTACATTTCCCTGAAAGATAAATTAATTATTGGGCAGAAGTTGAGCCAGAGTATTAAAATTGCGGCACCGTTTATCCCGGGCAAGGTTAAATGCCTTGAGTTTTCACTTGTTTTGTTCGACATGTTAGTGTCAAGAAAAATCAGTCCCACATTATTTATTGGATTCCAGCGCTATGATTTTCTTTCTCATGCATGGCTGGAAATTGATAATGAAGTTGTTGCAGACCAGGATAACCTGAAAACAAGACTTACACCAATAATTAGAGTGGGATAATGAAAATAAAAAATGTCATTTGTGAATTAAAATCAGGGGCAAGTGCTTACTCTTCGGCCTACAAGCTCATACGCTCACTGTATCCCGCATTCACATTTTCTTTTATCGGTGTGTCCATTCTCTTTATTCTGGCTTCGGTTCTTGGTGCATTACTACCTTATCTGCTCAAAAAGACAGCGGAGGCGTATACTTTCTCTGAAGGGATACTATCTGCATTTTTCCTGATCACAATGACCTACGCCGTCAGCTGGACAGTGACCGAAGTACTGAAGAATATCAGAGGCATTTTTTCTGCGGGAATTCTGGCACAAGCAGATGCAGCACTAACCAGTAACACGATGGAGATTTTACTTTCTATTAGTTTCCGGAAACAAAAGGAATTTGAGCCGGCGGTCCTGGCTGCAAATATTGATCGTGGCGCGCAATCATTCAGTGCGCTGACATTATCTGTTTTCTGGACACTACTCCCAATTACTGTAGAAATCAGTATGGCTGTTTATTTTCTTTATCAGAGCCTGGGTTTTACTTATTCACTTATTTTCTCAATTTCTGTTATAGGTATGATTTTTCTTGCCTTCAGCATAGCGATCTTTAGTCGTCATATCCATACCGATATAATGAATGCTCAGAATGGGGTGTATTCTTATACGATTGAGCGACTTGCCATGCCGTTGGATATCCGAATTAATTCAGCTCATGCAAAAGAAAGAGTTCTTCGCCAGGAAATTCTTAATCAGTATGTTAATACAATTAAGCTGACCAATAAAAAAATGGGCTTTTTACTGTCACTACAGGCAGTAGCTGTAGGCGTATTGCTTGCTATATCCGTACTGGTTCTGGTTTTTTTTAAAAAAGCGTCTCATATTGGAACTGGTGACTTTATTATGATTGTGGGCTATATTAGCATGCTAACATTTCAGTTGCGCACAATAGCCGGAGCCAGCATTGACATTCAACGCCAGGTTGTGTACCTGAAAATTCTTCTGGAATATAACAGTATGAATCCCGAAGGGGTTATCCCTGATACAGTAAGCTCCCGCAGCACTGAGTGTATTTTTGATGTGCGTAATCTTGGAGCTTTTGCTGACGGCAGACTCCTCTTTAATAATGTGAGCTTCAGGATCCATGAAGGTGAAATGTTTGCACTTTCTGCGCCTTCAGGTTTTGGTAAATCCACAATTCTGCAATATTTACTCGGTCTTGATACCCCAACTGAGGGCGATATTTATTTCCGAGGATACCGGATTAACACAGAGTTGAGTGCGTCTATCCTGGAGGACGTTGCTGTTGTACCTCAAAAAGCCGTTCTGGTGCAGGGAACTATTCGTGATAATATTCTGTATGGAACCGATGACATTCTTCCCGATGATGAACTGTTTTGCATCCTGAATTCATTGGGGTTAATTAAAGAGGACTGCGGAGAACATTTCCTTGCTTTCCTAGACCGGGATATTAATCCTCTGGGTAGTGGTTTGAGTGGTGGAGAGATCCAGCGATTATGCATAGCCCGCGCCCTAGCCCGTAAGAAAAAGATTATCGTACTTGATGAACCCACGGCCTCTATTGGCGAAGAACTCGCGATAAAGATCATTACCTATATCCGGCAGCATTGCCCTACCGTTATTATTACAACTCATAATCCACGAATTCTGGAGCTCGCCGATCATTTTTTTGATGGTATGTCAAAGTCTTGCGTCATTGCTGGAGAAGGCAGAGACCAATAAACCACACACGTTAATTCATTTATATCTAATCCCCCGCTTTGCATCGCGGGGGGAAGTTCGTTTGTGTGCTCAGGGTTACCACTTTAAACGTAAAAACCGTGGCGGCAAGCCTGCGCCGTCAGGGGATGAGGGCAAAAGCCTCCGGAAGTTGGGGGTTCGCGCCCATTTCCTCCAAAAGTCTCACCTTGCTTAGGTAATTAATTGAATTTATTTAGAAAGCGTTGCAATTTTAGCATCATTTTTTATTGTTCTTTTTAACCTGAAGTACGTCGATCGAGAGATACCTGTTTTTTCTGTCACACTGCCCAGAGATTCTCCCTGTGATATAAGCTCCAACGCTGTAGGCGTTCGTGGATGCTTCTTCCTGCCAAATTTTACGCCTGCGGCAAGCGCCCTTCATATACTTATAAAGTATTGCAACTGTCTGAAACTAAGGTGCAAAGTAATCATACTGGAACAGGAAAATCCGGTGGGACGAAAAGGATGCACTTACGCAGAGGACATATTCGCAGAAAAAATAACAAACTAATATGGATCAGACCAGCAATGATTAATGCAAACAGTAGAGCAGGCATTGTTGATAAGGATTACCAGATAAATATAAGAAAAGAAGAAAACAAACCTTAGCAAATCTTACTGTGTAAGTAACAATCCGTTGTATCCTGCTATAAACGTTCCTGATTCACATAGCAGGATACAGAGTCATCTTCGTAAATTATCAAGGGATATTACATAACAGAAAGTTTATTAAATTTTGAACTATGATATTATAAGGAAGTAGAACAACACAGCCGAGGTATTTATGGGAAAACATCAGGAAGAAAGGAAAACACCAGTCATTGTGGTGAAAAAACGTCGAACTTTTTCGGAACCTTCCCTATCCGAAAAAACAGATATTATCGCACCTGTATTTACTGAACAGACGACAGAATCAGTATCCGCCGGAATAAATTCATCTGCCGTCGAAAAACATATCCCTGAAGCGCCAGCCAGGAAGAAGAAAAAGAAAAAACACCGTTTCCCACGTCCCTCCCACTGGACCCGAGAGTATACTCACGAGTGCGTGGAAAAAATAAAGATTCTGTTTCCTCATCTTCGTGCTGAAGGCGGTGGATTTATTCCCCTGAAAATTGGCATAAACAATGATATTTCGGCATTTCTGGCAGAACAGCCGGAGGCAGAACTGACCATGGACGAATGGCTCTGTGCAGTGTCCTGCATCACCTCACGCCGTGTATATCTGCAACGGACAGCTGTCGCCGGCGTCCCACGTTATGGTCTGGATGGTCACCCCAAAGGGCAGGTCTCAGAATCTGAAGCACAGAGTGCCGGTCGCAGACTGGCAACATTAGAACAAAAGTGGCTCAGAATGCAGGCACAGCAGGAGAATATTTCTGAGTAATAAAAACTCCTGATAACAGCAGGACATTACGTATCTGAATAAACATGAACGGGTATACAGACTTCTGAACCCCGTATATATTTTTTAGCTATAGTATTATGGGTTTTACCTATTCTCCTGATTGTATACCTGTATTTCTGTATATTTGACAATGAGTCTCTCAGAATCGGTTTCTCGACGTAACGAGCTATCAGAATGGAGACAAATTAATGCAGGAAACGAACCTTCACGGTAAGTTTTTCACATTTATCATCCCGAAACATGAGAATTATCACCAAAACTAACCACCCGACCAACAGTAGCATCGGGAGCAGCATTATAAAATCATGTACAGAGTTGCGTGACGACATAATAAGTTCTCAATATGCTCTTTACAAAATTATACCAGTGATACAGTTTTTTTGATACTGCACGCATGGGCATAGCGAGTCAGTGTGCCGATGCTGGCTTTATTCTGTTTTGGCTGGCCAGCATGGTCCAGAATATCTCCATCATTTACCGACGACCTTCCTGCTCATTTCATCCCGCCATGTGGTAGCAGAGGATTCGACCATGTCATGGGGAAGCACATCGCCGCATTCGAGTTGCTGACGTCCTGCCGCAACCTGGTCACGGAACCAGGTTTTATGCTGCCGTTCAACGGTCTGGCGCATAAAATCCCGGATTAACTGAGAGCCATTACGGTCCATGCTTTTTGCAGCGGCCATAAAAGCATCCTTCAGTTCAGCGTCGATTCTTAAACTCATATTAACCTGTGCCATTTATCACCCCGTCATTACCACGTATATACACAGTATAGGGGTCAGTTGGAATTCGGAAAATAAACCACGTTAAGACTGTTTTTTAGCCAAAGGACTTTCAGGAATCGCCAGAATGGCGGGACAACAGCGGTTTTGGTGTCCGAAATCGTACAATTCTGTACATCTACGCAAGGAAATGTACGGAAGTAAGCCAAATGGTTATCGGACGGTCGGAACATTTCGTACAGCCTTTACGTTCAGTGAGTTAGCTGGCTTGGATGTAACCACTCGTTCAACTCAATTCTCTTAGCGTGGGAAAATTTCCGAATTCCAAGCAGACCCCTTTTTGATGCCGCGCCAGCGGCATGGAAGGCGGCACTCCGTTGTTACATATGGCACAGAAACAAAACCGCCGAAGCCCGGCGTCAGCCGGTACTGATTGATAGATTTCACCTTACCCATCCCCAGCCCTGCTAAGCCATATCCGTTTTCAGCCATGACAGAGCTTCTGTGCGCGGTCGGAGTGGTCCCGACGAGGGTTTACCCGAAGTCGGGGCGTATCTC